>OMGY01002542.1_pt1 | contig 13533 bp, 4 predicted proteins | sample 1674461 | NCBI WGS metagenome assembly OMGY01 (sample SAMN05578579, study PRJEB25193) | human gut metagenome | biome: Human Microbiome; feature: human-associated habitat; material: feces | host: Homo sapiens | place: USA:Birmingham
CTCCATCGCCGGTTCTATGGCTTTCAAGGAGGCCATGAAGAAGTGCGATCCCGTCATCATGGAGCCCATCATGAAGGTCAACGTTATCGTGCCTGATGAGTACATGGGCAACGTTATCGGCGACCTGAACAGCCGCCGCGGTCAGATCACCAACCAGGAGTCTCAGGACGGTACCGCCCGCGTGACTGCTATGGTTCCTCTGTCCGAGATGTTCGGCTACGCCACCGACCTGCGTTCCAAGACCCAGGGCCGTGGCCAGTACTCCATGGAGCCTGATGAGTATCAGCAGGTTCCCAAGAGCGTTGCCGACAAGATCATGGCCGAGCGCGCTCACAAAGTCTGATTTTTTAAGTCATACTTCATAAAATAGACTTGCAATTTCTCTTTAAATTTTGTATGATAGTCTTACGCAAGACTACCAATATGTTTTAATTAAAGGAGGACACTTCCAATGGCTGAAAAGGAAAAATTTGACCGCTCTTTGGAGCACGTCAACATTGGCACCATCGGTCACGTTGACCATGGTAAGACTACCCTGACCGCTGCCATCACCAAGACTCTGGCTCTGAAGGGCGACGCCGACTTCATGGATTACTCCAGCATCGACAAGGCTCCCGAGGAGAAGGCTCGTGGTATCACGATCAACACCGCTCACGTTGAGTACCACACCGAGAAGCGTCACTACGCCCACGTTGACTGCCCGGGCCATGCTGACTACATCAAGAACATGATCACCGGTGCTGCTCAGATGGACGGCGCTATCCTGGTTGTTGCTGCAACCGATGGCCCGATGCCGCAGACCCGTGAGCACATCCTGCTGGCTCGTCAGGTTGGCGTGCCCAAGATCGTTGTGTTCCTGAACAAGTGCGATATGGTTGACGACGAAGAGCTGCTCGACCTGGTCGAAATGGAAGTTCGCGAACTGCTGGACAGCCAGGATTTCGACGGCGACAACACCCCGATCATCCGTGGTTCCGCTCTGAAGGCTCTGGAGAGCACTTCCAAGGATCCCGATGCTCCGGAATACAAGTGCATTTGGGAGCTGATGGACGCTGTTGACAACTACATCCCGACTCCGGACCGTGCTGCTGATAAGCCGTTCCTGATGCCCGTTGAGGACGTTATGACCATCTCCGGCCGTGGCACCGTTGCTACCGGTCGTGTTGAGCGTGGTACTGCTCATGTCGGCGATCAGATGGAAATCGTTGGTCTGAAGGAAGAGAAGATGACCACCACCATCACTGGTCTGGAAATGTTCCGCAAGAGCCTCGAGTTCGCTCAGGCTGGCGACAACATCGGCGCTCTGCTGCGTGGTATTGACCGTGACCAGATCGAGCGTGGCCAGGTTCTGGCTGTTCCCGGCTCTGTTCATCCCCACACCACTTTCGATGGCCATGTTTACGTCCTGAAGAAGGAAGAAGGCGGCCGTCATACCCCGTTCTTCAACAACTATCGTCCTCAGTTCTACTTCCGTACCACCGACGTTACCGGCATCATCACCCTGCCCGAAGGCACTGAGATGTGCATGCCCGGCGACAACGTTGATATGCACGTTGAGCTGATCACCCCGGTTGCCATGGAAGAAGGCATGCGTTTCGCTATCCGCGAAGGCGGCCACACTGTTGGTTCCGGCGTTGTTTCCAAGATCGAGAAGTAATTTTCGGCTTGTGATATAGCTTTCAAGGCTCCTGCTGTTAAGGCAGGGGCCTTTTTGTTGTGTACGACTTATGGGACGGGGAGGGGGCAAAGGCCGGGTGTGGAAGCCCAAGGAAGGCATCATGAAAACATCAGGAATTGTAGATAGGGGAGAGGACACCATTCGGAACTTTGAAAAAGTGGAGCAGAAGGGGGCACTCACACCGCCCTACCTTGGAAAGGTGTATTTCAGGTCACGGTTAAGGGGCAAGGGCTGATCTATCCCTAAGTTTTCGGAACGGTCAGGAACGCTCTCTACAGTACAATTTATAATGGGCAATTCTCAACCTCCAATTTTCCCTTCAAGTTTCCTCCAATCTCTGCCAAATCTCTCAACAACAAGCCAAACCGAAATGGCAAAAAATGCGCGATTACAATACCGGGTAATTGTATTAAGAGATTGCAAAGAACATTATCGGGGTAAATGTTCAATCATTTGATAAAAGCAGGAATAAACCATTCAAAAATGTTAATGAATACCGCCAAAGAGTCACCGCAGCGCAACGCAAATAATGTGCGAAAAACAGGTTTCAGTTGATTCAAGGACAAAAATTTACCTAGAAACCGCTCTAATGAACTATGCAAATTCTGGCAACTGTGATATAATGTATATACCTAGATGTGTCGGAATGGTTATCATTTGCTGGATCAAGGCATGCAGCCGGTACAACGTTTTGTCAGCCGCTGTGCCGGGGCCAAAAGCCCCAAAAGCAGGCCGCAGCCCGGCAAGGGATCGCCAGACCGAGGGGAGCACAACCAGGCGTTTTGCAATCAACACCTGCAAAGTGCCGCACATCTGCCGTACCACTTTTCACACAAAAGGGGAAAGTAGTAACACTTAAGGGAGGATAAAACTATGAAGAAAAACCTTCAGCGTTTTGGTGCATCCGTGCTGGCAGCAGCCATGGTTGCCCAAAGCGTGGCGCTTCCCGCAGCAGCCGAAACTACCAAGATTGATTCTTCGGTAGCGCAGTCTGTTGCAGCTAGCGCAGCAAGCGCGGCCAGCGCTGTGCAGTCCCTGCCCAAGTTCACCAGCACCGCAGACCTGATCAAGCAGACAGCCCAAACGCTGGCTGCCCAGGGCGAAGTGCATGAACTGGAGCAGGACGATGCCAAGCTGGAAGCGACTGCACAGAGCAAGGCGGGCATGAGCCTTGCAGCGTTGGAAAATGCACTGGCCGATGCCATGTACGCCAACGCCGCAGCCGGCAAGATCAACACCGAAGCCTATGGCCTGAACAAGGACGAGATGGCATCGGTGATGGCTGCCACCATCAAAACGTATCATCTGTCCAGCGCCGTTACCGACCTGGGCTATGAGACGAACGCCGCAGGCGTTGTGACCGCCGTTACCTTTACCGGCAGCTCCGGCATGACCTCTGCGATGGAGTCCATGACCAACAGCGATGATGAAGTGATTGCGCAGCAGGCTGACAGCTACGCACAGGCTTACGTTGCTGAAAACTCCGATACCTTTGCGGCCAGCGCCGCTGCGGACGGCCATACCTATGGCGAGCCGAAATGGTACTGGAATGACACCAACCCGGAGGATGGCCACACCCATACCTGGAAGGAAACCCCCGATGGTTACTGGACCAAGACCGATGACGGCTGGGCTTACACCGCTGTGTATACCTGTGAAAAGGGCGATGCCTACCAGAAGGTAGAAGGCACCGTAACCAAGGATACCACCGAGGCAAAGCCCGGCGTTGCCGGCAAGACCGTTTACTCTGCCAGCGTGCCCGCTGACAAGAGCCCGGTTAAGAAGGAATACAAGGAACCCACCACCCGCACCGACGACATTGCCGCCCTGCCCTGCCAGAGCCATGTCGTGTCCAAGGATGCAGATGGCAACTTTGTTGCTACCTTCAACTGGGAAATGAAGAAGATCGAGGGCGAGCTGGCCGCTGACTACAGCAACGCCCAGCTGTTCTATGACAGCGAAACCGGCAAAATTTCTGCCGGCGCTCCCGTTACCATTGACTGGGAATGCACCAGCGTCACCTTCAAGTGCGCTGTCTGCGGCGAAGAAATCAAAAACCAGCCGGTAATGACCATGCCGGTCAGCGTTGTGGTAGACCAGAATGACAATTCCGTCTACATCAACGTGGGCGGCACCCCGACCCTGGATACCACCTCCGGCGGCACCGGCGTTACCCTGGTGTCCGCAATGAAGGACGGCAACTGGTACGATATGCAGAACAACCCGGTTGACGCAAGCAAGGTGAACTTCACCTATCAGAGCGGCGACAACAAGGGCAAGAACAGCCTGCTGCTGTACGACAGCCAGAAGACTGCCGTGTATGTGGACGACCAGGGCAACCAGGTCACCAATACTTACGATGTCTCGACTGCGCAGATGAACTACTACTACTTCCAGCTGTCGCAGTTCAACCAGGACGAAGCAGAGTACTTCGGCGTGGCTGCTCCGTTCTGGACCTCCAAGGGCGTTCAGAAGCAGGGCGAGGATGGCAGCATCACCGGCACCATGGGCGCAATCAAGGTATTGTGCAGCATTGATCCGAACGATGATGTCCCGCCGACCACCATGGCATTTATGCTGCAGTTCCTTCCGCAGGGCTTTATGTCTTACGTTATGACCTATGGCGAAGCTCTGAAAGCCATCCGTGATGCAGGCCTGGCACAGGTTGCCAAGCTGGGTGACAGCGCTGACTATGTCACCAAGCTGCTGGTCCTGCACGACTGGATCTCCCAGGTTGCAGAATTCGATATGGGCTCCATGGGCGATATCACCGGCGGCGGTAACAACGACCCCATCCAGATGACTGCTTTCGGTGCCCTGCTGGGCGGCGGGATCGGCGCTAAGGGCGTTGAGTATGGCTGCATCTGCCTGGGCTATGCATCTGCATTTAACTACATGGTCCAGAATTTGCCTGACAACAAGAGCATCTATAAGAATGAAGACGGCACCTGGAAGACCCCCGATGAAGTAGGCGATAACGCTGTTGTTGACTTTGCCCAGATCCTGTATTACTGCGATACTTCTGATACCAGTGTTGCCGGTAATGCGTTCGGCGGCGGCATGTTCAACAACGTCCACTACTTTAACGCAGTCAAGGTCAACAAGCTGCAGGGCGACAGCAACTCTGCTACGATGACCACCGGCGAAGCCAACAAGAACTGGTACTATGTTGACGTCTGCTATGACGACGTGAACACTGAGTGCATGGCCCAGACCCGCGTTGAGAACGCAGGCGACCTGCGCCATGTCAACTTCCTGGTTTCTCCCTCCGGTCTGGAAGGCCGTTACAGCAAGTACTATGATTACATTGACTCGCTGTACGATGGCTACACCTACACCAAGAACAAGAATCCCGATGTGGATGATGCCGGCAATGTTGTGTTGAACAACGGCAAGCCGCATTACTCTTACACCAAGGCGGAGAACAAGAACGAGACCCGTTACACCGATACCTGCTACGAGGATACTTGGTTCACCTCTATCTGCAGCCCCATCTACTTCGACAATAATTACTTCTATTACGTTGATACCACGACCAACCAGAACCTGTATAACAACATGCGCCGCCAGCAGTCCGAGAACGGCAACAACGGCAACTCTGGTTCCGGCAGCTCTGGTAACAACTCCCAGATGCAGCAGTTCATGAAGAAGATGCAGAACCAGGGCCCCGATACTCTGGAAGCACGTCCGCGTAATGCGAACTACTATATTCGCAAAGAGGATTCCAGCAGCTCCGGCGGCTTCAACTTCAGCATGAGCAGCTTTACCAAGACGGATGACCCGTTTGATATCATCCTGATGTACTACAACGATCTGAAGAAAACCAGCAGCAACTTCAATGATGACGACAGCAATGCCGAGGTTCTGGCCGAAGCTGGCACCATCTATAAGATCGATACCAGTGCAGCAGATAAGCATACCAAGGTTGAAAACAACCTGAACACCGAGTGCCTGGCAGACGCTGCTGCAAAGCGGATCTACCCCGCACTGGTACACTCTACCGCACTGTATGATGGCAAGCTGTACTTCAACGTCAACAACGCCATCTACCGTATGGACCCGACCACCGGCGCAGTGGAAGAAGTGAAGGAATACAACACCGTCTATGGCGGCATTAAGCTGACCAAGGATAAGGACGGCAACATGGTTCCCGATACCCACTTTCCCGGCATGAGCATGGTTATCATGGATAGCGCCAAGGATACCAGCAGTGTGAAGTATCTGGGCACCTTCAAGAACCATCCTCTGGCGGGCCTGACCCTGCGTGACAGCTACAGCTTTGCTACCACCACCCAGCAGGGCCAGACTGTGATCACCGGCATCAACACCACCAAGGATCAGCTGGTCGTTTCTGTCGGCACCAACCTGTCCAACACTTACAAGAGCCTGGACGAGCTGGGTTCCGATGGCAAGCCGGTTGTTAAGACCGATGTCTCCGGCACTTCTTATGCAAACCGTAAGAGCTACAAGACCGAGTCCTGGAACTACAACCCGAGTTACAACCAGAACATGGGCAGCTCTGACGAGAAGAACAAGAACGAAGAGTTCATGTGGTGCGCTAACCTGGTTGAAACCATGCCGATGTCCGACATGGTCAGCGACCTGAAGAGCGGCGCAACCACCGATGTTACCGTTGAAGCATGGTGCAATACCCCCGCTTACACCCAGGCCCGCACCAACAAGTACGGCCTGACCAAGGGTGAAAAGAAGTACGCTGACGGCGCACTGCCCAAGGGCCATACCTGGGCTCTGGACGAGCTGGAAACCAAGTCCGTTGGCAACAATGTGTACCTGTGCTCTGATTGCCATACCGCAACCGAGAGCGTACCCCACACTGTAACCCTGCCGGACAAGATTGATGGCGTTACCCTGACCCTGGGCACCACCAACAACACCTACATCAAGGACGATACCGTTACCCTGACCGTAGAAAAGAAAGGCACCGATATCGTTACCGTTACCGCAAAGAACGGCGATACCAATGTTGATCTGACTGAAGTTCAGGAAGCAGCGCAGGACGAAGCCGCAGCCCAGGCTACCACCGAAAAGGCTAAGACGGTTTACACCTTCACCATGCCGGACGGCGATGTGACCATCAGTGTTACCAAAAACGCCAAGACCTATGCGGTCAATGTTGCTCCCCTGACCAATGGTGAGATCACTGCTTCCGCTAAAGAAGCAGCTGAGAAGGAAACCGTAACCCTGACTGCTAAGCCCGCAACCGGCTATGCCCTGAAGGCTGGCAGCGTGAAGGTTACCTACAAAGACGCTGACAACACCGATAAGACCGTTGAAGTGAAGGCTGATACCGAAAAAGCCAACACCTACACCTTTGCAATGCCTGCTTACCCTGTCAACGTCAGCGCAGAGTTTGTTAAGGAATACAAGGTTACCGCAGCTCCTGCTGATAACGGCACTGTTACCGTAGACCCGACCGCAGCTGTTGAAGGCACCGACGTTACCGTTACCGTTAAGGCAGCTGATAACTACCAGCTCAAGGCTGACAGCCTGACCTACAGCTATCAGATCGGCGACGAAACCAAGACCGTAAAGCTGACCCTGACCGATGGCAAGGCTACCTTCAAGATGCCTGCTGCTGATGTTACCGTTAGCGCTGCGTTTGAGCCTGTTAAGGTTGAAACCTACAGCGTTACGACCAACAGCACCGAATACGGCAAGGTGACGGCTGACAAGACCACTGACGTGAAAGCTGGCGAACCTGTTACTCTGACCGTTGAGCCGGTGGATAACGATTCTATGCTGACCAAGCTGGCTGAAAACGGTCTGGCGATTAAAGACAGCAAGGATACTGTTGTTTCGTATAAGGCCGGCGAGAAAGCCAACACCTACACTTTTGAAATGCCTGCTGACAATGTAACTGTCACCGCACAGTTTACGATCGTTGAGTATGGCATTACCACTGAAGTAGAGCCTGCTGAGGATGGCACGATTACCGGCACGATTACTGTTAAGGATGCAGACGGCAACGTTAAGAAGCGTGCACCGGAAGATAAAAATGCAAAACTTTATGCTACCTTTACTCCGGCGGAGGGCTATGAACTGAGTGTAGCTGAATGCTGGCAAGGGGGTACTGGCGGTCCTCTTGCGGATACACAGCTTACTAATGGCGTATACGAGTTCTTTATGCCCGCCAACAGCGTGAAATTCAAAGCAACCTTTACCAAGAAAGCTACAACTGACACTGATCCTCCCGCCGCTCAGGAAGCACCGACCGAGGAGCGCACCGCTCACGGTGCCGCTGAAAAGACCACCATTACCGCAATGGCTGTCTTTACCTGCACCGATAAGAACTGCGCAAGCGCACAGTTCGTGGATGCAACTGTAAAGCAGACCAGCGGCGTTACCACCGCTGCTGTCAACTTCAACGGCAAGGACTACACCGCCAAGTACGGCGAGAAGAACGGCTGGGTTGAAGAAAACGGCAAGAAGTACTGGTACGAAAAGGGTGTGAAGCAGGGTACCACCGGCCGCGGCAAAGAGATCTATGATCCCGATTCCGACGCCTGGTACTGGCTGGATGCTGTCCAGGGCGGCGCAATGACCGTCAGCAAGGACGTTTACCAGGAATCCGCCGCCGGCCAGTGGGCTGATAAGCCCGATGGCACCGGCAAGTGGGTCCGTTACGATGAGAACGGCCACATGGTCAAGGGCTGGCAGACGACCGATAAGGGCACCTACTACTTTGACCTGATCACCGGCGCTATGGCTAAGGGCGCAGGCGATATTGACGGTGTACCTTGCGCATTTGACGAGTACACCGGTATCGCTCTGGACGGCCAGTGGCTGACCATCAAAGGCGCTGACTTCTGGTACGAAAAGGGCGTTCGCCAGGGTCTGGAAGGCCGCGGCAAGGAAATCTATGACCCGGCTTCCGATGCTTGGTACTGGCTGGACTCTGTTGATCAGGGCAAGAAAGCCACCAGCAAGGATGTCTATCAGGAATCCGAAGCTGGCCAGTGGGCTGATAGGCCCGATGGTACCGGCAAGTGGGTCCGTTACGATGCACAGGGCCACATGATCAAGGGCTGGAGCGCTGACAAGCGTTACTATTTCGACCCGATCTATGGCACCATGGCTAAGGGCGATGCAGTCATCGATGGCCGCACTTATCATTTCGATAAGAACACCGGCATTCGGCAGTAATCCCACAGCCTGAACAATGAGCTGTAACCCAGCCCATTAACCCCTAAATAGAAATGCCGCAGCAGATGTAACAGTCTGCTGCGGCATTTTTGTATTTGTGGGCATAGGTTCGGTGAAATATTTGCCGGGCCAGTAGGGCAGGGGACCCCATGATTGTGGTGGCTCCCCTGGAGGGGAGCTGGACGCGAAGCGGCCTGAGGGGTGGTTCCTTGCCGCAAACCTAAAGCAATCGAATCCAACGCCTTGGAACAGTCACTGCGCCCGCAGGCACCTTGCCCTGCCACAAATTCCATCACGACCAATCGGACAAGGCCTCGGAACGGTCAAGACCGTTCCCTACAGAACAAATTATAATGGGCAGCACACCCTTAAACAATCAGTAGGGCGGGGTGACCCCACCCAATAGTACACGATTAAAAAATCGCAATTTACCTTACCCGCATAATAAAGGCAACACACAAAAACATGGCGAACACATCAGGCCGGTGCAAGGGCAAAACTTACTAAAAAGCTGCGGCTAAATTTGGCAAATATGGCGCGCGGAGTATAATTTTTGGAGGATGTCACAAGCAGAACAAACAAACTTTGTCAGTTCAAACAACAAAAAAACAACAAACTGGCATGGATGCCAAAGAATGCGGCCGCGAATTGTGAAAGATTTTAATATATTTTCTTCGTTTTCTCCTTACCTGTTATCATTTGAATTTGCAATCGAAATATGGAACTTGTATAATAGAATAAAAGAAAAGTGCAAACTAAATGGGCGAAGAGGATTTGGTGCAATGGAAGATAAAAATAGATTCAGTATTCTGCTGGAGCATTTGCTGGAAGTTGCGGAGGTCAAGAACTATACCCTGGCCAAGCGCCTGCAATACGATGTTTCCTATATCAGCAAATGGGTCAGCGGCCGCATGCTGCCTGCCAAAAAGACTGAAAAGCGCGTGATGGAGGGCATCAGTGCCTGCGTGGTGGATGAAGCCACCGATGATGGCCGTGACCTGCTGCTGCGGGAATACAGCGTTAGCATCCCCAGTGACCTGAAAGCCGCCATTTATGATAACCTGATTGCTGAATATGATTATTTGCAAGAGGAGCTGGACAGCGGCGAGGCGCGCATTGGCCCCTATACGGACTTTTGGGCCGAGCTGAACATGCTGCAATACCTGACCAAAATGGCGCACCCCGTGCTGCGCCGCGTCAGCCAGCTGGAAATTGTGGCTGTGATGGACCTGATGGAAATGGCGCGCGAATACCGCCTGAAAGTTGCCAACCTGCAAAACGGCCAGCTGGTGGACCAGCGCAGCTATGATAACGTCTATTTCAAGCTGATGATCGATATCAGCCGCGAAAAATGGGACCCCATCTATGATGCCGCGCTCATTATCAACGTGTTGACCAACTTCAGCCATATTCATTTCAAGCTGTTTGGCAGCACCGCGGCTGCCGGGCGCGCGGTGTTTGTGGTCAAGGGCGATTTTGCCATTACCGGCCTGCTGGTCAGCCACAGCCGCTGCGCTGCCGTTACCGCCACCGAGGACCCGCAGAACTGTGAAAGCCTGTATGATAACTTCTCCAAGCTCTGCGTGCGGGATGACCAGCTTTTCCGCGATACCAGCATGCGCCAGCTGATCAGCCAGTACGACTATATGCACACGCTGCTGGCCTCCAATCTGCGGTGGATGTTCGGCCACCTGAATGAGCTTCTGCTGCCGGATGACTTGCTTGAAGAGATCCTGACCGCCCACGAGGCCGAGCTGAAAGATTTTTTGGGTGCTACCCCTGCGGAGCTGCGTAGCGTACACAACCTTGCCAAAGGTGTGGTGGAGGAAACAAACATCCGCATCCTGATTTATGAAGCTGCATTTTCCTCCATGGCGGTTTCCGGCGAGCTGGACTTTTTCAGTTACAAGGTCAGCCTTACCCCGGATCAGCGCAGCCGGTGCATCAGCTATGTGCTGCAGCTTTGCAAGCAGCGTGAAAAACTTGAATTCCGCTTGATCAGCGGCCGCATTGTGAACGATTTCCAGTATGTGGCGGACCCCAATATGTTTCTTTCTGGCGCTGCATCGTATCTTCGACTGGATAACAACTGCCCCGTCAACCGGATTGCAATGGTCAACAACAGTGTGATGGAAGACCGCCTGAGTGAATATTTTGATCAGGTCTGGAATTTGGATGACCAGAACGTGACAAAAGAGCGCAACGCCATTGCGGAGCACATCCATCATGTCCTGCAGGGAATCCATCTGATTACCCGCGCCAAAAGTGATGAAATGGAAGAACTGCAAGAGAGCTGGATGAACAAAAACTAAAAATACAACATACATACGCATAAACATAAAGCCCTGGCTGCTGCGGTAGCTGGGGCTTTTGTTGTACCGAGAAAAATGAAATTGCAAGAAAACTCCATGCTAAAGCGTGAAAATCCATGTGAAAAAAGTGAATCATGCGGAATCAATTTCTGGAAATTTGTGCCATGGGATTCTCGTGCTTTCCGTAAACAGGAATGGTATACTATGTTCAGCACCGAAGATAATTATAGCATTATGGTTCGGCGACGCTGTGCAACGATGTGCACAGCAGGGGAAAGCGCCATAAAGGTTTGGCGTGATTTGATTTGGATAATTTAATTCCCTGCAACTATAAGGGAAAGACATTTGGAGGAAATTGCAATGAATGAAAACGCGATGTTGACTGGCAAGCCCAGCATTGACCGCCCCTGGATGAAGTTCTATCCAGATGTTCTGCGCGGTATCCAGGTTCCGGCCTGCACCGTGGAGCAGTACCTCTCCGTGCGCGCTGCAGACCCTAACGTGATTGCCATGCACTACTATGGCGTGGATATCACCTGGGGTACCGTGTTCCGTAAGGTGGACGCCACCGCCCGCGCTCTGCAGGTGCTTGGCATCAAGCAGGGGGACCAGATCCCCGTGTTCCTGCGTTCTGTGCCGGAATTCATTTATCTGCTGCTGGCAGCCGAGCGCATCGGCGCTTCGCTGCTGTGCCGTGACAACACCCTGGAAGAAAACATTGAAGCTGTTCAGAAAGCCAATGCCAAGGTGATTTTTGTTCACGATTTCTTCTCCAAGGCCGAAATCGAAGCCTACCGTGAGCAGACCAACGTGAATACCTATGTTATTGTTCCCGCTCTGGAAAGCGGTGACCGCGCCGCTATGCCGGTTTACCTGCAGCATTCCCTGGATGCCCTGTATCCGGATGTTCCCGCCCGTGGCTCTGATACCATGATGTGGGCTGATTTCTGTAACATGGGCCAGCGTTTTCGCGGCTTTGTGCCCGCTCCTGTCAACATTGACCGCCCGCTGCTGCGCGCCTACACCAGCGGTTCCACCGGCCCTTCCAAGCAGGTCATCCATTCTGCACACAGCATCATCGGCGTGCTGGCCCAGATGAACTTTTATGGCTCTTCGGATAAATTCCGCCCAACCTGGCTGCTGACCATCCTGCCCCCGGCTCTGATCGCTGTTGTGGTTTCCATGATGCTGCTGCCCCTGGCCGGCGGTATGCTGCTCATTCTGGATCCGTTTGTGGATGTGTACGATGTTGACCTGGAAATGATGCGCTACCGCCCCAACAACTGGCCCCTGATCCCCATGTTTGTGGAGGTTATCCGCCGCAGCAAGCGTCTTCCGGCTGACTATGATATGTCCCACATGCTGGCCATCGGCGCCGGCTGCGAGGCATTCAACAACAAGCAGCTGCGCAATGTTGAGGAGTTCCTCAAGCAGCATAACTGCAACCTGCGCTTTACTGCCGGCTACGGCAGCAGCGAGGCCGGCTCCAACGCCACTCTGCCCATGGCTCCGTTCCCGGTGCGTGACGGCAACGTTGGTGTGCCGATGATCCACAGCGTCATCAGCATCTTCAAGCCCGGCACCCAGGAAGAGCTGACCTACAATACCCCCGGTGAGATCTGCATGACGGGCCCCGGCGTGATGCTGGGCTATGACCGCCCCGAAGCAACCGCCAAGGCACTGCAGGTCCACGCAGACGGCAAGACCTGGCTGCACACCGGCGATATCGGCTATATGTCCGAGGACGGTGTGCTCTACACGATGAGCCGCGGCGCATCCCCGCGCTTTGGCGGCGGCGACCTGATGGTGCAGCCGCTGGAGAACATCGTGGCCGATGCCGACATCAAAGGCATCAAGGACGAGTTCTTTGTTATCGTGCCGGATGATGAGCACGAGGGCTGCTTCCTGCCGTACCTGTACGTCCAGCTCAAAGATGGCTACACCTTGGACGATGTGCGCGATAAGATCAATGCCTGTCTGCCGGAACGTTACATGCGTCCGGTGGAGATTTTCACCGTACCGGAACGCCCGTTCTTCCACTTCAAGACCAACCGTATTGGCCTGAGCAAAGAAATCATCGCCAAGCGCAACCAGCAGAAAGAGAAAGCCAAGCGCAACAGCTTTGCCGATGGCTGCATTGCCTGATGACTTTGGCGTGATAAAATCATGATAATGTAACGGCATGTGCCCACCTTATGATAGAGATAAGGGGGCACATGCCTTTTGTTTTGGGGTGGGGGAGCGGATGAAGATGAACGGTACGCGCGGTTGGGGGATAGGGGAGAAGGGCAATCGGATTTCGGTGCGGGGGAGATACTTGTGAAGTTGTAAAGGCAATACCGCATAATTCTAAGTGCCGATACGGCGAGCGAGGTGCGG
>OMGY01002544.1_pt1 | contig 13529 bp, 8 predicted proteins | sample 1674461 | NCBI WGS metagenome assembly OMGY01 (sample SAMN05578579, study PRJEB25193) | human gut metagenome | biome: Human Microbiome; feature: human-associated habitat; material: feces | host: Homo sapiens | place: USA:Birmingham
CAACATGCCTCCGTAGCTCAGGGGATAGAGCACCGCTCTCCTAAAGCGGGTGTCGACGGTTCGAATCCGCCCGGGGGCACCAGAGAAATCGCAGGCCAGACGGTGTAAATCGTCTGGCCTGTTTTTGTATGAATAGGGGCAAAACTCGATTGAGAGGTGAGCTAGGGGCGAAAGTTCTTTCTATGGTGAAATCATCTCAACTTCATATTTTATCCTCAGGGCTGGTTTTCAACCCTTCCCACAGCCTGCGGGCTGGATGTAGGGCCCTTTGGTTATGGAAAGCGTTGAAAGCCTAGGTTGACGTTGCTGTGAGATGGGCGAGTTTCCAACAGCCTCCGACGTCTTAGGATTGCACGGAGGGCCTTACGGCGCAGGCGCCGTTGAAAACTCGTCTTTCTGCTAGGAAGACGAGTTATTTATATAGTCCATTTGCCTTTTAAGTAGTCTAAGGGTAATTGCCCATCCGACTGCTTCCGTGAAGACGAAGTCGGGCTCACCGCTGTTTGTGGAGGGGAGCATAATCGACTGTCTTGCCATCCTTGTGGCGTTGAACTTGTAGAGATAGCCATACTTGCTCTTTTGTTGCTGGATTGCGACCTTTAGGAATAGATAAATAAACTCATTGCCCTCATTGTTCTTGAGATGAAAGCGTTTGACGTCATCAGAGAAGATGCATTCATACGGGTGATAGAACCCAAGGCAAACTCCGTTGCCGTTGTAGTTCACGCCGAGGACATTGCTGTCGAGTGATGAGTTTCTATCGGCTACAAAACCGGCGATACCGTTGCTGTTGTCGAGCGCTCCGATGAATGGGCGTCTTCCGGGCTTTCGGTTTCGGGATTCTAGGCGCTTTCCAGAGTGAATGTCGAATATCTGGTTGATTGGGTATGCCTCCCAATTTCTTTTGAACAAGGAGGAAGAGTTGAGTTCGAAGTCGATTACTCTCTCTCGATGTCGGAGGTGCACTTCATTAGGAATTCGCAGCAGTGTTCGATCTGAATCGCCTCGCGCTCGCGAATGTAGTCCTCCATGAATTGCCAATCGGGATTGCTGGACTCATCGATGGGAAGCATTACTCGTAGCAAATTGAGCCGTTTTAGGCTGATTGACCTTCCGTGGCCGAATAGCGTTCGCTGTTTAGAAATGGATGCGGCCACGAATTGCATGGCATATCTTGAGAGGTTTCCGCTTGAGTCTCTTGGCCTTAAGTCCGTTACGTGGGTGTCGAGAGCGAACTCCATTGGTTGGTAGTATGCGAGACCCGCCCCGCCATCGCCGTCATTGTTTAGAGTGATGGCGTGGCCACGGTGAAGTCTTTCGTTTGGGATAGAGACAAAAGCCTTTACGCCGTTGTCGCAGTTGCGAGCGGAAATAAGTGGAACGTCTCCGACCTGAAGAGAGGTCATGTTTTTTTCGGTGCCGCGAGCCGGTTGAAATAAATCCGAGATTTTAAAGGGTGCCCAATCCCTGTTATTCAAATCAAGCATCGGGGCCCTCCTCGAAGAGATGGCTACGACCATGAGAAACCATGTCTAGCTGGAATGTTAGATAATCGGCTATTGCCTTCTCGAAATCCTCTTCGGAAGGTATCTCGTCGTTGAAGTAATAGAAGCTGTGAAGCCACTCGTCGTCGGCCTCGACGGACGAACGGACACAAAACCTCGAGGGGGCGTCTTCGTGGCCGTTCCAGACGTCTAGAAGATGTTGCCTCTTGTCCTTTGCAGAGTCGCCTTCGACGAGGCCGACATGTGCACGCACCTCGTAGCCGTCGTCTCTGAAATCGATAAATCGGCACTCTTTATCAGGATCATGAGGCTCACCAGCGGTAAATACAGCTATGACGGGATTAGTCCCGACCCCATAGAATGTGTCGGTGTTGCACGTAATAACGCCTTCGAGGGTGTGATGCTTGAGGATGGAGACCTTGAACTCCTTCTCGGCTTTGCTCTTTCCTGTCATTGATGATTGCGGAACGATGACCGCCGCTCTCGCACCTATTGTGAAAGAGTCGAGAAGACGTTCCACAAAAGATAGCTCGTATTGGCTTGGATCCGCTTTGGTTCCCTGGCTATAAGGAGGATTCATCAGCCCGACCGTTGACCCTTTGAGCTGTATTTGGGCCGGATTCTGCTTGAGGAAATCGCAGCATTCAAGGTTGCTGTTTCCGTCGCGCCTAAGAATCATGTTTGCAGCCGCGACTGCAAACATGTTGCTTTGGAGCTCAATGCCGTGAAGGCGCGTTTTCTTAATGTCTTTGCGTTCCTGCCCGCTGGTTGCAGAAGAAAGCATGCGATGCATGGCGGCGAAGAGAAATCCCGCCGTTCCGCATGTTGGGTCAAGCACCGTATCCGAAGGCTTAACATCTACGAGCTCACACATAAGGTCGCAGATGTGCTTTGGCGTGAGCACGATGCCGAGCGTTTGGCCGTCCCCGCCGGAATAGCTCATGAACTCGCCGTAAAAGCGACCTATGAAGTCTTCTGAAGTATTCTGGTACTTGATGCTCTTGAAAACGTGCTCGTTAAGGAAGTTGGTGTAGTAGTGCAACGGGGTCATCCCGAGGGTATCGTTGACTTCGTTCAAGTGGAAGCTTGTTTGAATAATGCCGAACTCAGCAAGAAGCTTGTTTTTCTTTACATCTGGTCCGACGTTGGAGCGCGTGAGTCTTCCGCGAATGGCGTTCATCAGCTTGTCGCCGTCGCGCATGCCCTCGGTCTGGTCGCCGGTAAGGGAGTCGATTGAGAACCCGCCGTATTCGATTTCATCCAGAGCGAGAAGGATGCCAGCCACTACGAGGGCTTTATCTTGGTCCTTGATGGAGCCGTAGGTGCGAAGATATTCGTGGAGCTCTGCCGCATCTTTGAGAATTTGTTCGGTGGTCTTCTCGACGTCGGTTGGTTCGTCAAGAACATACCGTGTGCAGTATTCAACGATGTTGCTCGGTGAGAGCCAAGTGAACGATTCGAGGTCTGGGAGCCTCTTGTAGCCTTCTCGATCATTCACGAACACGGGAGATATGGTGTGATGCTTGGAGTCCCCTGAAACCCCAACGGCGAAGACCTCAGTGAAAGGGCTCTTCTTTGCGATGTGCGAGGCGTAGTGATAGGCACCGTTGACGGCATAATCGGTAACGGCCTCGGTTCTCATGTCGAGGATGCCAGAATCTGTTAGCTTTTCATGTCGGCTTTGGCTCGCCTTATCTTCGATGACAAGAACAAAGCGGCCAATTTTCGAAACGTATTCAGGATAGCCAGCGTTTCCCGTTCCGCGCTTGGATGCGTCCTTGAGGGCGGTGTCGATTTCTTTGATGCTGCTCCCCTGTGATGTGAACTCAATATCACACTCGGTGAGCCTGTCGGCAACCCAAAGATCGAGTGCGGCTTCTTTCCTGGCCGTGTGAAATCCTTCGATAACGAGCTGGTGCGAATTGAATCGCGACAAAGACACTCAACAGTTTAACCTCCGGCTATAGAGCAAAGGAAAACTACTTCCAATCGGAATTATCGAACGGTAGCGATTCGGGGTTATTGCGTAGCAATCGGCCACGCGTCGCTCTTGCTGCGGCTCCCTGGCAACGCTCCCCAGGGTCGCGTTTCGTCTGCCTCCGCTCACGCCGGCCCCGCCCGCCGAACGGCTTCGCTCGATGGCTCCCAGTAGTCGCCATCGCTCCGCCGTGGTCGCCGGGCGGGGCCTCTCGCGCCGGGTCGCCGAGCGCCGTCGTGCGATACTCCCCATCGATCGCGTCTTCTTGGCATCGGCTCAACTGGCGCTCACCTGCCTGGGCTCGCGTTGCCTGGCCAACCGGCTCGCTCCAGGCGGGCAACCGCGACGCGCACGCGGGCGCTCTCCGAGCGCTCGGTCTGTCCCTTGCAGGCCATGTCGTGCTCGGCCAATTCGGACCGTCGACACCCGCGTCACCAATTTCCCCGCGGGGGGGGGAGTTTTCGAATCCGCCCGGGGCACCAGAGATTTATCGAGCTCGGTACCGCAACGGCGACACGCCTTGCTAGTTTAGGAAAGCTCGTCGTCGGTGCCCTAACGCACTGCCGTTTAGCGCCGTTTCTGCCATGCCCGCACTCTTCGCGAGGGTGAGGAGCGTGAATTGATCGGAGAGTGCCAACCACTCTGATAAAACTGTCCTCGCTGTCGGCAGCCCTCGTGCCGGGCAGAGCCCTCCATCCGATGGGAGGTGATGCCCAGACCGATTTCACCGAGCTCGTGAAGTTCCTGACCGCTATGGTCTCGCTCCTCACGGCCCTTGTCGGCCTTTCCAAGGCACTCAAGCAGGGTTCGAAGCCCAAAAAGAAAGGCCACCGTCGCTAAGACGATGACCTAACTTCGTTAAGCAACGGCTCTGCCCAGCTCATCACAACTTTGGCTGCCGTCGGCATCATTTTACCCTCCTGACGAGGAATTCGTCCATATTTCAAAAATCAAATTGTGCCCGCGTTGTCATCCTGCTATCGAAGCCCTGATTCTCATTTTCATTGCAACACCCTCAGGACTCAGCGCAACGCGTTGCGCTCGGTGTCCCTATTTTCATGAAAGACCCAGCAGTAGGACGCAAGCAAATTGGGCGTTTTGGTTTTAGAGATCGTGCCAGAGGAGTTGATTTCAGCCGGCTTGGCTCGCATTACAGCCTTTGCTTCTGTCTTAGTCTTGCAGTGAACCGTATAAGTTGGGGATCGTTTATAGCGCCCCGTCTTAGGGTCCTTGATCCCAGGTAAGAAATAATAGCGGTAGGTGTTAGGCGACCTCTTGTCTTTCCAACACGTGCCTCTTCCGCTAATGAGTGGCTGTTCTGACATCTTTGCACCCCGTTTCTTTGAATAGCTTTCAACAATTCATTGAGTGCAGTTTAGCTAAAGCTGTTGGTAATATGTTTGTCAAAGCGTAGGCGCAGCTACCGGAGTTAAAAGACACAAACTGCTATGTCTATCTGCGGTTATATGGTGTTCAATGATGCTTGATGAATAGTAGGGGGTAGCATTAAATCATATCTCCTAAAGCGGGTGTCGACGGTTCGAATCCGCCCGGGGGCACCAGAGATTGATCGAGCCCGGTACACCGCCACGGTGCCGGGCCCTTCTGTTTCATGCCATGTTAAAAACGAAGCGCCCGCTTACTGGGGGAGCAAGCGGGCGCCTGTGAGCGAATATGTTTGCGGCGAGAGCCGTGATGGGCGGTGGGGTGGCGACTAGTTGGTCGTACCGGAATCGTCACCCGTGCCCGAGCCAGAGCCAGAGCCCGAGCCAGAAAGTGCGACTGTTAGCGTGATCGTGCTGTCGGTGGACTGCTTGCCGGTGGGGGAGACGCCCGTAACGGTGGCATCCTCGTTACCGCTTACGGGATTGCCGTTCTGGTCACAGAAGCCGATGTTATAGAAACCGGCGTTGTTGAGCGCGGTGACGGCGGCGGAGATGCTCTTGCCGTACAGGTTGCCCGGAACACTGGCCTTGCCGGACTTCTTGGCAATGACGACGGTAATCGTGGCGCCGGGCTTCTGCTTGCCGCTGGGGTTCCAGCTGATCACGGTGCCCTCGGTAACCGAGTCGTTCTCCTGGTAGCTCACGTCGACGCCAAAGCCTGCCATATCGAGGGCGTTGCGCGCCTGGGCCTCGGTCATGTCGGTCAGGTCGGGGACGGACGTGGTATCCGGGCCGCCCGAGACCTTGTACGAGATGGTCGTGCCTTTCTCGACTTCCTTACCGGCTTCGGTGCCCTGCTCAAAGACCTGGCCCTCATCGGCCTCGTTGGCCTCCTCGGAGGCGTTGCCCTTCAGGCCAACGCTTGCCAGCGCGGCTTCTGCCTGGTCCTTGGTCAGGCCGACAAGCTGGGGAACCTCAACCTTCTCGGAGGGCTTGGGGCCCTTGGAGATTACCAGGTTCACCTTGGTGCCCTTGGCCTTCTTGGTGTTGCCGTTGGGCGTCTGCTCGGCGACCTTGCCCTCGTCGACATCGTCGTTGTAGCTTTGGTCGATGGTGCCGACCTCGAGGCCGGCTTCCTTGATCAGCTCGACGGCAGTCTGCTGGTCCTTGCCCAGCACGTCGGGCACGGTGACCTGCTCGCCGCCAAAGAGTCCTGTGGCAAAGGCCACCACGATGCCGATGACGGCAACGGCTGCCACCACGGCGGCGATGATCTTGTTCTTGTTGGATTTGGGCTTTTCGACCTCGTAGGAGCCGGTGGAGCCCGAAACCGAGCTACGGGCGGTATTCTGGCCGCTCACGCCCGAGACGGGACGCACCATGGCGCGCGTCTGATCGGAAAGCTCGCGAGTCTTGGTGGCGCCCAGCTCACCGGGGGCACCGATGATGCGCGTGGGCTCCGAGACGTTGACGGCACGGCCCGACAGGTAGCTGTTGAGCACCTGACGCAGCTCGTCGGCGGTCTGGAAGCGGTTTTCCGGGTCCTTCTCCATGCACTTGAGGATGATGCGCTCAAGGTCGGCGTCGACACCGGAGTTGATTTGGCTCGGCGGAATAGGCAGCTCGTTGACCTGTTTGAGTGCGACCGAGATGGCGTCGTCACCGTCAAAGGGAACGCGGCCGGTGGCGCACTCATACATCACGACGCCCAGCGAGTAGATATCCGAGGTGGGGCCGAGGTCCTGACCGCGGGTCTGCTCGGGGCTGACGTAGTGGGCGGTTCCCAGCACGTTGTTGTCTTGCGTGAGGTGGCTGTTCTTGGCGCGCGCGATGCCAAAGTCCATCACCTTGATGTTGCCGTCGGGCAGCACCATGATGTTCTGCGGCTTAATGTCGCGGTGGATGATTTCGTGCTTGTGGGCGACCGAAAGCGCGGAGCTGATCTGCGAGCCGATCTGGGCGACCTTCTTGGGGTCGAGGGCGCCGTGGCTCTTGATGCCGCTCTTAAGGTCGGTGCCGCGCAGGTACTCCATGACGATGTAATAGGTGTCGCCGTCCTTGCCCCAATCGTAGACGCCCACGATATAGGGGGAGGAGAGACCGGCTGCTGCCTGGGCCTCCTGCTTAAAGCGTGCGGCGAAGGTTGCGTCGCCAGCATACTGCGGCAGCATGATCTTGACGGCAACCGTGCGGTCGAGGACCTGGTCCTGTGCACGGTAGACGGTCGCCATGCCGCCTGTTCCCACCTTATCCTTGAGGAGGTATCTTCCCCCGAGGACCCTCTGTTCCATTCCTGCTCCTAACATAACTATTCGCTCAACGATGTGTGTAGTACCTACGATGTGGCCGCTGGGGCCGTGTGGCGTGTTGCCGCTAACTCTTCGGTCGCGGCGCGTCTCGGGTGTCCGATTCGATCATGGGCATCACGCTCCCTGTGCGGCAAGCGCCGCGGTCAGGACGATACCGGCAATCTTGGCGGCCTTGACGTCATGCTTGTCGAAATCCTCCAAGGCCACCGAGATGGCGACCGTGGGTGAATCGTAAGGTGCAAAGCCAACGAACATCGAGTTGACGTTGGTGCCGCCGGTCTCGGCCGAGCCGGTCTTGCCGGCGACCTTGACGCCGGGAATCTGGGCATCGGTGCCGGTGCCGGACTGGACGACGGCAAGCATGGCCTGCTTGACCTGGTCGGCCGTGGCGGAGCTGACGGCCTGACCAAGCGAGCGGGACTGCGTGGTCTTGACCACGGTTCCGTCCGGGGCGAGTACCTGGGCTACAAAGTACGGGTCCATGACCACGCCGCTGTTAGCGATGGCGGCGGCAATCACGGCGTTCTGCATGACGGTGGTCTGCGGGCCGGGCGTGTGGTCCATGCCGACAGGCTGGCCGGCGCCGGCCCAGGCGGTCTCCCACTCGGTCATGAGCGACGGGTCGGCCATGATGGAGGCCGCGGAGGTCAGGTCCTGGCCGAGCTTTTGGCCGTAGCCAAAGGCGTTGGCAAACTGTACGAGCGTGTTTGCGCCAACTTCGTTTGCCACCTGGCCAAAGACGACGTTGGAGGACACGGCAAAGGCCTGCTGCAGGCTGATGGTGCCGTAGCTCTCGTTGGCATAGTTGGTGACCGGTGCGTTGCCGATGTCCATGGAGCCGGGCGCCTGGTAGGTGCTGGTAAGGCTGGCGGTGCCGGTCTCGAGTGCCGCGGAAAGCGTAACGACCTTAAACGTTGAGCCCGGCGTGTACAGCGCGTCCATGGCGCGATTGTACATGGAGCCGTCCTCGCCGCCGCCCGTCTGCAGCAGGGCATCGATGTTGGTGTTGTCGTAGGTGGGCGAGCTGGCACATGCGAGCACCGCGCCGGTACGCGGGTCGATGACCACTACAGCGCCCTTAAAGCCCTTGAGCGCCTGCTCAGCAGCCGTCTGGATGCGCGAGTCGATGGTGAGCTTGGCGGTGTTGCCCGGCTGGGTCTGGCCCGCGAGCGACGCGATGGCGTTGTTCCAGCTGGAGTAATCCTTAGAGCCGGTGAGCGTGTCGTTCATGACGCTCTCGATGGCGGTGGTGCCATACTGCTGGCTCACGTAGCCAACCACGTGCGCTGCCAGGTTACCGTTGGGGTAGGAGCGTACGTAGGTGCCGTCCTTCTGCTGCAGCGACTCGGCCAGCGTCACGCCGTCGGACGTGATGATGGAACCGCGCTGGATGTACTTGGAGCGGGCGATGGTGTGGTTGTTGGTCGGCATGTCCTGATAGTCCTTGGCCTTAATGACCTGGACATAGGTGAGGTTGCCGATAAGGATGGCGAACAGCGCCGTAAAGGCGAGCACCGCACGGGTTAGACGGTTGGCGAGCGCCACGCGGCCGAGTACACCGGATTCAGGCGTGTCAAGCAGGCGACGGCGCATGCGCGAGCCGACGGAATGGCTGCCGCTGCCGTAGGAAGACGAGGTGGCAAAGAGCGTGCCCGTCGGGGCGGCGGCAGATGCGACCTGATCATCGGTGATGGCAGCCATGGTGCCGGTGCCGGTAAGCTCGGCCTCGCGTCCGGTCGCCTCGTCACCGGCGCGCAGCAGGAGCGCGACGATGATAAAGCTCGCCAGCAGAGAGGAGCCGCCCTGGCTCATAAAGGGCAGGGTGACGCCGGTCAGCGGGATCAGGCGGGTTACGCCGCCAACGATCAAGAAGGCCTGGAAGCTGATGGCGGCCGTAAGGCCCGTGGCACTAAAGGCGGCGAGGTCGGACTTTGCGCGGGCAGCTGTGGTCAGGCCGCGAACGGCAAAGAGCATAAACAGGATGAGCACGGCGCCGCCGCCCAAAAGGCCCATCTCCTCGCCGATAGCCGAGAAGATAAAGTCGGACTCGACGACAGGGATGTTGTTGGCCATGCCGTTGCCGATGCCAACACCGACCAGACCGCCGTCGGCAAGCGAGAAGAGCGACTGGACGATCTGGTAGCCCTGGCCCTGGGCGTCCTTAAACGGATCGAGCCAAACCTGGAAACGCACCTGAACGTGCGATAGAAACTTGTAGGCGCCCACGGCTCCAACGGCTAAGAGCGCAAGGCCGATAACGACATACGAAAAGCGCCCCGTGGCAACGTAGAGCATCAGCAAGAAGATGGTGTAGAACAGCACGGCCGAACCCAGGTCGCGTTCGAAGACGACGACGAGCAGGCACACACCCCACACGGCAAACAGCGGCAGCAGCAGTCGCAGGCGAGGGATCTTAAAGCCCAGGATCTTGCGGTTGGAGATGGAGAGCAGCTCGCGGTTCTCGGCCAGGTACCCGGCCAGGAACAGCACGATAAAGACCTTGGCGAACTCGCCGGGCTGGATGGTAAAGCCCGCGATGCGAATCCACAGCTTGGAGCCCGAGATCGTGGTGCCGATAAAGATAGGCAGCATCAGCAGAATGATGCCGATGATGCCAAAGGTGTACTTGTAGCGCATGACCACATCGAGGTTCTTAACCAACGCGAGCGTTCCCACCATCAGGGCCACCGAGACAAACAGGATGATGAGCTGCGAGATGGCGAGAGCGGGGGCGAGGCGTGTCACGAACGTGATGCCGATGCCCGAAAGTAGAAATACGATGGGTAGGATGGCGGGGTCGGCACCGGGCGCCAAGATGCGCACGGCGATATGTGCCGCGGCGAAGGCGGCAAAGAGGCCGATCGGCACGGCGAGCGTCTCAAAGGAGATAGCGGCGCCCGCGGTGAGCACGTACATCGCATACAGCAGGATGACGGGGAACGCCGAGGCGATGAGCAAGAGCAGTTCGGTGTTGCGGCGACTCATAAGCGGCACTCCCTTTCTAGTTCTTTTCGGAGGCTTCGGCCTCGGCGGACTGTTCGGCGGTTTTCTCGGAATCTGATTCGGAGGTCGATCCCTGATCGGTGTTGTCGCGAATCGTTTGCGCGTCGATCACCTGGCGGGTCTGCTCCTCGTCGATCTGGTGGCGGTACTTGGATATCGTGTCCTGCGCATCGTCGACACTTGTTTGCGGAATGCCCGCCTTGAGGCGGTTTTGCGTGTCTTCGGGCAGGTCGGACAGCTTTATACTGGTTTCGCTTTCGAGCCAGTGGAGCTTGAGTCCGAGCGGCTTGCCGGGCAGGCCGCGCCAGACGGCGACATTGCCCTGGTAGGTACCCAGGTAGTACGAGCCGGTGACACCCGTGTAGGCCCAGATGCCAGCTGCCAGCACAAAGACGAGGGCCAGGATGGCGGCGATAGCAACGTTGCGGCGACGCACGCGTTGCGCCTCGCGCATGACGCCATCGTCAACCAGGTCAACGACTACTACGGTCACGTTGTCGTGGCCGCCGGCGGCAAGCGCCGCGTCCACTAGGTTGTCGACGCAGATTTGCGCGGTTGAGGACTGCGTGGCGATGTTCTCGATATCGCTATCGGGAATCATGCTCGAAAGGCCGTCGGAGCACAGGATCAGACGGTCGCCTTCCTCGATATGCAGAGTGAAGTGGTCGGCATACATGGCGGGGTCCGAGCCCAGCGCACGGGTGATGACCGAACGGTTGGGGTGGACGCGAGCCTCATCTGCCGTGATCTCGCCGGCGTCCACGAGCTCCTCCACGTAGGAGTGGTCGCGGGTCACGCGGATGAGCGTGCCCTCGTGGAGCAGGTAGGCGCGAGAGTCACCCACGTGGGCGATGGCGAGCGTGTCGTTTTCGATATAGGCGCAAGTGGCTGTGCAGCCCATGCCGGGCTTGCCCAGGCCATTCAAGGCAGCCTCGATTACGGCGGCGTTGGCGGCTTCGACGGCTGCCGCCAGGCGTGCGGCGTCGGCAGACTGAGGAGCTGTCTTGGCGATGGTCTCGACAGCGATAGAAGAGGCCACCTCGCCGGCAGCGTGACCACCCATGCCGTCGCATACGCAAAAGAGCGGCGACTGCACCAGGTAGGAATCCTCATTGTGCGGGCGCACGCAGCCAACGTCGGAGCGGGCGCCCCACATGAGTTGCGTGGTGGTGCCGGCATCATAGGTCGAGTCGGTCTCGATGCGCTCCTCGGTTAGGGGTTCAAAGCTCATGGTCGAGCCGGGGTCTTTGAGCTTGGCTTCAACGGCGGCAACGTCGATTTCGGCTGTGTCGCCGGGAGAGACGGTGTCGGTCTCGGCGTTTGATTCGGAATCGCCGGTGTCTGGGGAGTCGGGCTCCTCGGAAACGCGGGCGGTCGACTCGTCATCTTGCGGGCTGACGTCTATAGGCTCGGGCGCCGCAAAGTGCGACGGCGCGGGCGTGCTTTGCGACTGGGCGGCGGGCTCGGCCACGGCATCGGACTCGCTTGCGGGCGCAGGCTGCGGGGTCTTGGGTGCAGGGCCGTCCTCGGGGGATGTCCCCGCCTCGGGCGCCGGCGTAGACGCGGGCGCAACCTCGGATGCCGGGGCTATGGGAAACGCCGGCGCGGCGGGCTCGGGTGCCGCAAACACCGCAGCGCTCTCGTTGATTGCCGCGGCGACGGGCTCTGCAAAGTGAGCCGGCGCCGGGGTTGCTTCGGGCGCTGTGGGCTGTTCCGCAGCATGTGCGCCGATGGGCGCCGCTACGGCATCCTCTTCGTCCTCGTTATCGGCGAGATCCGAAATATCATGCGTTACATGCGAAAGAGGCAGGGAGAACACGGTGTCCTCGGGCTCCACGGGTGCGGAGCCCGCCGGAGCGGCGTGGGCCGGCGCAGCTGTGGCGGCGGCCGGTGCCTCGGTCATAGTTGCGGACTTGTTCTCCTCGTCGATCATCGACGGTTCACCTTCATGACCACGTCGCCAATCTGGACTTCGTCGCCCTCACGCAGCGTCGCGGGCTCCACGAGCTGGCGGCCGTTGACGAGCGTGCCGTTAAGCGAGTTGAGGTCCTCGATGATGAGCGCCGGGCCCTGCAGCGAAAAGCGCGCATGCGAGGCCGAGACGAACGGTTCGTTGATGCAGATGTCCGAAGATGGCGAGCGACCGACGATGACGGGGCCGAGCATGTCTACGTGGATGCCGCGGATACCGCGCGGACCCTTGTCCACATCAATCGTCCAGATAGCCGAGTCGCGGCGCTGCCCGCGCACAAGTCCCACGCCGGTCTTCATGACGGCGAACAGGAAGATATAGAGCAGGGCGACCAAGACGATGCGGCCTGCAAAAAGGACGATATCGATGTTCATAAGCGACTATCCCCTAAATTCAAAGGTGCTCAGGCCAAACGTCAGCAGATCGCCGTTGCGCAGCGGGCAGCGCGTAATGCGGCGGTTGTTGACGAGCGTGCCGTTGGTGGAATTGAGGTCCTCGATCGACCAATCCGAGCCCGTAAAGGTGAGCTGGGCGTGGCGACGCGACACGTTGGGGTCGCGCAGGGCAATGTCGGAAACCGAGCGCTCGCGACCGATGGTCACCTGTGCGGAGGTGATGCTATGGCTCTCGCCGCTCACGACGTCGACGAGCTGGGCGAGCGGACGCTGCGGGGCGCGAGAGCTTGCCATGTTGGAGGCGATGCTGGCTGCGGCGCCGGAAGACCCGTCGCCGGCGGGCGGGCATACCCCTGCCGCCGGACATGACCGCCCTGCGGCGGATATGCCCGGTTCGGTTCCCGGAGCCGGAAGCCCGGCCGGGCAACAGCCTTCCGGCACGGCATGGGAGCTTACCTGCGAGCGCGATCTGCTCTATGCGGCGTCTTTCGTAGGGGATTCCATACCGGTGCGGGTGTTCCTCGAATCGGGCGTCTATTTTCCGCTGATCGACAGCGCGCTGGTCTGGTCGCACCCCGGGCTTTTCGAACCCGTCGAACTCGAACGTCCCGTGCGTTTCCGCATGGCCGGCGGCACGGACTATTCGGCCCGCTATAAACTGGCGCCGGGGCTCAGGGTGGGGGATACGCGCAGTTTGCGCGAGAGCTATGTCGTCGACCTCAGGCGACGCAGGCCCTGCGACCTGCTCTACCCGCTCCATACCTTCACGACCGACAGCGTGGCCGCGCCCGGTATTTTCGAGCTCGATGTCCGCCGCGGCATTTTCCGCCCGCTCTCATCCGGGAGCCTGCCGCAGCCCGGCGACGGGTGGGAGGCCTACGAACTGGTGCCCGACGGGCAGTCGGGGATGTTCTGGGTCGTGGATACAGTGCGTTTGTCCGACGACCGGGGACGCAGCCGTGCGATGCCGATGCGCTGGCGC
>OMGY01002545.1_pt1 | contig 13522 bp, 4 predicted proteins | sample 1674461 | NCBI WGS metagenome assembly OMGY01 (sample SAMN05578579, study PRJEB25193) | human gut metagenome | biome: Human Microbiome; feature: human-associated habitat; material: feces | host: Homo sapiens | place: USA:Birmingham
TCCATGTAACAAACAGCCGTTTCAATAATGTAGAGAAAAAGGGAAATTTAATTACCGGAGCCAAAGATGTAGTGTTAAATGAAGTGTATATCAATGGAAATAAGGTGAAAAAATAAGATGCCCCCTATTATATCGGGTGAACAATGGGCTCACCCGATATAATGATAAAATATAACTTTACCATCATTTATCTTCATTGTCCAACCTGATTTTTTGCATATTCTGTAGAAGTCATTCCCCAATAAGATTTAAAACTTTTACTAAAATAATGAGGATCACTAAAACCTACCATATAAGCTATTTCCGACATTGTATATTGGTTTTCCTTAATCAGTTCAGCAGCTTTCCTCATACGCATTTCTTTTATATACATTATAGGAGCCATACCAGTTAAAGACTTCAGCTTATGAAAGAAATTGGTCCGACTCAGACTGAAATAACTGACCAATTGATCTACATTCAATTCCGGATTACTAAGTTGCTCTTCCATAATTCCAGCTAACTTATTAAGAAAAGCGGCATCTTTAGCCGACAATTGAACCGATTTATCTTTTTCTTTATTTTCACTCCCCTCTTCATACCCTACCTTACAATAATATGCTTGTAACATTTTACGCCGAGTTAGAATATTCTCTACTTTAGCTTGCAAATAATTAATACTAAATGGCTTCGTAATGTAATCATCAGCTCCTGTATGGATACCGGTCAGAATGCTATCCATATCCGTCTTAGCAGTCAATACTATGGCAGGAATATGCGAAGTTCGTTCATCGTTCCTTAGTTCCTGCAACATCTGTAGACCACTTTTTACAGGCATCATGATATCAGTAATTATTATATCAGGTAGATCAGAGAAAGCCTTTTTTAATCCAACCTCTCCATTATCAGCCTCAACAGACCGATATGCTTCCTGAAATATTTGTTTGATAAATACTCTTAATTCATAATTGTCTTCAACAATAAGCATGAGCGGCTTCTCCGCTTCATTCAATTCTTGTAGTTCGTTTTGAGAATTGAAATCTAAATTTGTATCTTCGTTCCAATCTGATAATATATATTCCGTGTCAGACGGATAATGTTTTTTACCTTTTAATAGCCTTACAGTAAATAGGCTCCCTTTTCCGAACTCACTTTCCACATTTATACTACCATAATGCATTTCCACAAGTTCTTTAGCTACTGAAAGTCCGATACCAGAACTTAAAGGAGCGTAAATGCTATCCGGAACCACATTCTCGTAACGATTGAAAATCACTTTCTGCTTTTCTCTCTTTATCCCTACTCCTTCATCTTGAACTTGAAGAAGGACTGCATTCCCATCATCTTTCATACTAACCCAAATGTTCTTGCCATCAGGAGTGTATTTGAAGGCATTAGACAGCAAATTAAAAATAATTTTCTCTAATTTATCCTTGTCCACCCAAAGATTTACTTTAGACAATTGAGTGTTAAAATTCAGACTAATATGCCGCTCTTGAGATAAAGCTGTAAAATAGTTGATTATCTCTTTCGTGAAACTGATAATATCCACATACTGAACTCTCAGTTTCATCTTGCTATTCTGGATTTTATTAAAATCCAAAATCTGCCCTACCAACCTCTGCATACGGTCACTATTCTTTTTAATAATCTTCAAAGTATCTCTCACCTTCCCAGAAAGGCTCTCGTCTCTGAGTATATATTCCAAAGGTCCGGTAATCAATGTTAATGGAGTTCTTAATTCGTGAGACACGTCAGTAAAGAAGCTAAGTTTTAATTGAGTAATCAATTCTTCATTTTTAGCCTTATTTTTTATCCGATAAAAAACGGTATATATATAAATGGCAACTGCAATAAATAATACAATCAAGAAGATATAGAGCATAGTAGCATAAGGTGTCTCAGAGAAAGTAGGAAGCACTTCAAAAGAAAGTGTTCGTTCATTTTCAACCCATACACCTTCATTATTGGTAGACTTTACACGAAATACATATTTTCCCGGAGGAAGATTAGTATAGTTGGCCTCATGCCCGTTATCCGTCAAACGAAAGTTTTTATCAAAACCGTCTAACTTGTAAGCATATTGAATATACTCCGTATTGGTCATGTCTAGAGCAGAAAATACCAGTCTGAGGGTATGATTATTAGGAGGTAACTGCATATCCCTGCTATCATCAGGATTAACAGACAAAATAGAAGGAGTTTTTCTGGGAGTCAGTTCCTGATTGTTTACCCAAATAGAAGAGAAAAATATTTGTGGTATAAAATCTGTTTTATGGATATTCTCAGGGGTAAAATAGAACAAACCTCGGTTAGTACCAAAAAAAATCTGCCTGCCATCTGTTGCCCCCACACCTTCACTGAAATGCATATTAAATGCGATATGCTCACTAGGATACTGAATCTGTTCGGCCGAAGCTACAAATTTCACTAATCCACCACCCGTCACCAACCATAAATTCCCTTGTTTATCCTCGTGCATAGAATAAATAATATCTGAAATAAGTCCATTTTTCTGTGTGAAGGATTTACATTGATAAGAATGGAGCCCCATGGGAGAAAGCTCATTTAACCCTCCGCCATAAGTAATGGCAAAAATTTTCCCATTATCCATACATTGAATCATTTGTACGTCATTATTACTAAGGCTATTCACATTCCCCTGCTCACGGCATATAGAATGAAAATCTATTTCTTCAGGACAATGAAAAGAAACCTTAAATTGTAAAATCCCTGCTGTTGTAGACACCCAGATACGCCCTTGATTATCTTCAGTAATATGTCTGACTTTATAAAAATGACTTATCGGATATCTCTTTAACAAATTGCGATGATTGATAAATCTTAAAGTACCATCAGGCATAGTTTCAATCAAATTCAATCCACCTCCGTAAGTAGCTACCCAAAGTCTCTGCTTACTATCCTGAAAAGTAAAGTAAATATTATCATTACTCAATGAATAGGGGTCATCAGCTTTATATTTAAAATGCTGTAATTCAAAATTGCCTTTTGAAGTTTCTGTTGCTTTTATCAATCCCTGGCCTTTAGTAGAAATCCAATAAACACCAGCCGAATCTTGCATGATGGCATATACTTTGCCCCATTTCATCCTTTTCAATAATCGAAGCCGGGCATCATATATAGAAACATTCATATCTCTGCTTCCCGTCCAAATACGTTGTTTTTTGTCTATATACAGTGCCCTGATCTCATTATCAGGTAACTCTACATCCTGAGGAGTAGGCGTATAGATATGAAATTTATCAGGGATAAAAGTGATACGCTTAAGTCGGTTGAGCTGGGTACTCATCCATAAATTTCCTTGTTTATCAACAAAAGCAGCAAAACAGCGGTCATTTGATTTCCACTTGACAGGCTGCTCCGTAGTATTAAAAGGTATTAACCGCCTATTTTGAGAATCAAAATAAGAAAATCCTCCTCCCTTAGGGTGTACCCATAAAATATCGTTCCGATCCTCAAAAGCAAAAAAATCACTTTCAGTATTTAGCGGTCTTCCCAGTTCGTCCTTTCCTTCAATAAAGCTTAAACGCTGTGTTTTCAGATCAAACAAAGTGACTCCCGGAACAGGATGTACAAGCCACAATAAATCTCCACAAGTAATTTTAGCAGACTCTATGGTTTTGTCTTTCAACAGAGAAAGAGAGTCAAGCATCACATGTCTTATCTCACCGAGAGAGTCATGAATAAAAAAGCCGTCTGAATCAGTAACATATATCAGTCCAGCCACAGAAGGCAAAATAGAAATCACAGAAGCCGATGTTGGCAATTGAGTATGAATAGAAAGTTCTCCAGTCAACAAGTATTTATAAACTTTACCTTGATGTGCACCTAAATATATATATTCTTCCAACTCTGTTGCAAAATAAAAAGGTATTTTCTCACTTTTTCGACAATCAGACAAAGAAATAATAGAAAGTTCTGAATCATATAGTCGATATACCCCCTCATCCGTAAGAAGCCATTCCCGTAATTTCGAATCCATAAATACAGACCGGATTTTACCAGTAGACAACGTATTTTCTCTTGATGAATAGAATTGAAATGTCATAGATAAATCTTCGGGAGCCGTAACGACCCGTACTGCACTCCCATCTTCACGTAATAACCATACTATTCCATTCGGAAGGACAGATATTGACCGAAAGCTATTGGCTGTTTTTTGAATGACAGGTTCAAAGACTTCCTTGTCAGGATTAAAACGATAACAAGTGGAATCATAACACAATACCCATATACATCCGAATTTATCCTCGACTATATCTAATAAACGATCATTGGTCAGTCCTCCCAAATCTTCCATATTCGATTTATAATTCTTAAAATTATAACCATCAAACCGATAAAGCCCATTCCAAGTAGCAAACCATAACAGACCTTTATGATCTTGGATAATATCGTTGACCAGCCCATCCTCCACTCCATTCTGACTGGAAAAGTACGTAACTGAATATTTTTGAGGTATAGCTCCTTTTACCGGCACATCGGCTGCAAAAAGGCATAGTATTACTACACAGAAAAAGGTAAGAATATCAACCCAGTATGTTTTCATATCAAAGTAATGTGTTTCCTTTGCGAAATTAGCAGAAAATGGGTATTCATCAAAGTACTTTCTACATTTAATCCATCGCAATATATGTTGTTTAGCTACCTTTGATAGATATTCCAACTAAATTATCAGTTTTTCCACTTATAAAAAGATAACATCCGTCTATATTTGACATCAAAACAAAAACAACTCTAATACTAAATTAATAATGAAAGACATGAGAAAAAAAAGAGTATTTAAAATCCCGTTCTGTTATAGTACAGGGTATTCTCCAAAAAGATTTTGGTTTGCTTGCGGAATTTCCTTAGGACTAGTTTCCTTACCATTATCCACCTTTGCAAACAACTGGTCAGGCCAACAAAGTTCAGCAATTCTAAAATCGGTTCAGCAAAACCGAATCATTACGGGTAACATCATAGACGAAAGTGGAGAAGCATTGATCGGCGTTTCCGTATTGATAAAAGGAACTACTCAGGGAACAGTAACTGACTTGGACGGTAACTTCACACTGGAGATTTCAGCAGGTGCTACCTTAGTTATTTCATACGTGGGTTATAAAACACAGGAAATTAAAGTAGGGAACCAACAAAAACTGTCTATCACGGTCGAAGCAGATAATAAACTACTGGACGAAGTGGTAGTAGTGGGCTATGGTGTAGTAAAGAAATCAGACCTTACCGGTTCTGTAGGTAGTGTAAAATCAGAGACGATTTCTGCTAAAGGTGCAACATCAGTTGTCGAAAGTCTGCAAGGGCAAGTTGCTGGAGTGAATATCTCACAGTCTTCTAGCCGTGCCGGTGACGGATTCAATATTCAGATTCGAGGTAAAAGTTCATTAAATGGCGGCAATCCATTATATGTAATCGATGGAGTAGTTTGTGAAAATATGGATTTTCTAAATCCGATGGATATTGAAAAAGTGGACATTTTGAAAGATGCTTCATCTACCGCCATCTATGGTTCACGGGCCACAAATGGTGTAGTGATGATTACCACCAAAAAGGGAGACAAAGATGTAGCCAAGACTACAATCAGCTATGATGGATATTATGGTGTAAAAACCAAAGCCAATATGCCGGACTTTATGGAAGGAGATGATTTCATGAAATTCCGTTTCTCCCGTTATCTGGTTTCATCTATGGATGCCTCTTCGGGAATGACTAACTGGGAAATGACTGATGCCAATTTCCTGAACTTCTGGGGAAATGGCAGTCAAATAGTGAAAGATATGTATCTCAATAATAATTATACCGATTGGGTAGATATCGTAACCCGTAACGGCTCACAACAGAATCATTTCATCAATATCTCGGGAAATGCAAAAAATATAACCTACCGCGTAGGACTAGGGTATCAAAATGAGGAAGGAATCATGTATGACGGTTATGAACGCTGGAATATAAAAGGAGCAGTAGATCATAAGATTTCAGATAAAATCTCAGCCGGATTCTCCACAAATATGGCAACAGCATCCAAAGAGAGTGGTAGCAACTACTCTATTTTGGAAGGGTTCCGTATGACCCCTAATATGCCATGCTATTATTGGGAAGGGGAAAAGGCAGGACAATTAATTTCACAACCAGGTAAAGATGCCGCCATCTATCCCAATGGTGGTGGTCCGACTTCCTCCATCAATCCAGTGGTGGACCGTTTGAACTCAAAAGACGATACACGTTCTTATGATGTGATGGCAAACATTTATTTGCAATACAGCCCCGTTAAAGAAATAATTCTTAAAACTACTTTCTCCCCCATGTATACCAAAACCCATCGTGGTACATTCTATAACGGAGAAACCCAACTTCGTTCTGGAAAAACAAACATGGCCGAAAACTATAATGATGAAATATTCTCGTATACTTGGGATACGCAAGCCAATTACATCAAGAATTTTGGAGATCATAGTCTGAATGCCTTGGCCTTATTCAGTGTCTATGAACAAAAATTACAAGGCGACTATATCAATGTAGTGGATATGCCATTTGATGTAGACTGGCATAATCTTGGTTCAGGCACTGTACAAAGTCAGTCTAGCTATTATAAAAAAATCTCCATGTTATCTTATGTAGCCCGTATCAACTATGCCTACAAAGGCAAATACATGCTGACTGTATCTTCACGTTGGGACGGCAGTTCCAAATTCCAAAAAGACAATCGTTGGGGGATGTTCCCCTCAGCTGCCTTGGCATGGCGCATTTCCGATGAAGATTTTATGGGATTTGCCAGCAAATGGTTAAGCAATTTAAAACTCCGTGCCAGTTTTGGCGTTACCGGTAATAATGCCGGTGTAGGGCCTTATGACACACAAGCTTTGGCAAATATTAAATATTACTATAATTACGGATCGTCTGTTGCCAACGGTTATGGTTATACCATGACGAACGCCGACCTGACTTGGGAGAAGACAACCGAAATCAACCTCGGTCTTGACTTCGGTTTCTTGAATAATCGTATCAATGGATCTATCGATATCTACAACAAAGATTCCAAAGATCTCTTGATGGAGATGGAAACTCCATTTGAACTAGGTTCCTATACCGGCTCTATTGTAAGTAATGTGGGTAAGGTGAACAATAAGGGTATGGAAATCCAACTGAATACCATCAACGTAAAGAATAAAGATTGGAACTGGGAGACAACCTTCTCTTTTGCGCGTAACATTAACTCTATCAAAGAATTGAATGGTACCAAAGAAGACTTAGTGGGTAACAAATGGTTTATCAATCACCCTATAGACGTAGTCTACGGCTATAAATACACCGGAATCTGTACTCGAGAAGAAGCGCAAGCTTATGCCCAAGACCCGAAAATGAAAACCAAATTCTATGAAGGCGAGATGAAAATCTATGATAAGGATGGCAATGGTACTATTGATGCCAATGACAAAATGATCCTCGGACATTGTGCTCCGACCTGGACCGGCAGTTTCACTTCTAACCTGTCATACAAGAATATTGATTTCTCTTTCAGTATTTACACTAGTCAGGGAGGAATGGTATACTCTCCCTTCATGGCCGAATTCGTAGACTATGGACAGCGTGGCATGAATCGTCTGAACATGGATTATTATATACCGCAAGGTGCTCCGATACTAGGTGCTGATGGCTCTATAGCCTATCAGGAAGCCACTCATTACGGTAGTTATCCCTTCCCAACCAATGGTGGAAACGGTAAAGGAGGCGGTGCATACTGGCAAAGTGGTGCCAATGAGGACCGGGCACAAAATTTCGTTGATAACTCATATGTCCGAGTCAAAAACATTACTCTTGGCTATACTTTTCCACAGAAATGGATTTCAAAACTTCATATTTCCAACTTAAGAATCTACGCCAATGTATTAAACCCCTTCACTTTCACAAGTTATGAAGGATTCGATCCCGAATGGGCTGATGCACAAGTAGGTGACGGTACCGGTGGTGTCAGTTCAAGAACTTATCAAGTTGGTATAAATTTAAAATTCTAAAATTAAATGATTATGAAAAAAATATATTTCATTATGGCATTAGGATTGGCAACTCTCTCAGGATGTTCGGATTTTCTTGACCAAAACAACAAATCTAATGTTCCATCAGCTGAATTTTATCAGACTTCGGCAGGATTCGCCAGTTTAACTAACAGCGCTTACTCCACACTGCGAGAGCTTTATAATGCCCAACCGCAATTATTCGTAGCGGGAACAGACCTGTATGCAGACGGAAAGTCACAGGGAGTAGTCATGAGCCAATATACCTTCACTGCAGATGAAGGCATTATAAAAAATTTCTATGTAAGTTGTTTTAAAGGTATTCAGCTAGCCAATAGCGTTATATCTTATGGAGACATAACGGAAGATTCCAGTGTACGACTGCAATATGTGGACGAAGCACGTTTTATCCGTGCATGGTATTATTTCCAACTAGTGCAACAGTTCGGGCCTGTAGCTTTGAACAAACAAATGTTTGACCATGCCGAAATGAGTCATGAACGTGCCAGTCTTGCAGATGTTTATAAGTTCATCATTGAAGAGTTTGAGTATCTAGCCTCTTCCGAATCCCATTTAATGGAACGTGCCAACTCCGGTGTAGGACGTGCCAATAAACGCGCAGCAACCTTTTACTTAGCCAAAACCTATCTGACTCGTGGATGGCTAGATGGCACTGATTACGAAGCCCAAGAAGAAAATATAGCTCAAAATTCAGACTTCGCAAATGCAGCTAAGTATGCCTTGGAAGCAATTAATGGCGAAATTCCTTTCCTCTCCATAGAAGAAGCTTTTGACGTAGAAAATGAAGAAAACAATGAAATATTCTGGAGCATACAGTTTAATTCGGCTGCTGTAGAAGATCCCGTAAAAGACGGTTCCTACCAACAAGCCCAATTCGGAGCTTATTTAGGTGGTTCCGAAAAACCAAGAAATAAGGCAATTGACGGTTGCTTTGCTCCTTCACTACGTCTACAGCAAATGTATAGTCGGGGTGATGCACGGTTGGAACAAACTTTTATGTTAGAATTCCATACCAGTTATTTCGACTATTACTCAGCACCGACTAGTTCTTCTATCATTTATTATTATGCTCCAGCATGGGCTACAGATGAAGATATCGCTGCCTGGAAAGCAGACGATCCTTATGGAATTAAAAAGAATACACTGGTAAGCAAAACAATAGCAGACGGTGGTATTGCTCCATCCAACGGTGCCCCAGCCACATACAAAGACCGTCGTTCACAAGACTACGGCAATGCTTGTATCAAGAAATTTGATGATTATTCAGAAACTTCTATTGCTAACCGTAATTCTACTTGCAGCATGCATGATGTGGTAGTAGCGCGCTTAGGAGAAACCTATCTGATTGCCGCCGAAGCCTATTTAAAAATGGGTAAAACAGAAGAGGCTGCACAAATGATCAATAAACTTCGTCAACGTCCAGGAACTATTCGTAAAGGATACACAACAGAAATGACTGTCACCAGCAACGATATTAATATTGATTTTATTCTTGATGAACGTGCTCGTGAATTAGCTGGAGAATATGTCCGTTGGACAGATTTGAAGCGTACTCACACTTTAGTGGAATATGCCACAAAATATAATGAAGACGGCATAAAAGAATCTGCTATGATAGGCCCTGATGGTAAATACAAGATTCTTCGTCCTATTCCACAAGCTGCCATTGATTTGAATCAAGCTAAAGTGACACAAAACCCTGGTTATTAAGTTAAAAAACATGCTGATGAAAAATTTTTTACTTATTCTTCTATACTTTATAAATAATGTATTAGTCTTGTCAGCTCAAGGTACTCCCGGTAAATGGGGAGATCAGGGCAATGGAACATACATAAATCCGATTTTAAATGCTGACTACTCTGACCCGGACGTTATCCGGGTCAGAGATAAATATTACATGATAGCTTCCGACTTTCATTTTCTAGGAATGCAAGTATTGGAATCTTCAGATATGATCAATTGGAAACTGATTTCCCAAATCTATCACCATTTTGATTTTCCCGGCTGGGATAACAACCAACAATATGCAGGAGGTTCATGGGCACCCTCAATTCGTTACCATGATAACAAATTCTGGGTCTTTTTCTGTACTCCCAAAGAAGGATTATTCATGTCAAATGCTGTCAATCCTTCAGGTCCTTGGAGCCCTTTACATTTAGTTAAGAAAGTAGAAAAATGGGAAGACCCTTGCCCCTTTTGGGATGAAGATGGTCAAGCATACCTAGGCCGGAGCCGTCATGGAGCCGGGCCTATCATTATTCATAAAATGAGTGCAGACGGTACACGTCTACTTGATGAAGGAATGACCGTATACACTGGACCTGTAGCCGAAGGAACAAAAATTTTCAAAAAAGATGGTTACTATTATCTCTCTATTCCGGAAGGAGGAGTAGGTACGGGATGGCAGACTATCCTCCGCTCAAAAAATATATATGGTCCTTATGAAAAGAAAGTAGTATTGGAACAAGGAAGTACTACGATAAACGGCCCTCATCAAGGAGCCATTGTCGATACTCCGGATGATCAATGGGCTTTTTTTCATTTCCAACATCATCATGCCTTAGGCCGTGTAGTTCATCTTCAGCCCATGCATTGGGAAAACGATTGGCCCGTTATCGGAGTAGACTTTGATAGAAATGGAATAGGAGAACCTGTATATGTATGCCAGAAACCCATTGAAAGCAAAACCATATTCGCTCCGCAAACAGATGATGATTTCTCTACCCCCAACCTATCACTGCAATGGCAGTTTAATCATAATCCGACAGACCACGCATGGTCCTTATCGGCACATCCAGGTTCACTCACTCTGAAAGCATTGAAATCTTCAACCTTCAGATTGGCACGCAACACCCTGACACAAAAGATTATGGGGAATATAAGTGAAGCTACAATAGCTATGGATTTTACAGAAATAGCTGATGGGCAACGATGCGGATTAGCTTGCATGGGAAAAATAAATAATGTTCTAGGTATCAAGATGGAGAAAGGACAAAAGTATCTGTACACATCCAATGATACAACAGAAATAAGTACAACTTTCCCAAACGGAAACCAAATTTATCTACGTGTATCTATCGACATGACCAATCAGAAGTTCCAATACTTCTACAGTACAGATAATATACGTTTTATTCCTTATGGAACTTCCTTTTTTATTCCATTCGGTTTTTGGAAAGGCGCCCGCATTGCACTATATTGTTACAACAAAGAACAGGAAGCAGGAACAGCTTCATTCCAATGGTTCAAATACAAACATGACGGACCTCAAAATAAAATAGACAATGCAGCCGAACAGATTATTTCCAATATAGCGCGTACTTCATTTCCGCATAAGAAAATAAAAGTGATCTGCCCTGATTCCGCTTCCAACCAAAAAGGTCATTCACGCCAGTTAATACAGCGAGCAATAGACTCTTGTTCTTTGGCAGGCGGAGGACACGTTATAATTTCGAAAGGAATCTATTATTTAAAGGGAAATCTAGTACTGAAAAGTGATGTCAATTTACATTTAGAGAAAGACGCCTATCTACTTTTCAGCGGTAAGGCTGATGACTTTCTTCCTGAAGTATGGACACGTTGGGAAGGTACGGAACTATATGGACATTCTCCCATGATTTATGCCAAACATGCCACTAATATAGCCATTACAGGACAAGGTACCATAGACGCCCAAGGAGGACGGGAATTTGCTTCATGGTCTCAGATAGAGGTATCAGACAGAAATCGTCTGCGTAAAATGGGAGAAAAACTAATCCCTGTCACAGAAAGGATCTTTGGGAAAGGTACTATACTACGTCCCTCTTGCATACAATTCATGGGATGTTCTCGCATTTTAGTAGAAGGTATCACCATTAAGAATTCTCCTTTCTGGACTATTCATCCTGTATACTGTGACAATGTAATAGTACGAAGCATCACCATTGACAGTCACTATCCTAATAATGATGGATGTGATCCTGAATCAACTTCCAATGTATTAATAGAAAAATGCATTTTCCGCACGGGAGATGATGCCATAGCTATCAAAGCAGGCCGTGACGCCGACGGCCGTGAAATAGGACGCCCTTCAAAAAACATCGTCATACGTAATTGTCTGTTCCAGTCTGAATGCAATGGTTTATGTATCGGCAGTGAAATGTCAGGCGGCGTGGAAAACGTATATATGGATAATATACAAATCGGAACAGTAAAGAATGCCCTTTATTTTAAATCCAACCGTGACAGAGGAGGATATATTCGTAATATACAAGTCAGCAATATTACTATAGAACGCTCAAAAGGAGCCATTCTCCGTTTTGAAACCAATTATTTCGGTTTTCGAGGTGGCAGACATGCTTCTCAATATGAGAATTTCCGCATCAGTAATGTAAAAGCTGATTGTTCCGACCACTATGCAATCTTTATGGATGGATATGAAGAAAAGCCCATAAGAAATATCGAAATAGAGCATTTCCATGTACGAAAAGCTGCTTATCCTTATTACTTAAAGTGTGCGGAAAATATCCGCCTTAAAGACACTTCCGTGAATGGAAGAAACTTGCCGGAATATCCGGAAAAGCACAAAAAACGTGTAACACTGGATATATACTAATTATGCACAAAGCCCCGACTTTCACAAGCAGGGGCTTTGTGCGTAAAAGAAAGAAGGGGTGCATTTTGACACACCTTCAAAGAATAGGAACCGGACATGTGAAAACCGCATCCGGATATGTCAGCGAAAATGCACGGTACAGAGTTGTCAGGCGTGAAGGCTGTCCCCTGCGATGCCGCTGTTTTAAAGCAAAAGGAAACAGGACGATAGAACTGAATCACAGGCTCAGAAAATACAGGCAGAATGCCAAAGAGCTGCTCGCCATCGTCGGACTGACGCTCTACCAACCGAAGCTGATCTGCCGCAAGACACACGGTATTGTCGCGCACGACCACTACTGGATTCGCTATGCAGATGATCCGTCTGACCTCAGTTACGCCTCTCTGATGCAGGAGATGAGCAAGGCGGTAAAGGCTGTTCCCAGCGCCACACCATCACAGCGCCACATCGGATAAATTTGATATTCAAAAATTAACCGCCAGGTTTCTCCGACATGAGGGACCTGGCGGTTATCTTTTATTATCTGCTTTCCAGCAGCCAATCGATCAGATTCAGCGACTTGATTCCTTCGTAGGACGAATCCAGGCCTGGATTGAGTGAAAGCACGATTTTTTCGTAGTTGTCTGCGATTTTTTGCAGCGGAGCAAGCTCACGTGTACGTACGGTTTCACTCTCCATAGATTCCGTTACCTGCACATACAGCTTCTCATCGGCCTTGGTTGCAATGAAATCGACCTCGGCAGTGCCGACTTTTCCGATGGCAACATCATAGCCGCGGCACAGCAGCTCAAAGTAAACGACGTTCTCAATCGCGTGGCCGCTGTCGCGGTTGCGGAAACCGAGCAGATAATTGCGCAGACCGATATCTACGATGTAATATTTGCCCAGTGTGCGTAGA
>OMGY01002562.1_pt1 | contig 13451 bp, 8 predicted proteins | sample 1674461 | NCBI WGS metagenome assembly OMGY01 (sample SAMN05578579, study PRJEB25193) | human gut metagenome | biome: Human Microbiome; feature: human-associated habitat; material: feces | host: Homo sapiens | place: USA:Birmingham
TCTTTCTACAAAGGGAAGCTACGGTATTGTGCTAATCGGAACTAATGGAGATGATCAAATCAAATGGTACAGTAATAATAAAGGACAGGTTATTAACAGATTTAGATCTTTTTCTATGATTAACGAAGATCTTACATTTAAATATGATTTAGGTAATCGTATTATTAAGGTATGGAGAACGAAAGACAAACATTATCTTGGTGATAAAGCAATTACAGAATATAATGCAGCAGAATGTCATGGATTTGAATGCATCTATGAAGAGTTAATTAAGGAAGTAACTATGGCTGAAGTTGAAGAAAAGTTTGGCTGCAAAGTAAAAATTGTAAAGTAATAAAATTTAATTATACAGGCACGTATAAATGAGGAATAGGAAATAATATTTGAAGCACTATCTTAAAAGATCAGTGCATAGATGTCAGTGTGACAATAAACTGCAAAGTTATTCCACTTCGGAAAGCGAGGTGAAATAATGGAGCAGAAGAAATTTATGGATATTCAACGTCTGAAAGAAGGATATGCAGATGGATTTGTACCGGGTGACTTAATTGTTATCCAGGAAAAATTCGACGGATCCAATGCAGCAGCTAGATATGATGCAGAGACTGGCAAAATGGTAGCTTTTTCCAGAAGACATACGTTGGATCAGAACAATACATTAAATGGTTTTTATAATTATGTGCAGGAGTTAAATCCTGAAGATTATAAAGACGTTCCGGACTATGTAATATTTGGAGAATGGTCTGGAGCAAGAAATGCGATTATTTATTATCCAGAAAATACTAAGAAATGGTACGTATTTGATATTTATGATGTAAGGGAAGAAAAATATCTTCCTCAGTCAGAAGTAAAGGCATTTGCAAAAACGCATGGACTTACATATATCAATACATTTTATGTTGGACCGTTTGTCAGTTGGGAACATGTACAAAGTTTTATGGATCATCCGGGATATGGAGAAATTCAAGAAGGTATTGTTATAAAGAACCAAACAAGATTAAACGATCCGAATAGCAGATTACCATTTGTAGTGAAAATCGTTGGAGATAAATTTCATGAAGTCGCAAAAATGAATCATGTTAAAAAGATTCAGGATCCGCAAAAGTTGCAAGAACGAACAGAAGCGCAGGAACTTGTAAAATCTGTCGTGACGCGGCGTAGAGTTGAAAAAGAGTTATATAAAATGCGTGATGAAGGAATCATCCCAACAGAGTGGTGTGAACAGGATATGAAAACTGTTGCAAGGAATCTTCCAAACAGAATTTATACAGATTGTGTAAAAGAAGAACCGGAAGTAGTTCGAGCAGCAGGACAATATTTTGGAAAATTCTGTTCCGTTATTTCGATGAATTACGCACGAGAGATTATTCTCGGTCCGACTGGAGCAAAGTAAGGCGAAAGGAGGACACGAATGGTGGCAACAGCATTTAGTAGATTATGTACTTCTTGTAAAAAAAGATTTGCATACAAACAAACAGACGCCATCTTTGATGAGAATGGATATGGATATTCAACCAAGCTTGTGAAATGCAAACATTGTGGGCGATTAAATGTGATTCGATATTTTGAAGATGACTCGATGAAATTAAACAATGATAGAAAATATTATGATTATGACATGGTATAGAATAGGAGAATAATAAATAATGGCAAAACAGAAAGAAAAAAAACCGTTAGATAAAAAAGGCTGGGTTCAGACATTTGAATTGATTGGAAAGGCATGTATTAAAGATTACACATTCAAAATTGATGAACATTCTAAGAAAAGCGACTGGATTTACAATTCTATTAACCTGAATGTTGACTGCGGTGATAAATACGGAAAAGTTGGCTGCGAATTAATGGGTGGTTATGGAGCTGGCAGAAACAATGTTATTTATGTTCATGGCAAAGATGAGAATGGCGGAGATGATTTTGATAACAGATATCAGATTGATTTTGATGATCGATTTGACGAGGATATTCTAAAAGATATCGGAGAGCTTTGCTTTATCAAAATTGGTATTGAGAAGGATACAAAAGGTGAAGTTGTTATCAATAAATTCTTACATGCATATGATGCAATTAAATATCTGTCTGAAGCATTGCAGGATGGCATGGAGATTAAGGTAAGAGGGCAGTTAAAATATACTGTATATGACAAACATGTACAAGTAAGAAAAGAAATTAACAGTATTTATCTTCCAAGGGAGAAAGAATTGAATACTTATGAAGCAGCATTTACTCAGTCGATGCTTCTTGACAAGTATTCAATCGGAAAAGCAGATAAAGATAAATGTGCGTTCCCGATAACGGCATACATTCTGGAGAAATTCAAAGAATATAATGGTAATGACTTGACTGAAGGTGGCGCTGTAAAAGGCGGAAAGTTTGTACCTTTGAGAAAGACATTTGAATATGTTTATGATCCGGAAGATGAAAAATCTATTGAGCGCGCAGGAAAACTTTTCAAAGTTAAGAAAAACGTGACATTGATTACTTGTCAAGGAGTATTTGTTGAAGGCGGTGCAGTGATCCAGACAACTGAAGACGATTTACCAGACGATATTAAAGAACTGGTAGAAATGGGAGCTTACAGTTTGGAAGAAGCATTAGCACTTTGTACAGAAAATGCTAGTAAAGAACGCAGGATGTTACTTACTAGACCAGTTATTAAGTTAGTTGGAGAAGACGGATCTAAGATTCCACAGATTCAGAAATTTGATTCTATGTATTCAGAAGATGATCTTGTATTAGATTATCTGATTGAAGCAGATGATGACGAAGAAGTGGATGAAGTAGAAGAAGATTCAGAAACTGATACAACGGATCAGGATGAAGAAATTGATTATGATTCAATGTTAGATTCGCTGCTTGATGATTAACTATAATAATTAAATTATACAAAGTACAGAAAGGAAACAAATACTATGGGATACGGAAAAAAGAATACAATTAAAATTGATCCTTTATCATATAATATTGGACTTATTGGGGAAAGTGGTATCGGAAAAACAACAATTATTAAAGAGATGTGCGAGAAACTTGTAGGTGAAGATGGATATCGTTTTCTTGAGTGTGGTAAAGAAGATGGCGCTGACGGTATTAATGGAATCAACTATTTGAATTGTCCGGAATGGTCAATGGATTATGATGAAGAAACAAACAGTATTGGATTTGAAGATTTTGTGGATGATGTCGTTGAGAATAAATCCACAGAATATCCTGATTTGAAAACAGTTGTTATTGATACATATGATCAGCTTGTAGAAATTGCAAAGCCAGAAGTTATTCGTATGCATAATGCGGAGAATCCTGAGAAACCGGTAAAATCTATTAAAGCAGCTTTTGGTGGTTATATGGCCGGAGAGGATAAGGCAACAGAAATTGTTCTGAATAAGTTATGGGAACTGAAATCGGTTGGTGTTCATTTCATTATTATTGGACACGTTAAGCAGCGTACACAAGATGATGTAACAACAGGACAGACATATACTTCTCTAACAACTAATATGTCAATGAGAGATTTTAATGCAATTAAAACAAAATTACATTTTCTTGGTGTTGCTTCTATTGATAGAGAAATCGTGCAGGAAAAGACTGGCAAGACTAAAAAGGAAGGTAAAAAAGATGTAGATATTATGAAAGGTGTAATTACAAGCGAAAGCCGTAAAATTACATTCCGTGATGATTCTTATTCTATCGATTCCAAATCAAGATTTGCTGACATTGTTCCGGAAATTGAATTTAGTTCAGATGCATTAATCAAGGCTCTTACAGATGCTATCAAAGCCGAAGCATCTAAAGGGAGTAAATCTGTTGATGAATTAAAGAAAGAACAGGATTCAGCTGCAGAAAAAAGAGCTGAAAAGATTGCGGAAGCTGAGGCAGAAGCTAAAATACAGAAAGAACTTAGTGAAATCACAGAAAAGATTAAGGCGTTCTGTATTGCTAATAAAGGTAAAACAGCAAAATTAAAACCACTTGTAGCTGCAGCTAAAGAAATGGGTTATGACAATCCGATGAAAGTAACAAATATTGATGACGCAAAAAAGATTCTTGAACTTACTGTTGCGTAAATAAATATTGATCCCAGGGCTTCTGCCTTGGGATTTCTAAGGAGAATAACATTGAGTAAGGAAAATAAAAAGGACACAACTGGTTGGAAAAATGAAGACTTCTTACAAATGTGTAATTGGGTTGAAAGAGAATTGATGGGGTATTCTGGGACGCAGCGTTTGCATAAGAACGCATGTCTAAGACTGCAAGGGCTAAGAAAAGGACAAAGTATGGCGAATAATTCTCATGAAATGTATGGAGAATATCCTATTGATGTTATTTTTAATACTTTTAAAGCGAACAAATATGTCATTTTAAAAGCAATAAAAGGAAATCAGAAAGTGGCTTACATTTGTGCTATTGTAAGCAGCCGAATTAATGATATGTACACCAGAATGAAAAATGCAAAGAAAAGCGAAGAGAAGTCTGAAAAGATTGATATAGGAGCACAAAATAGTGAAGCTGCTAAATATCAACGTCAGACAGAAGAGGTCGTCAATTCTACATTTGAGGGGATTTGGTAATTGACATCTATCACTACTAAGACGAAAGATCGCAGTAGTGCGAAAACAATGTCTCCTTTTGAAAAGGAATGTATTGAGACTATTAAAAAGGTAAATGAATATAAGTTAATTGCAGAAGCAAATGCAGTGTCTTCTATTTACAAGAACCCGGATTTAGTCAGAGACACTTCTTTGAAACTGGAAGATATAACAAATAATGCTTGGAGAGTATATTTTTCAATTGCGAACGATATCATCAATGTAGAACAAAAAAATACATTAGATGAAATTACAATCAATATGTATCTATCGAAACATTCAAAATTAAGTAAGAAATACGATGAATATGGTGGATATGAGAAGATTGAAAGTTCATTTACATATATCGAAGAGGCTAATTTTGATTCTTATGTGAATGAGGTAAAAAAGTGGAACGCTGTAATGAAATTAGCCCGAATGGGCTTTCCTGTAAAAGAAAAGTTAAGTAAATATGTCGATGCTAAAGCTGAAGATATATATAACGAACTTGAGGCACTTTTGAATCACACATTTATTAATGTGGAATCTGAAGTTAAAACTTATAATGCCTGCGACGGATTATTTGATTTGATTGATAAATTAAATGCTGGAAGTCAGGTAGGAATGCCACTTAAACATTGTGATATTTTGAACAGAGAAATTGGCGGCATTAATTTTAATGGAAACATTTATGGTCTAGGTGCCAATTCAGGTGTTGGAAAATCAACAACAGCAATCAACTACTTAATGCCTTCAGTATTAGAACATAATGAAAAAATGGTCATTATGATTAATGAAGAAGATCAGGATAAAGTAAAGAAAGAGTTACTTGTCTGGGTTGCAAATAATTTATATAGTGCTGGACTACATAAATATATTTTACGTGATGGCCATTTTAGTAAAGATGTTTTAGATAAGCTTCGTAAGGCAGCAAAATATCTTGAAGAGTTAAAAGAACGCAGAAATATTACAATCGTTCCCTTTGAAAAATATACTGTCAAAGCAGCAATCAAAGTAATAAAAAAATACTCTAGCATGGGAGTAAGGCTGTTTGTTCTGGATACATTAAAAGAATCATCTGATTCAAGAGACACAGAAACATGGAAATCTATGGAACGAGATATGGTTGATCTTTACGATGTTGTGAAACCAGCTGCTAAAAATGTAGCATTATTTGTTACATATCAGTTAGGGAAAGCTTCAGTAAAGATGAGGTATCTTACAAATAATGAAATTGGACAAGCAAAGAATATATTGGATGTATTTAGTGTGAATTTAATGATGCGTAAACCATTTGAAGATGAGTTTCCTGGTGGTTCACATGAGATTAAAGCTTATAAGTTGGCGGGGAAAAATAATTCCTCAAAGATTCCGTATCATCTGGATCCGGATAAACATTATATGATTACATTTATTACTAAAAATAGATTTGGGGCTACAGACCAATTTCAGATAATCTCAGAGTATGATCTGAGTACAAATATGCACAAAGATGTTGCTATTTGTAATATAGCACAAGATTTTTAAGCGGAGAGTAAATATGACTGCATTAGAGATTAAGGAATACATTCAAAAAAATGGAAAAATACCTTATGTTTTAGAAAGCATTGGGTGTAGCAATATAGTATATCATGATAACAAGGATTATTATAGCTGCTCTAATGCGGTGGGTGGTGACTGTAACAATCCAGCCGCCATCAATATAAGAAATAATAAATATCTGAATTATCGAAATTATACCAGAGGAGTTGAATATGACGATGGTGAGGATTTAATTTCTTTAGTTCAGTATAATAAAAATATTGATTTTGCAAATGCAATGAAATATCTTCATAAACTTTTAGGATTGAAAAATTTATACAAAGGAAAAGAGGAGAAGAAAAAGCCGGATGATTCCTGGTTCGTGTTCTCAAGATTTGTGGTTAAGCGTAGGAAATGTATCGTAAATGACTTTGATCCTATGAGTGAAGATATTTTAAATGATTTTGTTCCATATATTCATATTGATTTATTTCGCGAAGGGATTGTAAAACGAACAATTAAAAAATTTGGACTTGGATATTCGTATAGATGGAGGAGAACAATATTTCCAATTAGATATTGGCTAGATGGAACTCTGATGGGATATAATGCCAGAAGTTCCATCGAAAATTGTTCTGAATTTGGAATATCAAAGTACTTTATAACACCTGGGATGCGAAAAGAAATTAATATATATGGATTGTGGGAAAATTATAAAGATATTCAGAAAGCAGGATATATTGTTATATTCGAGGCCGAGAAATCTGTTCTTAAAAGAGATAGCAGAATGGATCCAACCGGCGGTGCAATTGAAGGCCATGTACTTTCAGATGAGCAGGTGCGAATTATACTTGGTACCGGAGTAGAAGAAGTTATTATCGCGATGGATAATGATGTTCCAATAGAAGAGGTCTGGAATATGTGTGAGAAGTTTTACGGATTACGTAAAGTCAGCTACATTCGTGATAAATGGAAACTGCTTGGCCCAAAGGACTCACCTGCAGATGCGCCAAATAAAATATACAATTTTCTGTTTAAATGGAGAATTCCTTATGATGAAAGTAAACACAGAGAATATTTAAAGAGTTTGAAAAAATAGTTGAGATTAAGCTATGAAGAACTGCAGAAGATGTGCGAGGCACTTGGAGTCGATAGACTCAATTCATGGAGCCGTGTAAACTGCGTACACAATGGTCTCTATGAGTATTTTTTGAAGTATGTATTACATAAAAAAGAGGATCGTGATGATTCTATTTATAAAGTAACTGGCGGTATTAGTCATGATATTATAGAGCGATTTTATACTGAAGAATTAGCTTATGAAAAAATGGCTGAAGAGTTTGACGAAGGATGGATGATGGCATTTGATATTGCTGATCTAAAATTTGTTCGTGGAGATGGTGCCAGAAACAATAGTATTGCAACTAAGTATTATTATGATTTGAAAAATTTCTTTGAGACACACGAGAAGATTACTGATCATATTGATATTGAAAAGTTTGTAACCGTAAAGGTTGGCGATGAATATTACCAGGGGTATATTGACGCTCTGGTGACAGATGAAAATGGTAATTATACTATATTAGATTGGAAGACAAGCAGCATATATAAAGGAGATAAAGCGAAAAATGAATGTGGGCAGTTGGTAATGTACTCTCTGGCTTTACATCAGATGGGAATTCCGTTTGAAAAGATCAAAATTGCATGGAACTTCCTTAAATATCAGTGTGTAACTGTTCAATCTAAAAAAGGTGTAAAGAAAGTAAGAGAAATCGAACGCTTTGAGCTTGGTGAGAAGCTACAGGCAAATGCAAAGATGTGGTTAAAAGAATTCGGATATGAAGAAAACATGTTGGAGTATCTGGATAAATTAGCTCAAACAAATGATATTACCTGTCTTCCACCGGAAGTACAGGAGAAATATGAATTGCATGATTGTTATGTATATGTTGACTTAACTCCGGAGCTGATTCAGTATTGGGAAAATTTTATTATCAATACTATGAAAATGATTCGTGATAAAGAAGCTACATATGCGGAACTAAAGGCAGCAGGAAAATATGATGAAGCAGATAAACTTTGGTGGGAAGATGAAGAGAGTCTAAAAAAGCAAAGTTATTATCTTACGAATTTGTGTGGTTATTCCACTAAACTTTATAAACCGTTAAAAGCTTATCTTGATGCTCAAGATGCAAAGAAAAATGGAGATATTTTGGGTACGAAAAATAAGCAGGATGAAGAATACGACATTGACAATTTAGATTGGCTTAACGATTTATAAGGAGATAAAATGGGACAGTATACTATTTACCATTGCCACTCAAACCGTTCTCTTCTTGATAGTTGTACTGATTATAAAGAATATGCAGACCGTGTAGCGGAGCTAGGGTATAAAGCCTTAGCTCTGACGGAGCATGGGAATGCCTATAATTGGGTTGAAAAAAAGATGTATATCAATTCAAAAGGGCTAAAATACATACATGGAGTTGAATGTTATTTAACAGCTTCACTAGAAGAGAAGGTAAGGGACAATTATCATACAATTCTTTTGGCTAAGAACTATGAAGGTGTAAAAGAAATCAATCTTTTGATTGATAAATCTACACAACCGGATCATAGATATTATAAACCACGTATTACATTTGAAGAGTTCTTTAATATTTCAGATAATGTAATCAAGATTTCTGCTTGTTTGGCATCACCTTTGAATAAATACCCAAAGGATATCCAGAAACAAATGGCAGAGAAAACTGCTGCATTGAAACAGGAACTGGCAAATAAAGTTGCTGAACTTGAAAAGCAGAAGAATGATCAAAAGGCCATGATTACATGGTTGAAACAGTTTGATGAAAATGGATGCATCCCTGAAGATTCATATTTGCATTATATCGAAGCTCAAATTGATAAGTTGAAGCAATATTATGATAATTTGCTTGAAGAAGTTCAGCTTATGAATGTGACAGCGAGAGAGACTTTTTATAAGTTACTGGAAACATATGATTACTATGAAATTCAGCCGCATGATTTTCCAGAGCAGAAACGATATAACGAATTTTTATATGCTGCATCAAAACAAACAGGGAAACCTTTAATCGCCGGAACAGATACACATAGCATTGATTATTATAAAGCTGAATGCAGAAGCATTTTACAGAAAGCAAAACGTATCGAATATGCTGATGAAGATAAATTTGATCTGACATTAAAGACTTACGAAGAGTTGGTTGAAATGTTCCGCATTCAGAATTGCGATATTCCATTTGATGTGATTCTGCAGGCAATAGAGAATACAAATGTGATGGCTGATTCTGTTACTGATTTCGAACTTGATACTTCTGTAAAATATCCAAAATTGTACGACAATGAAGAGGAAGTATTAAAGAAAAGAATTTTTGATAAATTGCATGAGAAAATTGATGCAGGAATTATCAAAAAGGAAAAAATTCCAGAATACGTGAAGCGTATCAAAGAGGAAATGCGTGTATTTAAAAAGATTAATATGATTGGATTTATGCTCTTTATGTCCGAACTGGTATGTTGGTGTTGGGAAAATGGTATACCAGTTGGGCCATGTAGAGGATCTGTAGGTGGTTCTACTGTTGCATACATAACAGATATCATTGATGTTGATCCAGTTATATGGAATACAATTTTTTCACGATTTGCAAATGAAGATCGTGAAGAGGTTGGAGATATTGATCTTGATATTTCACCAGATCAGCGAGAATTAGTTTACAATCACATCATTGAGTCATTTGGATATGATAAGACAGCATATATTCTTGCTATCGGAACTGTGTCTGATAAAGGCACTATTGATGAAATCGGGCGCGCTTTAGATATTCCACTTGATGAGGTTGCACATATTAAGGAAATGTATAGTGCCTATAAAGATACAATTGAATCAACCGGAAAAAGAATTAAAGAAATCGAAGATATGATTCATTTCGATGAAATTAAACAGGCAGATAAAGAATCAGAATATTATGGCCTACGTCGTGATTATGAAAATAAAATAACTGAGCGTGACAAGGCTATAAAGCAAATGAATGATTTGAAAGATAATCAGTACAGGAAATTGTTCTATTATTTTGATGGAATTAACGGCACTCCGGTTTCTCAGTCAATTCATCCGGCAGGCATTGTAGTTTCTCCGGTAACACTTCCAGACAACTATGGAACGTTTTGGAATGATGGAAAACGTATTATGTGTATTAATATGGAAGAAATTCATGATGGAGCCGGTCTTGTTAAATACGATTTACTTGGACTAAAGAATCTGGAAATTATTCGAAAGTGCTATGAATATGCCGGACTTCCATATCCAAAATCACATCAGATTAACTGGAATGATAAGAAGGTATGGAATGATATTGTTCTTTGTCCTGCTGGTGTATTTCAGTTCGAATCGCCATATGCATACGAAATGCTTAAGAATTATGGCCCACAATGTATCAACGATTTATCAATGATAAATGCGTCACTAAGACCATCTGGGGCTTCATATCGAGATAGGCTGCTGGCAGGTGAGACAAATAAAAATCCATCACCACTTATTGATGAATTGCTGAAAGACAATAGAGGATTTCTTATTTTTCAGGAGGACACCATTAAGTTTCTTCAAAATATATGCGGGTTAAGTGGGTCTGCTGCTGATAACGTTCGACGAGCAATCGGACGTAAACAGATGGATCGACTGCAGAAAGCTTTGCCTGATATTTTGAATGGGTATTGTAAAATGTCTTCTCAGCCAAGAGAAATAGCAGAGAAGGAAGCAAGGGCATTCTTACAGATTATTGAAGATAGTGCAAATTATCAATTTGGGTACAATCATTCTACAGGCTATTCTATGATTGGTTACATGTGTGCATTCTGTAGGTATTATTATCCAGAAGAATTCATTGCTGCATATTTAAACTGTGCAAACAATACAGATGATATTCTGATGGGGACTGAATTGGCGAAGATAAAGAACATTGAGATAAAAAATATCAAGTTTCGAAAATCCGGAGCTGAATATACCGTAGATAAAGCGAATCATGCATTATATAAGGGTATTGCATCAATTAAATTCTGTAATGCTCAAATAGCAGATGATCTTCTTGAGCTGGCAACGAATCAATATAACAATTTTACAGAAGTTCTGGCAGATGTAAATACAAAAACATCTGTGAATTCCAGACAGTTAACGATTCTTATTGGATTAAATTATTTCGAGGAGTTTGGAAAAAATCAGTATTTGATGCAAGTATCCGAGATCTACGACAAATTTGCTTTGTGTAAGATTATCAGTAAAAAAAAGATGGAAAGTCTTGGCTTGACAGAGTATCTGATGAAGAAATATGCCGGGAAAGAGACTGCTTCTCAATATAGGGATTTGGATAATACAGGGCTTATAGCTGAATTATCTAATCGTTTAGAAAATAAAGCAATGTCTGTTATTGATCAGGTGAAGTTTGAAAAGGAATATTTACAATATGTCGTATATGTAAATCCAAAAGTAAATCAATGTTTTTACGTCGTGACAGATTATAAAACTTTCAAGGAAGTCAGAAAACCATATTGTGTATTACATAATATTAAAACCGGAGAGGATGTAAAAGCAAGAGTAACCAGTATAAAAGTATATCAGGATAATCCATTTGGTGAATTTTCTATTTTGAAAGTCCCACACTTTACAAAGTAAAAGAAGTAAAAATGTGTGAATTGGACTGGGCATGAAACAGATGACCTTGAAAATATACTTGATGAATATGAAGTAATTAAATAGGTGTGAATATGAGTAAAAAAGAAGTGAAATTTAATTGTAAAATCGTAAAGTGCATGTATAATTCGGAGGATTATAAGATTTATGCTACAGATGTAGATAAAAAAGAGTTTCCCAATATTAAACATAATAAATATGATAATGTTACTATTTATGGAAACGTACATAATTTAGTAGTTTCACAGTCGTATGAAATTACGGCTGTGGAACAGCTCGATAAATATGGTTTTGGGTATGATATTGTAAATGTGAGAATGGATAAGCCTAAAACTGAAGAAGAAGTTTATATGTTCTTAAGAGAAATTTTAACTGAGAACCAGGCAGGAGTACTTTGGCAGCATTATCCAGATATTATTGATATTGTGTTAAGAGGAGAAGCTGATACTGTTGATCTTGATAAATTAAAAGGTATCGGAGAAAAAACATTTGAAACTATTAAAACAAAAATAGTTGAGAATTATTGTATCTATGATTTAGTAATTGAATTTGGTGGAATTCTCACAATGTCAATGTTAAAGAAATTATATGATGAATTTAAATCAATCCCTAAAATGAAACAAGAATTGAGAAAACAACCATATAAATCTTTGACAAAAATATCTGGTGTAGGTTTTATTAAGGCAGATAGTATTCTTTTAGAATTGCAGAGACTTGGCAAGATCAATTTTCCGTTTGAATTAAAATCATCTGCGCAAAGATGTGCAGCATGTATGGAATATTATTTGGAAGAGAATCAAAAAGAGGGAAATACTAAAATGGATCTCCGCGATCTCAGAAAACAGGTTGTAAGACTTGTTCCTGCTTGTTCATCACATTATGTTGAATGTTTAAAGGATCCAGATATTTATTATAACAAAGATACTTTTGAAGTATCTTTAAAAGCCACACATGATACTGAAACTGCTATAGCTGCTATATTATTTGTAGCAAACTTAAAACCTAAAATATGGGATTTTGACTGGAAGAGTTATCAGACGTCGGGAGAGTATCATTTAACTGACGAACAAACCAGTGCATTGGAATGTATATGTAACAATAATATTATGATACTGAATGGTTTTGCAGGATCAGGTAAAAGTGCCACTTCCGCAATGATCATTAAAATGTTGGAGGATAACAATATTTCATATACTTTAATGGCTCCAACAGGACGCGCTGCAAAAGTGTTGAGTGATTATACCGGTAAGCCAGCGGCTACAATTCATCGTGGCTTAGGTTATATGCCGAAGAATAGGTGGGGATATGATAGTGAATGCAAACTCCCATTTGATGTTGTTCTTGTAGATGAATTCTCTATGACAGATATATTTCTGTTCTTACATTTGTGTGACGCAATTGATTTTAGCAAAACGAAACTTATTGTTGTAGGTGATTCAGCGCAGCTTCCATCTGTTGGGCCGGGAAATCTACTTTATGATATGATCAATTCATTTGTTATACCTACAGTGACTTTGAATCAAATTTTCAGGTACGCTGAGGGTGGGTTAATGAAAGTTGCTACTGATGTTAGAAATATGAAACCATATTTATATGATTTGAGTAATGGTATGGTAAAATTTGGCAAGGATTATACTTTTATTAATGCTAATAATGAACAGGCAGTA
>OMGY01002564.1_pt1 | contig 13426 bp, 9 predicted proteins | sample 1674461 | NCBI WGS metagenome assembly OMGY01 (sample SAMN05578579, study PRJEB25193) | human gut metagenome | biome: Human Microbiome; feature: human-associated habitat; material: feces | host: Homo sapiens | place: USA:Birmingham
TGACCGGCATGGAGAAGATGGCTTCCATCATGCAGAAGCTGCGTGACGAGCCCCTCACCGAGCTGGCCGGCCACAAGGTGGTCAAGGTCACCGACTACAAGAAGCCCGAAGAGACCGGCCTGCCCGCCGCAAACGTCCTCATCTACACTCTGGACAACGGCGCTACCGTGGTCGTCCGTCCCTCCGGCACTGAGCCGAAGATCAAGACCTATTTCACCACTCTGGGCAAGGATCTGGCTGAAGCACAGGCACAGAAGGATGCTCTGGCTGCTGCCATCGAGCCGATCCTGAAGTAAACTCCATCAAGAACAAGTTTGTGCCCCTCTGCTGTGTGCAGAGGGGCATTTTTGCTGTAGAATATTGGTTGCAGTTTGGGAAGTTATACGCTATAATAAAATATGGCTTACTATAGGAATCGGGCAGGTGAAGAAATTGGAAAAGAGAGTATCCGCAGTACTGGTGGCGGCGGGGTCTTCCACACGCATGGGCTTTGACAAGCTCAGCTTTGATCTGGGCGGCGAGACCGTGCTGCACCGCAGCATCCGCGCGTTTGAACAGGACCCGCTTGTCACGGAGATCGTGCTGGTGGCCGGTAAGAACCGCGCCTTTGTGGAGCAGCAGGCAGCAGACTGCACAAAGCCTGTGCAGATCGTAACGGGCGGCACCACCCGCGCCGAGAGCGCAAAAAACGGCGTGCTGGCGGCAGCAGGGGAGCTTGTGGCAGTGCACGACGCGGCAAGACCCTTCGTCAGTCAGGCCGTCATCACAGCAGCGCTGGAAGCAGCTGCCCGGTGCGGCGCAGCTGCACCTGCCGTACCGGTAAAGGATACCATCAAGGCTGCAGCGCGCGGCAACGGAAAGACCGTGCCGGATGCCTGCCTTGTGTACACAACGCCCGACCGCAGCACCCTGTATGCGGTGCAGACCCCTCAGTGCTTTGACCGCGCAGAGTACCTTGCTGCGCTGGAAGAGCTGGATGCCGAAAAAGCCCGCCTTGTCACCGACGACTGCAGCCTGTTCGAGCTGACCGGCCGCGCCGTGCAGCTGACGCAGGGCGATTACGCCAATTATAAGATCACGACCCGCGAGGACTTGCCCCGCCCGGAACAGAAAGAGGAACACAAAATGCGCATTGGACATGGTTATGACGTGCACCGTCTGGTGGAAGGCCGCAAGCTGATCCTGGGCGGCGTGGAGATCCCCTTTGAAAAGGGCCTGCTGGGCCACTCGGACGCCGATGTGCTGGCCCACGCGGTCATGGACGCCGTGCTGGGCGCAGCGGCGCTGGGCGACATCGGCCAGCACTTCCCCGATACGGCGGAAGAGTACGCCGGGGCCGACAGCCTCATGCTGGCCCGCCGTGTGGCAGAGATCGTGACCGAGCACGGCTGGCGCATCGAGAACATCGACGCCACCATCCTCTGCCAGCGCCCGAAGCTGGCCCCCCACATCCCGGCCATGCGGGCAAAGCTGGCCGAGGCTTTCGGGATGCCGGTGGACGCCGTGAGCGTCAAAGCCACCACCGAGGAGCATCTGGGCTTTACCGGCGAGGGGCTGGGCATCGCAGCCCACGCCGTCGCCCTCATCGAAGCAGTGTGAACGGGAGAATGTGACCCATGACTCTGAACTCTATCGTAGCAAATTTCCAGACCTTCAAGCTGGTAGACCTGCTGGACATCCTCATCATCGCGTTCCTCATCTACCAGCTGCTGGGCTTCGTCAACCGCACCCGCGCCGGCCAGCTGGCCAAGGGCGCGCTCATCGTGATGGCGGTCTATCTGGTGGCGAACATCCTGAATATGCGCACCGTCACCTGGCTGCTCAACTCGCTGCTGCAAGTCGGTCTGCTGACGCTGGTGGTGCTGTTCCAGCCCGAGATACGGCGTGCGCTGGAGCGGATGGGCCAGACCGACCAGTGGGCCTATCGCTTCTTCAATAAAAACCGCTACAACGACACCAGCCTCAAGGGCGCGTGGCGCAGCGCCATCATCGCCATCTGCGATGCGGCAGAGCGCTTTTCGGAGACCAAGACCGGCGCGCTCATCGTGCTGGAACGGAACACCAACCTTTCTGAGATCGTCCGCACCGGCACGCCCGTGAACAGCGCAGTCAACCTCGAGGTGCTGGGTACCATCTTCTACGAGGGTACCCCCCTCCACGACGGCGCAGCCATCATCGAGGATGGCCGCATCAAGGCCGCAGGCTGTGTGCTGCCCCTTTCCAACAACTTGGACCTGGGCAAAGACATGGGTACCCGCCACCGCGCCTGCCTCGGCATCGCCGAGAACTCCGACGCCATCGCCATCGTGGTCAGCGAGGAGACGGGCATCATCTCGATGGCGAAAAACGGTGTGCTCATGCGCCACTTTGACCGTCAGACCCTTTACACCCGGCTGGTGGATGAGATGATACCCAAGGAGACTGCCAGCGAGAAGAGTGCTGCCGAGGGCTGGAAGGCCCGGGGCAAGCGCCTGCTGAACTGGGTGAACAACAAGGAGGAGGATGAGCAGCAATGAGCACTGAGCAGAACAACGGCAAGCCTGCCGTACCCCCCAAGCGCAATCTGCTGAACGACCGCCGCATCCGGCTCCTGCTTTCTTTGCTGGGTGCAGTCATCGCGTGGATGGCTGTCACCATCGTCGTGCAGCCCGGCACCACCACCACCATCTATAATGTTCCGGTGGACTTTACCTATGATTCGGCTGCCTACACTTCCCGGGGGCTGAGCATCGTCAATGCGGAGGAAAAAACGGTCAACCTGAAGCTTTCCGGCGACGGCTACACCATCGGCAGCCTGTCGGCCAACGACTTTGTCGTCTACCCCGACTGGTCCAGCGTCCGCGACAGCGGCGAAAAGAGCCTGCGCCTTCAGGTGCGGAGCCAGAGCACCCTGCTCACCGGTGTGTCCGTCTCCATCGACGGCGACAACACCGTGGACGTGGTGTTCGATGTGGTGGAAGAAAAGACCCTGCCCATCCAGGTGACGACGAATTACCTGAAGATAGCAGACGGCTATATCCTCTACGGCACCGACATCTCGAAGGAGACGGTGACTCTCTCCGGACCCAGCACCGAGCTGAGCAAGGTGGAGACCTGCACCGCCGAGGTGACCTACAACGGCGAGCTGACCAGCCCCGTCACTCTGGACACCGGCCTGCGTTTTTACACCCGCAGCGGCGGAGAGGTGAAATTTGAGTATACTACTCTGGAAACGGACAGCGTCGAGGTCACGCTGCAGGTGTATAAGCTGGCCACCCTGCCGGTGGAAGTCAGCTTTATCAACGCGCCCCGCGACTTTGACCCCTCGGTGCTGGTCTACTCCCTGAGCAAAAAGACCCTCAATGTGGCCGGCCCGGAGTCCCAGATCGACCGTCTGTCCACCCTGTCGGTGGGTACCATCGACCTTTCCACCTTTGCACTGGATAAGGTGTACGAAATGCCCATCGAGCTGCCCAGCGGCATCCGTCTGCTGGACAACATCTCCAGCATCACGGTCAGCTTCGACAGCTCCCGTCTGGAAACCAAGACCATGAACCTGCCCGCCAGCTGTGTGCAGGTCATCAACCTGCCCTCCACCTACACCCTGACCGTGGAGACGGAGCGGCTGATGAACGTCACCCTCTGCGGCCCGGCCGGTTCGCTGGAAGCACTGAATCCGGAACAGGTGGTCATTGAGATCGACGCCGACGACTTCTATGTCGCCATCGGCCAGCAGAACATCGCCTGCCGCCTCTATGTGCCGGCCAACGACAAAATTTTTGCGCTGGGCAGCTATGTGGTGCAGTGCAAGATAGAAAGTAACTGAGTATATGATCCTGATCCATGATATTCGCCTGCCCCTCTCCGCCGGGGAGCCGCAGGCCTACGAAAAAGCCCTCCGCCTCGCCCGCATCCCCCGGGGAAAGGTGAGCCATCTGGGCATCGCCCGGCTCTCGGTGGACGCCCGCCACGGCCAGCCCAAGCTGGTGTACACCGTGGCCGTGACCCTGAAAGAGGAGCGGGAAGAGGCCGCCTGTGCGGGTGCTTCCCGCAGCGTCACCGTCCGGGGCAAGACCGATCTCTCGGTGCAGAACGGCACTCTGCCGCTGACGCACCGGCCTGTGGTCTGCGGCCTCGGCCCGGCGGGCCTCTTTGCGGCGCTGCTGCTGGCCCGTCAGGGCTACCGGCCCATTGTGCTGGAACGCGGCCCGGCGCTGGACGAGCGCGTCAAGGCCGTGGAGCATTTCTCCGCCACCGGTGAGCTGGACGAGAACGCCAACATCCAGTTCGGCGAGGGCGGCGCCGGAACCTTCTCGGACGGCAAGCTCACCACCCGCATCGGCGATGAGCTCTGCGGCTTCGTGACCGAAGTGTTCCTCGAGCACGGCGCGCCGAAGGAGATCGCCTGGCAGCAGAAGCCCCATGTCGGCACCGACCTGCTGCGGGGCGTCATCACTTCGATCCGAAAAGAGATCGAGTCGCTGGGCGGCGAAGTCCACTTCAACACAGCCCTCACCGGCTTCGAGCGGCGGGACGGCCAGCTCGTCGGCATCCAGACCACGGACGGTGCGTTCCCCTGTGAGGCGCTGGTGTTCGCGGTGGGCCACTCGGCCCGCGACACCTTCGGGATGCTGATGGACAGCGGCCTCGTGCTGGAGTGCAAGCCCTTCAGCGTCGGCTTCCGGGCAGAGCATCTCCAATCAGAGATCGAAAAGAGCCTCTACCACGAGGCGGCGGGCCATCCGGCCCTGCCGCGCGGCGAATATCAGCTTTCGCAGCACGTTGAAAAACGGTGTGTTTATACGTTCTGTATGTGTCCGGGCGGCCAGGTGGTGGCTTCGGCCAGCGAAAAGGGCCGCGTCGTGACCAACGGCATGAGCTACCACGCCCGCAGCGGCAGGAATGCCAACGCGGCCGTGGTGGTCAGCGTAGGCGGCGAAGACTTCGGCAACGACCCCCGGAAGGCCATCGCCTTCCAGCGGGAGCTGGAAGCCCGGGCCTATGCGGCAGGCCGTCCCGGCGGAGAGTATGCCGCCCCGGCGGAGAACATCCAGAGCTTTTTGGAGGGCAGGGGCCGGCTGAACATTGGCAGCGTCCAGCCCACCTATGACCGGGGCGTCGTCGCTGCGGACCTCGGCGCACTGCTGCCGACCGAGCTGGCCGACACCCTGCGGGCCGGTCTGCGGGCTTACGAGCGGAAAATTGCGGGTTACACCGCCCCTGAGGCCATCCTGACCGGCCTCGAGACCCGTACCAGCAGCCCGGTGCGGCTGAAACGGGAAGAAAATTTTGAATGCGCCCAGCTGGCAGGATTGTATCCCTGCGGCGAGGGTGCCGGATATGCGGGCGGCATCATGAGTGCCGCCGTCGATGGCCTGCGGGTGGCCCGCGCCATCATCAGCCGGTACAGCCCGGCAGAAGGGTGAGAAGTTGAATGACTGATCGTGAAGACGATTTTGACCGCACGGCGAAGGACAGCGAAGGCCGTAAGGTGCAGCAGGAGCTGGAACGCCAGCTCCGTGAGCTGGGCGACACCATGTCCGACTCCTTCCGCCACGGCTTTGAGGGCCGGGGCGAGGAGATCGGCGACCGTGTGTGGGATGTGGGCCGCGCCGCAGTGAACGCCGCCGGTTATGGCATCTCGGAGGCAGGCCGGGCCTTTCAGGCCGGAAAACAGGAGTACCAGAAGCGGGCCGAGGAGGCCAGAAGCAGCGCCAGCGCCAGCGGGATGACCGACTGGGCGCGCAATTTCTTTGCAAAGAAGCCGGAACCGACGGCCATCGAGAATATCCGCACCAGCGCGAAAAAGCGCCACAGCGCAGGCGTCGCCATGCTGGCGACCGGCATCACCTTCGCCGTCCTCTTCGGCATCACGGCCATCGCCTGCTTCGGTACGGCGGGGGCGTTCACGTCCGGCGGCGCGGCGGTGGCGGCTGATATGACGTTCCTCAGTGCCATCGGCGATCTCGCACTGGGTGCGATCGCGGTGACGGGGTGGTGCTCTGCCGCTGTGACCGCTGTGTTCGGCTGGCTGACCGCGGCGGGCGCGTCCCGGATGAAGGCCGCCAAGACCCTGGAGCTCTACGCCGATACCGCCGAGGGCTTCGACTGGCACAAGGGCCTGTCCCTCTCCATGCTGGCCGACCTGACGCATAAAAAGAAGACCAAGGCTCTCAAGATGCTGCGGAAATTCATCCACAAGGGCTGGCTCAGTGCCTGGCTGGACGAGAAAAACGACAAGCTCTACCTGACGGCAGAGGACTACCGCGCCGCGCAGGAAGATCAGCCCCAGCCCGAACCGGAAAAAGCGCCGGAACAGGCCGGAGAAGTCCCCCTGAACCTCGAGACGACCCGCCGCTTTGCGCAGGTGCTCGAGAAGGAGCAGGAGCTCATGGAGGATGAGCGGGCTGTGGAGGAGCTGCAGCATATGCAGAAGACCACCGAGTCCATCTGTGCCTGGCTGGAAGCCCACCCCGAGAGCCTGCCCAAGGCCCGCCGCTTTGCGGAATACTATATCCCCACCACCCTCAAGCTCCTGCACACCTACAACGACGTGCAGAGCCAGCAGGGCGAGAACGCGGAGGCCATCCGACGGGATATTGCGGGCATCCTGCACACCCTGAATCAGGCTTATGATAACCTCTACGATAAGCTTTTGTCGGACGTGGCGCTGGACGTTTCCAGCGAGATCGCTGCTCTGCAGGGGATGCTGGCGAACGATGGTCTGGCCGGGGAGGGATTGCGATGACCTACCGGGCCTGGAACACCAAGACCGTTGACCGCGCCGCCCTGAAAGAGCTGACAGCGGCCATCGCCCAGCAGAACACCGAAGAGCTGGAATACCAGAACATGGACGAAGAGTGGAGCGAGGAAAAGTACCGCTCTGTCCTCGCGGCCCAGCAGAAAGAAGCCGGCCTGCTGGCCGGCATCCTCGCTGCCCGGGGCATCACCGACCCCGCCGAGGCGCTGACCCTTCTGGCGGGCGAAGAAGAGCTGAGCGACCCCATGCTCCTGACCGATATGGATAAAGCCTGTGAGCGCATCCTGCGGGCCATCGACGAAGGGGAGACCATCGTCGTCTTCGGCGACTACGACGTGGACGGTGTGACCGCCACGGCCCTGCTCTATCAGCACCTGAAAGGGATGGGCGCCGCCGTCAAGTGTATGCTGCCCAGCCGGGAGGGCGACGGCTACGGCCTCTCGAAGAACGCGATCCAGTCGATCTACGATAAGGGCTGCCGCCTCATCGTCACGGTGGACAACGGCATCTCTGCCGTAGAGGAAGCCGCATTCGCGGCCAGCCTCGGCATCGACCTCATCATCACAGACCACCATCTGCCCCACGACACCCTGCCCCAGGCAGTGGCCATCGTGGACCCCCGCCGTGCCGATGATCACAGCCCCTTCAAGGGCCTGTGCGGCGCGGGCGTGGCCTTCAAGCTCTGCGCCGCGCTGGATGGCTGCCCGCCGGAAGAGATGCTGGAATACTGCGGCGACCTCGCCGCTGTTGGCACCGTGGCCGACGTCATGCCCCTGACAGGGGAGAACCGCACCATCGTCAAAGCAGGTCTGCGCCAGCTGCAAAATACGGACAGACCCGGCTTCTGCGCCCTTTTGGAAGAAGTGGGCCTTGCAGGCAAGCCGGTGACGGCAGAGAACATCAGCTACGCCATCGCGCCCCGCATCAATGCGGCGGGCCGGATGGACAGCGCTGTCACCGCTTTGCAGCTGGTGCTCTGTGAAGACGAAGACCGGGCGGTCGAACTGGCCCATAAGCTGAGCGACATCAACATCCAGCGGCAGGAGACGGAGATGGAGATCGTCAAAGCCGCGCAGGAGCTGCTGGACGCTGAGCCGGAACGCCTCGAAGATCGGGTCATCCTGCTCTGGGGCAGAGACTGGCACCCCGGCGTCATCGGCATCGTGGCCTCCCGCCTTGTGGAAAAGACCGGACGCCCGGTCATCGTGGTGTCGGTAGATGAGCACGGCGAGGGCAAGGGCAGCGGCCGCAGCGTGCAGGGCTTCAACCTGCACGAGTGCATCGCCTCCTGCGCCGACATCCTGCTCCGCTTCGGCGGCCACGCCATGGCAGCGGGCCTCTCGGTGCGGGAAGAGGATCTGCAGACGCTCCGCCAGCGGCTCAACGACTGGGCGGCCCGGGAGTGTCCCGTGCTGCGCACCCCGCCGCTGGAATGCGATCTGTCCGTCCACCTCGACCGTCTGACGGTGGAGAGCGTCCGCCGCCTCGACCAGCTGGCACCCTACGGTGCCGACAACCCCAGCCCGGTCTTCGTGCTGGAAAGGGCTGTCGTGGAGGTCGTCTACGCCGTCTCGGAGGGCAAGCACTGCCGCTTGCGTCTGCGGCAGGGCAATTCCAGCATCTACGCCGTCTGGTTCGGGATGCACCCGGAACAGGTGCCTTACTCGACGGGCGACGTCGTGGACGCAGCCATCAGCCTTTCGGTCTACGATTCGCCCCGGGGCGCACAGCTGTCGGGCCGCATCATCGAGCTGCACCCGGCGGGCCTCGGCAACACAGCTGCAGAGCAGGCCGCGCTGGTGCAGGCACTGCGCCGGGGTACGCCCCTGACACCGGAGCAGAAGGAGAGCATCGCCCCGGAGCGCAGCCATATCATCACCGTTTATCGGGAGCTGCAGGCGCGGCACTGGCACGCCGAAGACCTGCAGCCCCTGTTTGCAAAACTCGGCGAGGAGAACACCGGTCGGACGCTGGTGGCCATCGCCGCGCTGGAACAGGTCGGCCTCATCACAGCGGCTGACCGGGGCGGGGCAAAGTTCTGGGAACTCGTGCCTGCCACCGGAAAGAAGAACCTTGCCGATGCGCCCATCCTGAAATGTCTGGAGGAACGATAAAGATGCCTGAGGGAAAGAAACCTGTCGCCCCCTCGCCCGCAGCACCGGCTGCGGCGAAAGAGGACAGCTACTCTGCAAAGACCCATCTCCACCAGCCCGTGCCGGTGACGGAGATGGCTACCGTGGCCGCAACGGCCCTGCCGGCCAACGCCCCTGAGGGGACCCTTCCCTCGGAGGTGCGGCCCGAGATCGTGACCTGGGAGAAGCTGGTGGAGGCCATCAAAGCCAGCGGCAAAGCCTACAACATGGCCATGATCGAAAAAGCCTACAATATGGCCAACGACGCCCACAAGGGGGTCTGCCGCCGCAGCGGTGAGCCCTATATCTGCCACCCGCTGGCCGTGGCCCGCCTCGTGCTGGACCTCGGCATGGACAGCGAGAGCATCGCTGCCGCCCTGCTCCACGACGTAGTGGAGGACACCCCCACCACGCTGACCGACCTGACCGCCGCTTTCGGCGAAGAGGTGGCCGCGCTGGTGGACGGCGTCACCAAGCTGACCAAGATCCAATTTTCCAATATCGAAGAGCTGCAGGCCGAGAACCTGCGCAAGATGCTGCTGGCCATGAGCCGTGACGTCCGCGTCATGATCATCAAGCTCTGTGACCGCCTGCACAATATGCGCACCGGCGACGCATGGCCGGAGCAGAAGCGCCGCGACAAGGCCCGGGAGACCATGGAGGTCTACGCCCCCATCGCCAACCGTCTGGGCATCCTGAACGTCAAGGAGGAGCTGGAAGACCGCAGCCTCCACTACCTCGACCCCGTGGGCTACGAGGAGATCAACAAGATGCTCAGCGAGCGCGCGGGCGACGAGTTTCTGGCCAGCGTGTCGGGCGTCATCAAGAGCCGCCTCGAGGAGAGCGGCATCGAGGGCGCGACCATCAAGCGGAGAGTCAAGAGCATCTACGGCATCTACCGCAAGACCATCATGCAGAACAAGTCCTTTGATGAAATTTACGACATCTACGCGGTGCGCATCATCCTGGACACCCTGGCTGAGTGCTACAGCACCCTGGGCCTCATCCACGATATGTACCACCCGCTGCCCAACCGCTTCAAGGACTATATCTCCACCCCCAAGCCCAACGGCTACCAGAGCCTCCACACCACCGTCATCGGCCACGAGGGCATCCCCTTTGAGGTGCAGATACGCACCCGCACCATGGACGAGCAGGCCGAGTACGGCGTTGCCGCCCACTGGAAGTATAAAGAGGGCCTCGAGGGCCACGATAAACTGGATGAGCGGCTGGCATGGGTCAGCCAGCTGCTGGAAAACCAGCGCGTCAGCGAGGATTCCGGAAACCTGCTCCACGATTTGAAGAGCGACCTGCTGCCGGAGGAGGTCTTTGCCTTCACCCCGAAGGGCGACGTCATCAACCTGCCTGCGGGCGCCAACTGCATCGACTTTGCCTACGCCATCCACTCTGCCGTCGGCAACCGGATGGTGGGCTGTAAGGTCAACAACCGCATCGTCCCCATCGACCATGTCGTGGCGACGGGCGAAATTATCGAAGTCATCCTCGGCCCGGCGGACAAAGGCCCCAGCCGCGACTGGCTCAAGATCGTGCGCACCAGCGAAGCGAAGAGTAAGATCCGAAACTGGTTCAAAAAGATGCGCCGCGAGGAAAATATCACGCAGGGACGTGATGCACTGGCCCGTGAGCTGCGCAGGGAAATGATCATCCTTCCGGACGACCAGCTGGACGATTTTATCAACAGCTGTTCCCGCCGCCTGCGCCAGAACAATGCCGAGGAGCTTTATGCCGCCATCGGCTACGGCGGCATGACCATTGCCAACTGCCTGCCCAAGCTCAAGGAGGAGTGGCAGAAGCTGAAAGCTTCGGAGGAAAAGGCCGGGGAAGACCTGCCCAAGGTGGACCTGAGCCGTGTGCACGCTACCGACGGCGTGGTGGTGGAAGGCTTCGATAACACCCCCATCAAGTTTGCCAAGTGCTGCAGCCCGCTGCCGGGCGACCCCATCGTGGGCTTTATCACCCGCGGCTTTGGCGTGTCCATCCACAAGCAGAGCTGTGCCAATGCCATTTCCAGCATGAAGGACCCCACCAACGCCCCACGCTGGGTCAAGGCCTACTGGGCCGACAGCGTCAAGGACAGCTATAAGGCCGGCATTGAGATCATCGCGCTGAACCGCAACGAGCTGCTGCAGGATGTGCTGGCTGCGCTGGCGGATATCCGGGTGCCCATCTATGCGGTGAACGCCCGTCAGGTGGAAAACAACTGCGCCATGGTCAGTCTGACCATCGGCATCAACAATACCGAGCACCTCAACCGCGTGGTCGCAAGACTTTCCAAGGTGAAGGACGTGCTCAAGGTGACAAGGAGCTAAAACATGCGTGCAGTCATTCAGGCGGTGTCTTCCGCCAGTGTGCGGGTAAACGGCGGTGAGCCGCGAGCCATCGGGCCGGGCCTTATGATCCTGCTGGGTGTCAGGGATACCGACAGTCTGGACATCGTGCCCAAGCTTGCCGATAAATGCGCAGGCCTGCGCATCTTTCCGGACGCAGAGGGCAAGCTGAACCTCAGCGCCCGGGATCTTGGCTATTCCGCGCTGGTGGTGAGCCAGTTCACCCTTTACGGCGACACGAAAAAAGGCTACCGGCCCAGCTTTATCAAGGCCGCAAAGCCGCCGCTCTCCGTGGATGCTTACGAGCTGTTCCTTGCCGAGATGAACAAGCACGGCCTCAAGGACGTGCAGCACGGCGAGTTCGGCGCGGATATGCAGGTGTCGCTTGTGAACGAAGGCCCCTGCACCATCATCATCGACACCGACGAGTGGAAGAAAAAGGAGTAAATGCCATGCAGGCTTTTCACATTCCGGCCGATGCGCCGCTGTATACCAACACCTTCCTGCTCATTTCCGATGCAGGCCATGCCGTGGTCATTGACCCGGCGGCAGATGCGCAGACCTACGATAAAATTTTAAAAGAGAACCATGCCCGGCTCACCACCATCCTGTGCACCCACGGCCACTACGACCATGTGGGCAGCGCCGAAGCCTTGCGCACCGAGTGGAACGCAAAGCTCTACTGTGAGGCTGCCGACCTTGCAGGCGACCGCATGTATCCGCTTTCTGCGGCAGACTGCGGCTATGCCGAGGACGGCACCGTGACGGTGGATGAACTGGTCTTTACGGCATGGCACACGCCCGGACACACCCCCGGCAGCGTGGTGCTGCTGTGCGGCGGTTATCTCTTCTGCGGTGACACCCTGTTTGCAGGCAGCATCGGCCGTACCGATCTGGAGGGCGGCAGCAGTGCACAGATGGCTGAGAGTCTGCGTAAACTGGCAAAGCTGCCCATCCCGCGCGGCACGCAGGTGCTGCCCGGCCATGGCGAGTTCTCCACCTTTGGCGATGAACTGGACAACAATTACTTCATCCGCAGCGCTGTGCGCGGCAACAATGATTTATTTTAAAGAGTGAACAACATGAAGATTTATATTACCGGCCTGCCTTCCGGCTACGAAGTGGAGCATCTGGTGCGTTTGTTTTACCCCATGGCACCGCTCACCCTCACCCCGCCGGAGAACGCCGAGGACTGCGTCTGGGCAGAAAAAACGCCGGACGGCCTGCATGTACTGGTGCGTCAGGACGGCAGAAGTGCTGAACGACACGCACCGCTGCCCGCGCCTGTGGAACAGGGCGGCGAAACGCCGGAGTTCAGCCTTGCCAGCCTGACCTATGATCTGCTGCGGGATTGGACCGGCATCCGCCCGCCATGGGGCAAAATGACCGGTGTGCGCCCGGTGCGGCTCATCCACGACAAGCGCGCCGCAGGCTGGACGGAAGCGGAGATCGACCACTTTTTCCTTGACCGGTTCGACTGCTCCCAGCAGAAATACCAGATGGCCAAGGCCATTGCCGACCTGCAGGAGCCGATTTTGAAAGTGGGCAATGAACCCGGGACCTACAGCCTGTACATCGGCATCCCGTTCTGCCCGTCCCGGTGCAGCTACTGCAGCTTTGTCAGCTGCAATCTGGACCGCGACCGCAAGATGGTGCAGCCCTATGTGGACTGCCTGTGCAAGGAGGTCGCAGAGATCCGGGCGCAGGCTGAGCGTGCCGGGCTGACTTTGTGCAGCATCTACATCGGCGGCGGCACCCCCACCAGCCTTTCCGCCGCCCAGCTGCGGCAGCTCATGGGCACTGTGCGGGAGAATTTTGACCTGAGCAAGGTCGTAGAATATACCGTGGAGGCAGGTCGCCCGGACTGCACCGACGCCGAAAAGCTGGCGGTCATCAAAGAATACGGCGCTACCCGCATCTCCATCAATCCCCAGACCTTCTCGGACGAAGTGCTGGCAAATATCGGCCGCAAGCACTCGGCACAGGACATTCTGGATTGCTACGCCGATGCCCGCCGCGCCGGACACGAGGACATCAACATGGACCTCATTGCCGGTCTGCCCGGGGATACGGTGGAGGGCTTTGAGCACAGCCTGCGGCAGGCCATTGCCTTGCAGCCGGAGAATATCACCGTCCACACCCTTACCCTCAAGCGGGCGTCCCGCATCGTCATTGAGGATCAGAAGGAGAACGACTACGCGGACGTA
>OMGY01002565.1_pt1 | contig 13426 bp, 10 predicted proteins | sample 1674461 | NCBI WGS metagenome assembly OMGY01 (sample SAMN05578579, study PRJEB25193) | human gut metagenome | biome: Human Microbiome; feature: human-associated habitat; material: feces | host: Homo sapiens | place: USA:Birmingham
TATAAATGAAAGTCTGGATAATAATGTCTTGGGGGTAAACTATAATGGAAGCGTAGGCTTTGCTTTCTATCATCCTTACCGAGCTATTTTTTCAGATGATGTCAAAAGAATAAAATGGAAGAATTCGCTTCATAATAATCGTTACACGTTGTTGTTTTTGGCATCTATGATAGGACAACAAAAGTGCAAATATGCATATGGATATAAATTCAATTCGCAAAGAATGAAAAGGCAAAAGATTCTTTTACCTATTCAGCCGAACAACACTATTGATTGGGCTTTTATGGAAGCCTATATGAAGCAAAAAGAACAACAAATTTTAAAACCTACAATATATAAATTATGCAAGCAGCTGATAGTCAACGATATACTGGGGGGGGTAAATTGCTATGCTCCAATTGGAAAGCCTTTTGCTTCACCGAAGTTTTTACCGAGATACAACGAGGTAAGCGTCTTAAAAAAGCTGACCATAAGGACGGACAAACTCCATATGTATCATCAACATCTCTCAATAATGGTATTGATGGATTCATTGGAAACGATGGCGGCGTAAGAAGATTTAATGATTGTCTGACATTAGCAAATAGTGGTAGTGTTGGGTGTGCATTTTATCATCAATACACTTTTGTGGCAAGTGACCATGTTACGAAACTAAAACGTGATGGACTTGATAAATATGCCTACTTATTTCTGCTCCCAATCATTAATAGGTTATCGGAGAAATACAGCTTTAATCGAGAAATAAATGATGAACGTATAAAGCGTGAAAAGTTATTATTACCTGCGACTGACAAGGGAGAGATTGATTTTGCCTTTATGTCTGCATTTATGAAAGATGTAGAACATAATATACTCAATACTACGCTAAAAGTCTTTAAGGAACGATTAAGTGTTAATAAACCTGAAATGGGGGGGGTAAAACTTATTAATGCTTATAAATGGCAGGAGTTCTTTATAGAAGATGTCGCAACTGTGAACAACGGGGTTAGACTGACAAAGGCAGATATGCAACCTGGCTCAACGCCTTTTGTCGGGGCATCAGAAGCCAATAACGGCATAACCATGTTTACTGGATCCTCAAATGACAGTATGGACAGTAATGTATTGGGAGTAAACTATAATGGAAGTATAGGATATTCCTTCTATCATCCTTATGCAGCATTGTTTTCGGATGATGTAAAGCGTGTAAAGTGGAAGGACTTCCAACATAATAACACCTATACACTTCTTTTCTTGTCATCTGTTATTTGCCGACAGGCAATTAAATTCGCCTATGGATATAAATTCAATACACGAAGAATGGCAAGACAGAAAATCTTATTGCCGGTAACACAAGACAACTCATTGGACTGGCAATATATGGAGAACTATATGCGCAACATTGAAAGTGAACAAATCTTGAAATACTTACACTCTATAAAGGGCAAAGAACATACTTAATAATTAGCCCGTTATTGTTTTTTAATGATAACGGGCTAATCTTTATAATTTTATATTTCTGTTCTGCGTTTCTCTTTGCTTCGGTATTCCGATAGCTTCCCTGAACTCGTTCATCTTCTTTTCTGAATCAACTCACGTTTGATACATCGTCTATCTTGACTTCTTGTTTTTATCTTTCTCGATCGAAACGTATTGGAGACATTTCGCCCTTTTTATCAGCTATTTCCAGAGATTTTCTTTAACTTTGCTTGCGTTATGGCGGGACTGTACATACATATACCTTTTTGTCGTACACGGTGCATCTATTGCGATTTTTATTCGACCGTGGGTGAAGAGCTGCAAGGTCGTTATATGGAGGCTTTGTTGCAGGAGTGGCGGTTGCGTCGAAATGAATTGCGGGACGAACAAGTCGATACATTGTATATAGGCGGCGGTACGCCTTCTCAATTGTCGCCTGTGTTGTTGCAGCGGCTTTTCGACGGCTTGGGTCAAGATATAGATTTCGGCTGTTGCCGGGAAATAACGTTCGAAGTTAACCCCGACGATATGTCGTCTGCTTATGCTGCTTGCTTGGCGTCTTTGCCGGTGAATCGTATCAGTATGGGCGTACAGAGTTTTGCCGATGAAAATTTACGCTTTTTGCGTCGCCGCCATACTTCCGCCCAAGCTGTCGATGCGGTGGAGCGCTTGCGTGCAGCCGGATTTTCCCGTATCAGTATCGACCTTATTTACGGTTTGCCCGGGCAGACACCCGATGGTTGGACAGCCGATTTGGCGCGGGCAGTGGAGCTGGGACTTCCCCATATATCGGCCTATAATCTGATTTATGAGGAGGGGACGCCTCTTGACCGTTTACGACGGGAAGGGCTTGTGCGGGAATGCGGAGAAGAGCTTTCTTCCCGGTTATTTGAATTGACGGTCGATGTGTTGACGAATGCGGGTTATGAGCAATACGAGATTTCTAATTTCGCCCGTAACGGAGAATATGCCCGGCACAATACTTCTTATTGGCAAGATGTGCCGTATCTCGGGTTGGGGCCGTCGGCGCATAGTTATGATCGGGAGGTGCGTCGCCGTAACATTTCGGATTTGAGGAGTTATATCGCTCGGATAGAGACCGGTTGCACAGCTTATGAGACAGAAAGGCTTGATAACGATACCCGTTATAACGACCGGGTGATAACGTCTTTGCGTACGATGTGGGGGCTCGACCTCGATGCGATAGCGGCTGATTTCGGTGAAGCTCGCCGCGACTATTGTTTGCATATGGCTCGACCACACATCAAAAACGGTCTGCTTGCTTATATCGACGGACGATTGACGATAACTCGTCGGGGCTTGTTTATTTCCGACGGTATTATGGCCGATCTGTTGTATGTCGATTGAGAGTGGATATGGATTTTCCGAATGAATATGAGGAATCTCGTGTTCTTTGTTTGAAATTCTTCATTTCACTGTGTTCCATTCAGAATGACACGCGCTTTGCAAGAGATTCTTCCTCCCTTGCGGTCGTCAGCATGACATCGTTTTTGAAGGCGACAACCCTTTCCGCTTTTCAAACAGATGCAAGAATGATTGAATTATAGATTGAATTTTACTCCGACTCCCACCGAGGAGTAGAGTTGTTTTTTTATTGTCAACCGTTCGGCGCGCAATTTCATTTCGAGTGAGATGAGTTTATTCACGGCATAATTGGTCCCGGCTTCGTAACGGATACGTTCTATCCCGACTGTCCCTGTCGGATTCATACTGTTCATGGCCTCGAAAATCTCGACCGATACGAAAGGTTTCCACGGGTTTTCTTGGGCGATTGTTCCGGTGATTTTTACTTGATTGCGCCATTTATTGTTCGGTATGCCGTCTTTATGAGTCTGTTCAAATTTGGAACAGAGCGAGAAATTGAGATGGGACGTGGCGTAGCTGCCGGTCAGGCCCACTTGGTAACGGTGTTGGTGTACATCTTTTTTACCCGATTTTCCTTCTTGGTTGAAATAGGCATAATAGGCCATCGCTTTGAGGTATTTGGGAATGACGGTATAGGTCAGTGTGGCCGAAGGCATAAAACGTTCGTATCCTTTGAAGTTGTCGTTCAGCCAAAAATCGGCTTGCACTTGCACGTTCAGGTTTTTGCAGACGTTCTTACCGGCACTGACATAAATAAGGGCGCCGTAGTCGAAATCGTAAAGATAGTCTTTGGCATGAGAGGGAAAGGAAAGTAACAATCCCGTTATAATCAAAGCTGAAAAACGAAAGATTTTTTTCATAAGCCGGATTTATTCGTGATGATAAGGTTCGTTATTGAGAATGGTGAAAGCCCGATACAGCTGTTCGGTGAAGATAAGGCGTATCATTTGATGGGAAAAAGTCATTTTCGACAGCGATATTTTTTCGTGAGCCGCCGTATATATGCTTTGCGCGAAACCGTAAGGACCGCCCACTACGAATACCAATCGTCGGGGAGTCGTGTGCATCTTTTTCTCGATATACTCGGCAAACTGCATCGAAGAAAACTCCTTCCCGTGTTCATCGAGCAGAACGATGATGTCGCCCTCTCGGAGCGATTTCAGTATCAATTCGCCTTCCCGTTCTTTTTGTTGTTCGATGCTGAGATTTTTTGTGTTCTTCAATTCGGGAATGACTATCATGTCGAACGGGATATAGCGCTTTATACGGTTGCAATACTCGGTAATACCTGCGGCAAAGCCCGATTGTGCCGTTTTCCCGACGACTAAAAAATCTATTTTCATGTTTAGGATTACGGGTTTTTTGCGTACATTTGCCTGTCGTTCGGTGTCAAATGTACAGCCGACCAAGCTACAAATATAGTGATTATTTTATTCCCTTCTCTTTTTGGCATTGGGGAAATGTATGTAATAAGGAAAATAGTAAAAATAAAACGAGAATATGAAAACTCCCGACCAACTGATTGACGACCTGATTGCGTTGGCTTTTGCCGAAGATATAGGAGATGGCGACCATACGACGCTGTGTTGCATACCTGCCGATGAAATGGGGTGCTCCAAGCTTCTTGTCAAAGAAGAAGGTATTCTTGCCGGCGTAGATATGGCGCGGCGTGTATTTGCCGCATTCGATCCGTCATTGAAGATGGAGGTCTTTATCGAAGATGGTACGCCTGTAAAACCCGGCGATGTGGCTTTTGTCGTGAGCGGTAAGGTGCAGTCGCTTTTACAGACCGAGCGTACCATGCTCAATATCATGCAGCGTATGAGCGGTATCGCTACCGTTACCCATGAATATATGGCACGTCTCGATGGTTTGCATACCCGGGTGCTCGATACCCGTAAGACCACGCCGGGAATGCGCATACTCGAAAAAGAGGCGGTGCGTATAGGAGGAGGTGTAAATCACCGTATCGGCCTTTTCGATATGATTCTGCTCAAAGACAACCATGTCGATTTTGCCGGCGGCATCGAAGCGGCTATTACCCGTTGCCACAGATACCTCGAAGAGAAAGGAAAGAATCTGAAAATAGAAATCGAAGTGCGTAATCTCGACGAGCTCGGCGAAGTGTTGCGGGTCGGGGGTGTGGACCGTATCATGCTCGACAATTTTACACCCGAGCTTACCCGTGAAGCCGTGAAACTCATTGCCGGCCGTTACGAAACCGAATCGTCGGGAGGCATTACGATCGATACGATACGCGACTATGCCGAGTGTGGGGTCGATTTCGTATCGGTCGGTGCATTGACCCATTCGGTCAAAGGTCTCGACATGAGTTTCAAAGCCTTCTGATGCGAGTCCGACTCTTGTGATTTTTACGAATGGCCGACGATACCTACCTTACCGTAGCCCGTCTTTCCGAGGGCTTGTATAAGGAGAAGATGAGTAAGTTCATCTCCTTTGCGATACCTGTGTCGACTCTCGGCGAAGTCAAAGAAGCTATCGCCCGTTATCAGAAAGAGTACTACGATGCCCGCCATGTTTGCTGGGCCTATATGCTGGGATATGCCCGTACCGAGTTTCGGGCGAATGATAACGGGGAGCCTTCGGGTACGGCCGGCAAACCTATTTTGGGGCAAATCAACTCTTTCGGACTTACCGATGTCCTTATCGTGGTGGTGCGTTATTTCGGTGGAATAAAATTGGGCACGAGCGGACTTATCGAGGCTTATCGGGCGGCGGCGGCCGATGCGATCCGGGCAAACGAAATCGTCGAGCGGCTTGTCGAGGACGATATACGCATTCTTTTTGAATATCCGTTTATGAACGATGTGATGCGCATCGTGAAAGAGGAGGGGCCGACCGTCCTTTCCCAATATTTCGAACTCGATTGTGAGATGACTTTGCGCCAGCGTCGCTCCCTTATGCCCCGTTTGCGGGAACGGCTGTCCAAAGTCGAGTCGTTGCGTTTCCCCGACGAATCACCGGTTGCGTAATTCCTTATGTGAGAGGAGTCGGCAGTCCGGCAAGAAATCTTTTGTTTTTACTCCGCCGGCAGAATGCTTTACCGGTTCTCAGCATGAAATGTTATTCCGAACCGATGCCAAGCCGAGTGCCGAGCAGAACATGCTTATTCGGGCACAGCCGAGGCGCGAAGAAGGAAAACGAAGTTAGTCGTATGAGAGGAATCTCTATATTACCCCGAACCTGTCCGGACGGTGTGAGGGATCTCATACTTTTCTCGTTTAGGCGGAGATGCTTCGCCATCGCTCAGCATGACAACCCAATGTCATTCCGAATGAATATGAGGAATCTCCGGGTCTCTATCGGTTGAGATTCTTCACTCCGCTTACGTTTCATTCAGAATGACAGCATACTGTAACTTCTTTCCCGCCGCAAAGAAGTTACCAAGAAAGGTCGCCCGCTCGTTATCGGGTATTCCAGCCTTTCGCTTCACTCGCCGACGGGGGCTGCGGAACTCGCTTCGCTCAAACAGTCCTCGCCCTGCTTCCGCCTTCTCCCTCGCTCCCGGCAGCCCGATAAAGGCGGGCATGCCTTCGTCTCCACGACTTGTGTGTAGAGCATGGGTTACATACAGGAAATGCTTCGCTACCGCTCAAATGTCATTCCGAACCGAGGTCTGTTGACCGAGTGTGAGGAATCCCGTGTACTGTTTGTTTGAGATTCTGAGGGGTTACACCCCTCAGAATGACATGTATTTTCAAGGGCTGTTGCCCGATGTCATTCCGAGCGTATGCGAGGAATCTCCGGCTATTATTGTCTGTCATCTCGAACGAAAGTGAGAGATCTCATACCATACGCTCACTTGACAAGAGATTCTTCACTCCGCTTATGCTGCGTTCAGAATGACATACGTTTCGCGGGAGATTTTTCACTTCACTTACGTTTCGTTCAGAATGACAGTGTCATCTCAGGTGGTATGAGGAGTAGTTTGAAATTTGTCAGGCAGCGTCGAGGTTGAGTATTTCTTGCAGGATTTCCATTCCGCACTTTACCGTGTCGACTTGGCCTACGACCATAGAACGTTTACCCTTGATTTCTCGCAGTTGGCAACGCCGGGGATATTTTTGCAGATAGGCAAGTATTTTGCCGAATGCCGGTGATTGGAAATAACGGGTATGTTCGTCCGAGACGAAGTGAAGAATCATTTTCCCTTGTTTCAGTACCACTTTTTCCATTCCCAGCTGCTTGGCCATACGTCGCAGGCTTACCACCCGTATCAGTTCTTCGCCTTCGTGGGGAATACGGCCGAAACGGTCGCGCAATCGTTCGGCAAAAGCTTGTATGTCGCTCTCCTTTTCCATATTGTCGAGTTCTTGATAGAGCGAAATACGTTCCGATGCTCCCGGAATGTAGTCGTTGGGGAAGAGCAGTTCGAGATCCGACTCGATTTGGCAATCGGGTGAGAAACTTTCGGGTTCGTCGTCGGCTTCCGCATATAGGTCGCCGAACTCGTCTTCCTTCAATTCTTGTACAGCCTCACGCAGGATTTTTTGATATGTCTCGTAACCCAAATCGGCGATGAAACCGCTTTGTTCGGCTCCCAACAGATTCCCGGCACCTCGTATGTCGAGGTCCTGCATGGCGATGTGTATACCGCTGCCCAGTTCCGAGAAACTCTCGATTGCTTGCAGACGTCGGCGTGCATCGGCAGTCAGTTCGCGCAAGGGGGGCGTAAGCAGATAACAGAACGCCTTTTTGTTGCTTCGTCCCACGCGGCCTCGGAGTTGGTGCAGTTCGCTCAGACCGAAATTTTGGGCGTTATTGATAATAATCGTGTTGGTATTGGGCATGTCTATACCCGACTCGATAATGGTTGTCGCGATCAGTACGTCATACTCGTAGTCGGCAAAACCCAAGATGGCTCGTTCCAGTTCTTCGGGATTCATCTGCCCATGCCCGACGATGGTACGCACTCCCGGAGCGAGTTTGCGTACCAGCCGTTCGAGTTCGTAGAGCTGTTGTATGCGATTGTTAACAATGAAAACCTGTCCTCCCCGGCTCAATTCGAAATTGACGGCTTCGCGTATGATGTCTTCGTTGAAGGCGTGTACTTCGGTCTGTATCGGATAGCGGTTGGGGGGAGGGGTCGTGATGGCCGAGAGATCGCGTGCCCCCATGAGCGAGAATTGCAGGGTGCGGGGTATGGGGGTTGCCGACATGGTAAGGGTATCGACATTTACGCGCATTTGTTTGAGCTTCTCTTTCACGGCGACACCGAATTTTTGTTCTTCGTCGATGACGAGAAGTCCCAAGTCTTTGAATTTTACATCTTTCCCTATCAGACGGTGTGTACCGATGATGATGTTGATACTGCCGCCGGCGATACCTTTGAGCGTTTCTTTGATTTGTGCCGGTGTGCGTGCGCGGCTCAGGTAAGATACTTTTACGGGAAAATCTTTGAGCCGCTCGCTGAAAGTCTTGTAGTGCTGGAATGCCAGTACGGTGGTGGGAACCAGTACGGCCACCTGCTTGTTATCGCAAGCGGCTTTGAATGCCGCCCGTATGGCGATTTCGGTTTTTCCGAAACCCACATCGCCGCAGATGAGCCGGTCCATCGGCCGGTCGCGTTCCATATCGGCTTTTACTTCGGCTGTCGATTTCAGCTGGTCGGGAGTGTCTTCATAGATGAAAGAGGCTTCGAGCTCGTGTTGCATGAAGGTGTCGTGAGAGAAGGCAAACCCCTTTTCGTTGCAGCGTTGCGCGTAGAGTTTGATGAGGTCGCGGGCAATATCCTTCATTTTGCTCTTGGTCTTCTCCTTCATTTTCTCCCATGCGCCCGACCCCAATTTGTTGATACGGGGCGGTTCTCCTTCTTTGGCCCGGTATTTGGCCAACTTATGCAAGGCATGAATGCTGACGAAAAGTATATCGTCGTTTTGATAAATGAGTTTGATGACCTCTTGCATGCTGCCGTTGAGTTCGGTTCGGAACAAGCCTCCGAATTTACCTACGCCGTGGTCGATATGGACGATGTAGTCTCCTACTTCGAATTGCCGTAATTCTTTGAGCGACAGGGCCAGTTTACCCGACCGGGCTTTGTCGCTGCGCAACTGGTATTTGTGGAAGCGGTCGAACAGCTGATGGTCGGTGAAGAAACAGAGATGCAGTTCGTTGTCGATAAACCCCTCATGCAGTGTTTTGTTTACCGGTGTGAAAGGTATATTTTCACCTTTATCCTCGAATATGTTGGCAATACGTTGTGTCTGCTTTTCGCTGTCGCTCAGTATATACAGTTTATATCCGTCTTGCAACAAGGAAGAGAACGATTCGCTGACAAGGTCGAAATTTTTATGGTAAATCGGTTGTGGTGAACAGTTGAGCGTCAAGGTGGCGCCGGTCTCGTCGCGGAAAGATTTTACACCGTAGTCGATACGTTTGAAGTCGAGTACATAGCGGGCGAAATCATCGGTATCGATAAGTTTTTCTTTGGCGTGCAAGTCGCCTTCTTCGGTGAGAAGCAGCTGTTGCGAAATCGTATCGGTTGCTACGCTGTGCATGCGTTCGAGTACCCATGCGAGGTCTTTGACCGCCAGCAGCGTGTTTTTATCGATGAATTGCAGTAACGATATGCCCGAGGTCGATCCGGCTTGCAAATCGGGAATGATAAAAATCTCATCGACGGGATCCTGCGAAAGTTGGGTGTCGATATTGAAGGCGCGTATGCTTTCTATTTCATCGCCGAACGTGTCGATACGATAGGGGAGATCGGACGAGAAAGAATAGACGTCGACGATACTGCCTCTGACGGCAAATTGTCCCGGCTCATAAACGTAATCGACCCGCTCGAAACCATAGTCCGTAAGAAAGTCGGCCACCGAAGTGAGGTCGCATTTTTCGCCTTTGGCCAGCCGCAATGTGTTACGGTGTAACTCTTCGTTCGATGCCACCTTTTCGCACAGCGCTTCGGGGTAAGTAACCACGATAAGGGATTCATCGGCTTGTTGCAGCCGGTTTATCGTGTCGGTACGCAGAATATCGGCAGCGGGATCGGTCTGTCCGTATTTCAAGGCACGCTTGTATCCCGAAGGGAAAAACAAGACCCGATTGTCGTTCCTTATCTGCATGAAGTCGTTGTAAAGATAGCCGGCCTCTTCGGGGTCATTGGCGATAAAGAGGGTTGTCGTTCCGTATTCGGGAAGTCCCGAAAACAATAACGCCGCGGCAGAACCTTGCAATCCCGATATGTGAAGCCGCGTACGCTTATCGTCTTTTACGAATTTTTTCAACGCTTCGCTGCGTGCTTTGGTTTGGAAAAGAGTATGTAAAGAATTGAGCTCGACCATGATATTGTAAATTGCCGCAAAATTACATTTTTTGCCTTAAAAAGGAAGGGAGAGAAGAAATTTATTCAAAATAAGAAAGGTCTTTATTATGGTAAGGAAATGCTTAATGAAAATAATACTCTAAGTATTTTTGAATTAAGATTAGTTGTTATCTTTGCAAAAACGATATTTTGTGAAAATGGCAAAGAACAAACTTGTAATGCCTTTCCTGAAATGGGTTGGAGGGAAAAGACAACTTATTCCAGAAATTAAAAAGATGTTGCCTAAGGGAGTGTCAACTCGTCCCTATTATGAGCCATTCATAGGAGGTGGAGCTTTGTTATTTGAATTACAACCTAAATGTGCTATTATAAACGATTACAACGAAGAACTGATTAACGTTTATAAAGTAATAAGGGATAATCCGAATGAACTTATTACAGATTTAAAAAAACATAAAAATACAGCAGACTATTTTTATGAAATTAGAGCTTTAGATAGGCAGCCTCTTTTTGATAATCTTACTAGTATTGAAAGAGCCTCACGGATTATATATCTCAATAAAACTTGTTATAATGGACTATATAGGGTCAATAATGCAGGAGAATTTAATTCTCCATTTGGAAAATATAAAAATCCTAATATAGTTAATGAACCAGTAATTAAAGCAGTAAGTAAATATTTAAATTCCATACAAATTCAAATATCAAATGAAGACTATGAGATTGTTCTAAAAGATATACCAACAAATTCATTTGTATATTTAGATCCTCCATATCATCCTGTTTCTGAGAGTTCTAATTTTACAGGATATGTACAAGGAGGTTGGTCTGAAAAAGATCAACTGAGATTGAGAAACGTATGTGATATGCTGAATAATAAAGGTGTTAAATTTCTTCTATCAAATTCTGCTTCTGAATTTATAAAGGATATTTATGCGAAATATAATATTCATACGGTAAAAGCACTTCGTGCAATAAATTCAGACTCTACAAGAAGAGGACATATCAATGAGTTTTTAATTAGTAACTATGAGTAAATCGAAAAACGATATAGCTTGGGAAAAGATTTTTGAGAAGTATAGTATTTTAAAAAGACTTGCAAATGGAGAACGAGTGTCAATATCTTCGATAGAGATTAATAAGTTTAGGGAAGCTCGTTTGATGACAAAATTTGATCATAGATCTCAACTTCCTAAATTGTTTGCAGATCATAATCTTTCAATATTGCCGACAACTAGGGGTACATATGAGATTGGAACCTTTGAAACTTTTTGCGATTTCAATAAAGATGATGTGGAAATAACCTCTATCGATTTTCCGCCTTTTTTAGAAAGTATAGATTATAAAGATATTACAAGTGAATCAATTGCGATAAACTGTGCTTTTGTTTCTAGAATATTGCATGATTTTACGGAGGAAGAAAATTTGTATCCCACTGTTTGTGGCCGAATGAGTTCTTCATTATTTGATTTTATAATCAATTCGGAACATGGATCATTCAAAGTTAATGTTGAAAATTCCCAAATAGAAATAGATGGAGGATATGAAGGAGATAGGGCTTTAAACCTAATTGAAGCAAAAAATTATATTTCAGATGATTTTTTAATTAGACAATTATATTATCCATATAGATTATGGAGTAGTAAGATTGCAAAAAGTGTTCGTCCGATTTTTCTTACATATTCAAATGGAATCTTTCATTTAAGGGAATATGAATTTGCTGATCCTGAATTATATAATTCTATCCACTTAATACGACATAAAAAATATGCGATTCGAGAAGATGGTATTAATATAGAGAATATACAAAATATTTTAGATAGTATTCATGTTGTAAAAGAACCTGAAATACCTTTTCCTCAGGCAGATAGCTTTGAACGCATAATTAATTTATGTGAATTGTTGAAACAAAAAGGATTTATCAGTAAAGGAGATATTACTCAAAATTATGACTTTAATTATAGACAAACAAATTATTATATAAGTGCTGGAAAATATTTAGGCTTGATTGATGACTCTTTCCGCGAAAATAATCAAATTGGGTGTACATTAACTAAGAAAGGAATTCGTATATTTAATTTGTCTATCGTTGAACGGCAATTAGAATTCGTGAAACTCATATTAGCTCATGGTGTATTTCGGGATTCCTTAAAACTCTATTTTGATAAAGGGAACGTTCCAATGAGAGATGAGATTGTTGAAATAATGAAAAGGACAAAATTGTACGAGATTCGTTCAGACGAAACATATAATCGGAGAGCTTCGACAGTTATTTCTTGGGTAAATTGGATTTTAGGATTAATAGAATAATGTTTGAAAATCTCATTGTTTGAGAAAAGGTAATATTCTTTCTATAATTTGTCAGCCGGAAGTTTTGCCGTCTTCCTATTTCGTTTAACTTTGTACCCACTTACCAATACTTCGAGAGATGAGTGAAGTACAAAAGGCCGACGGAGTAGTTATTATTCCGACCTATAACGAAAAGGAAAATGTTGAAAATATCATTCGGGCGGTTATGGAACTGCCGCATGTATTTGATGTGTTGATTATCGACGACGGTTCGCCCGACGGTACGGCCGCTATCGTAAAACGGTTGCAGGCCGATGAGTTTGCTGGTCGTCTGCATCTGATCGAGCGGAAAGGAAAACTCGGTCTCGGTACGGCTTATATTACCGGTTTCAAATGGTCGGTCGAGCAGAAATACGACTATGTATTCGAAATGGATGCCGATTTTTCGCACAATCCCAAAGACTTGCTACGCCTTTACGATGCCTGTGCCCATCAAGGAGCCGATGTCGCTATCGGGTCTCGATATATTTCGGGCGTGAATGTTGTTAACTGGCCGATGGGACGTGTGGTCATGTCGTATTACGCCTCGAAATATGTCCGTATCGTTACCGGATTGAAGATTGCCGATACGACGGCCGGATTTATTTGTTATCGGCGCGAAGTGCTCGAAACCATCGATCTCGACAAGATACATTTCAAAGGATATGCCTTCCAGATAGAAATGAAATTCACTGCCTATAAATGCGGTTTTAAGGTTGCCGAGGTTCCCATTATTTTTGTAAATAGAGAATTGGGAGTAAGCAAGATGAGTGGCGGAATATTCGGAGAAGCCGTATTCGGTGTCTTACGACTGAAAATATCGAGCTGGTTCAGAAAATATCCGCAAAAGAAAAAACAATAATCCTTTCAGTTTGCCATGAAAAGCCTGTTGATAAAGAATGCGCTTCTTATAAACGAGGGGAAAAGCCAAGAGGCTTCGGTCTTGGTGGTGGGAGATACTATTTCGAC
>OMGY01002567.1_pt1 | contig 13405 bp, 8 predicted proteins | sample 1674461 | NCBI WGS metagenome assembly OMGY01 (sample SAMN05578579, study PRJEB25193) | human gut metagenome | biome: Human Microbiome; feature: human-associated habitat; material: feces | host: Homo sapiens | place: USA:Birmingham
CTGTCCTGGCCGAACGCATTGCCGCCGAAGCCCTGAAAAAGGGCTGCCTGAGCATGGATGCCCCAGTTACCGGCGGGGACGTGGGCGCGCGCGAAGGTACGCTCTGCATCTTTGTGGGCGGCGACAAGCAAGGCTACCAACGTCTACTGCCCTGCCTTGAAGCTATGGGCAAAAAAGTCCTGCACTGCGGCCCCGCCGGCATGGGCCAGCGGGCCAAGCTCGCCAACCAGATCGCCATTGCCGGCGTCATGTTCAGCATCTGCGAATCCTTCCTTTTCGCGCAGCAGGCCGGGCTGGACGTGCCCCTGGACGTCCTCACTCCCGAGGACTGCGCCCAGGCACTGGCCTACATTCTACCCCGATAAGAGAGGCCCGTATCTATGACGCCTATCATTGAACTCAGACAACTCACCCATATCTATAGTCAAGGCACTCCCTTTGAGCACGTGGCCCTGCAAAACGTGGACCTGACGGTGGCCCCAGGGGAATATCTGGCGGTCATTGGCCGCACCGGCTCGGGCAAGTCCACCCTGCTGAACATCATCGGCGGGATCGACAGCGCCGACGCGGGCTTCATCTCCATCGGCGGCGACAAGCTCGAGGACATGGGCGAGAAAGCGCTCACGCAGTACCGCCGCAAGCACCTGGGCTACGTCTTTCAGCTCTATAACCTGATCGCCAACCTGAACGTCAAGGAGAACATCGAGGTCGGCGCCTATCTCTCGGACGCGCCGCTGGATATTGACGAGCTGCTGCACACGCTCGGGCTCTACGAGCACCGGCACAAGCTGCCCAACCAGCTCTCCGGCGGCCAGCAGCAGCGCGTGTCCATCGGCCGCGCCATCGTGAAGAATCCGGACATCCTCCTCTGCGACGAGCCGACCGGCGCGCTGGACTATGCCACGTCCAAGGAGATCCTGCAGCTGATCGAAAACGTCAACAAAAAGTACGGCAACACCGTCATCATGGTCACGCACAACGAGGCCATCCGCAACATGGCCGACCACGTCATCAAGCTGCGCGACGGCACCGTGCGCAGCAACGAGAGCAACAGCCGCAGGATTCCGGCCGCCGAGCTCGAGTGGTAAGGGGCGTGACAGGATGAAAAAGAGGACCAATCCCCTGACCCGGCGCATCCCGCGCGAGCTCGCCGGAGACTGGCGCAAGTATCTGGTCGTGTTCCTGTTTCTGGTGCTGACGATCGGCTTCGTGTCCGGCATGTACGTTGCCAACGAGAGCATGATGCGCGCATCCGTCGACGGTGTGACGACCTACAAGCTCGAGTACGGCCACTTCGAGCTCAGCCGCGCCGCGGACGATACGCTGCTCGCCGCGATCGAGACCGGCGACAAGGCGGACGTCCGGCAGTTTTACACCGACAAGGCGCGCCGGGAGCTCGACGAAAAATTCCCTGGGGAATTCCGCGGCCAGTTCGACAGCGAATTCCACACGAAGTTTGACGCGGAGTTTCAAAACCAGGTGAAGCAGACGCTGCTCGCCGGCGGGCTTGACGCCGACACGGCCGCCGCCATGCTCGACACCGCCGTCGCGCAGGCGAAGGCGGACGGGACATACCAGAGCGCCTATTCCTCCGCCTACCAGAGCGCGTATACTTCCGCCTACAATGAGGCTTATAACGAGGCGTGGGCAAAGATCGCCGACGAGATCGACGAAAAGTATGCCGACGCGGAGGAAAAATACGACCTCAACGACCCGGATTTTCAGGCCGTGCCGGTGACGCTGTATGAAAACTTCTACCGCAACGAGGACGAGGATCACGACAACGACGGCACGCCGGACGGAACCATCCGCGTCTATACCCAGACGGACGATGTGAACCTCGCCTGCCTCATCGACGGCGCGTTCCCGGTGCGCGACGATGAGATCGCCATCGACCGCATGCACGCCGACAACGTCGGTCTGCGCACCGGCGACACGATCACCGTCGGCGGCAAGACCTACCGCATCTCCGGCCTGATCGCCTACGTCAACTACGCCACTCTGCACGAAAAGGCGACGGATCTCATGTTCGACGCGCTGAAGTTTGACGTCGCCATGGTCACGCCCGGCGGCTTTGCCCGCCTGCAGAAGCCGGTGCACTATGTCTACGCCTGGCAGTATGCCGACGTGCCCGCGGACGAGACGGCCGAGAAGGCGCTGTCGGACGACTTTCTGCGCGCGCTGCTGACGCAAACGGTCGTGGCGGAAAATGATCTCGAGGACTACACGCCGCGCTACGCCAACCCCGCCATCAACTTCGCGCCCGACGACATGGGCTCGGACGAGGCGATGGGCGGCGTGCTGCTCGACATCCTCATCGTGATCATCGCCTTCATCTTCGCCGTCACGATCAACAACACCATCACGAAGGAAGCCTCCGCCATCGGCACGCTGCGCGCCTCCGGCTATACGCGCGGCGAGCTGGTGCGGCACTATCTGGCCATGCCCGTCATCGTGACGCTGGCCGCCGCCTGCGTCGGCAACGCGCTGGGCTACACGGTGTTCAAAAACGTCGTCGTGTCCATGTACTACAACAGCTACAGCCTGCCGACGTACAAGACCGTCTGGAATCCGGACGCTTTCCTGCGCACGACGCTGATCCCGGTCGTGCTGATGTTCGTGGTGAACTTTCTCATCATCACGCGCATGATGCGCCATACGCCGCTGCAGTTTCTGCGCCACGACCTGAAAAAGGCCCGGCGCAAAAAGGCGCTCCGCCTGCCAAACTGGAGCTTCTTCGCCCGCTTCCGGCTGCGCATCATCTACCAGAACATCGCAAACTACCTCATTTTGTTCGCCGGCGTGTTCTTCATCATGGTCATGCTGGCCATGGCCATCGGTATGCCCAGCACGCTCAAGTATTACCAGAGCCGGACGGCCGACATGATGTTTACAAACTACCAGTACGTGCTCAAATCCTGCGAGGACGAAAATGGCGACGCCGTCACGACGCAAAACCCGGACGCGGAAGCCTTCTGCATGACCTCCCTCGTGCGCAAGAGCGACGTGCTCGACGAGGAAGTCAGCGTCTACGGCATCGCGGACGGCAGCCGCTACGTGCAGATCAATAACCTCTCCGGGCTGGAAGGCAATAAGGTCTACATCTCCGCGCCCTATGCCGACAAATACCGTCTGGCCGTCGGCGACACGTTCACGCTGGACGAAATGTACGAGAGCAAGCAGTACACCTTCACGGTCGCCGGCATCTATGACCGCTGCCAGAGCATCGCCGTGTTCCTGCCGATGGATCATTACCGCGACATCTTCGACCTCGACGCGGACGCTTTCTCGGGCTTTCTGTCCGACACGGAGATCACGGACATCGACGAGGACAACGTTGCGACCGTCATCACCGAGCGCGACATCACGAAGATGGCCGATCAGCTCGACCACTCGATGGGCTCCTACATGACCTATTTCCAGTACCTGTGCGTGCTGCTGTCGGCCGTACTGATCTACCTGCTGACCAAGCTCATCATTGAAAAGAACGAAAACGCCATCTCCATGGTGAAGATCCTCGGCTATGAAAACCGGGAGATCGCGCGGCTGTACCTGCTGTCGACGACGATCGTGCTCGTGCTCATCGACGCCGTCAGCGTCTGGCTCGGCGCCGCCGCCATGAAGCTGGCCTGGCGGGAGATCATGTTCTCCTACAGCGGCTGGTTCGCCTTCCACATGGAGCCGGCCGGATATGTCAAGATGTTCGTGTTCGTGCTCCTCGGCTACGCCATCGTGACGATCTTCGATTTCCGCCGCATCCGGAAGATCCCCATGGATGAAGCACTCAAGAGCGCGGAATAAGCGGCGGACACCGTCCGCAGCCCCCGCGGGAAAAAAACAGCGCCCGGACAAACGCAGCTGCGTTTTCCCGGGCGTTTTTCTGCTGCATCGCAGCGGAAGCAGCTGCTAAGAAATTGTATATTTTTGCTCTTGCATCCACGCCGCCTTTGGCATATCATAGGGCCTTGGAACTTTACCCATTTGTAAGAAAAGGTGAGAAGATCTATGCAGACAGCGACCAAGCCGCAGCATCTGGACATGCTCAACGGCCCAATCTGGAATAAACTCCCGCGCTATGCCCTGCCCGTCGCCGCGACCGGCATCCTCGGGCAGCTGTTCAACGCGGCCGACATCGCCGTCGTCGGCAACTTCACGGGCGATATGCGCACGGCCGCCGTGGCCGCCGTCGGCGCGAACAGCCCGGTCATCGGCCTGCTTTTGAATCTGTTCATTGGCATCGCGCTCGGTGCGAACGTCGTCATCGCCAACGCCATCGGCCGCGGCGACCGCGAGACCGTGCACCGCGCCGTGCACACCTCCATCGTCACGGCGCTCATCGGCGGCGTGATCGTAGCGATCTTCGGCCAGTTCATCGCGGCCGGGCTCATGGGCCTGCTCAACGTGCCGGACGATGTGTACCCGCTCGCGCTCGCGTACCTGCGCATCTACCTGCTGGGCATGCCGGTCATTCTGCTCTACAACTTCGAGGCGGCCATCTTCCGCAGCGTCGGCGACACGAAGGTGCCGCTCATCGCGCTGACGGTCTCCGGCGTCCTGAACGTGATCCTCAACCTGTTTTTCGTCATCGTGCTCAAGATGAACGTCAACGGCGTCGCCATCGCAACGGTGCTCTCCAACGCGGTCAGTTCCGTGCTGCTGCTGCGCCGCCTGCTGCACGGCGATCTGGTGCGCGTGGAGCTGAAGCAGCTGCGCATCGACCCCGCCATCTTCCGCAAGATCATGCGCATCGGTCTGCCGGCCGGTATTCAGAGCGCGATCTTCTCGGTGTCGAACATCATCATCCAGTCGGCCATCAACAGCCTCGGCACCGTCGTCATGGCCGCCTCGAGCGCCGCGTTCAACATCGAGATCATCGCCTACGACGTACTCAACTCCTTCAGTCAGGCCTGCACGACCTTTGTCGGCCAGAACTACGGCGCCGGCAAGATCGACCGCTGCAAAAAAACCATGCTTCTGTCCCTCGGCGAGGACATCATCGCCTCGGCCATCGCCATCGTGATCGTGCTGCTGACGGGCAAGTATCTGCTGGCCATTTTCAACAACGACCCGCAGGTCATCGAGATCGGCTACAGCCGCCTGCTCATTCTCTTCGGATCGTATATCTTCAGCCTGACGTATGAGATCCTGTCCGGCTACCTGCGCGGCTTTGGCATCTCGCTCGTTCCGGCGATCCTGACGCTCTTCGGCGTGTGCGGCGTGCGCATCGTGTGGATCAACACCGTGTTTCCGCTGCACCACACGTTCCGGTCGATCATGCTCGTGTACCCGATCAGCCTTGCGACCACGGCCGTGCTCATCTTCATCGCACTGCTCGTCTACCGGCCGGCGCGCCGGTTCGCGGCGGCGCACAGCAAAATAAATCCGCAGGCATGAACCATGCAGCCGGCGCGCCCCGCACGGGGCGCGCCGGCCGCATTTGCAATGGCGATGTAAAGAAATTTACATCGCCGGCATGAAGTGATATAATAAAATCCAATATTTTGCACCCCCATCTGGGGCTCATCCTGCATGACCGGAGGATCACTGCCATGCACAACAGATTGTATCGTCTGAGCCACGGCATCATGACGGCGCTGGCCTGCCTGCTCACGGTACTGGTCTTTTTGCTCAACGTGCTGTACCAATCCGAAGTAAGCTATACCGAATATGAGGTAACGACCATTTCCGGCAGTCTGAAATTCAGCCTGCTTGTGCTCGTCATCTGGGCCGTCCTGATCGTCGCGGCCGCTTTTGTGCGCGGCCGATTTCCGGTGCGCAGCATCGAGGAAAAAAGCTGTTTTGCCTGCTGACGGCGCTCTATGCGGTCGCCGCCCTCTACCTGATCCTGAACGTAGATACCACGCTGCGCGCAGACGCCAAATCAGTCTTCAATGCCGCAAAGGCGTTCCGGCTCGGCGACTGCTCCATGTTGCAAAAAGGCGGATATATATACCGCTATCCGCATCAGCTCGGTCTGATGCTGTATGACTGCATCCTGATGCTCTTTCGTGCGGATCCGGCGCTCAATTTCGTCATGAACTTTGTGTTTGTCATCGGCATCAACCATCTGAGCTGCAAAATTTTGGACGCACTCTTTCATGACAAAGCCGTCAACCTCCTCACGATCGTCTGCACCTTTGCATTTTTGCCGACGGTATCCACGTAGTATCCTCTGCACCAGAATTCCCTATTTCTATACTTGTACTTCAGTTCCGGGTATTTCTCGTATATCATCAGACTGCTCTTCCCTTTCAAGTACCCCATAAAACTGGACACCGACATGTAATGACCTCCTTTTGCTTTTTCGTGCAGTTGGCAGACCGCACGCTCATTCTAAAACAAAAGGAGTTTTTGTCTTCATCATCGCCACAAGGCTTTTTTTGAACCACTCGCCTAGCGAGTGGTTTTCGCTATACAAAAAACGGCCGCATTCCCAATTTGGGAATGCGGCCGTTTGAAGCGGGGCTGCGATTGGTGCGCGCAAAGCGCCGGGTCACTGTTCCTCACGGATGGCAGCCTGCGCGGCGGCGAGGCGGGCGATGGGCACGCGGAACGGCGAACAGGACACGTAGTCCAGGCCGACCTTGTGGCAGAACGCGATGGACGACGGGTCACCGCCGTGCTCGCCGCAGATGCCGAGCTCGAGCCCCGGATTCGTCTGGCGGCCGAGCTTGCAGGCCATCTCGACGAGCTTGCCGACGCCGTTGACGTCCAGGTGCTGGAACGGGTCGTTCTCGTAAATCTTCGTATCGTAGTACGCACCGAGGAACTTCGCAGCGTCGTCACGGCTGAAGCCGAAGGTCATCTGCGTCAGGTCGTTCGTGCCGAAGCTGAAGAAGTCCGCCTCCTTGGCGATCTCGTCGGCCGTGAGCGCGGCGCGCGGGATCTCGATCATCGTGCCGACGTGGTACTTCATGTCCACGCCAGCATCTTTAATCAGCGCATCCGCCGTGCGGACAACGATGTCCTTGATGAACTTGAGCTCCTTGCGCTCACCGACCAGCGGGATCATGATGTACGGCGTGATCATCGTGCCGGTCTCGGCGCTGACCTTGAGCGCCGCTTTGATGACGGCGTTGGTCTGCATCTCGGCGATCTCCGGATAGGTGACGCACAGGCGGCAGCCGCGGTGGCCCATCATGGGGTTGAACTCGTGCAGGGACACGACGACGTCCTGCAGCTCGTCAAACGTCATGCCCATCTCCTGCGCCAGCTCCTCAATGTCCGCCTTCTGGGTGGGCAGGAACTCGTGCAGCGGGGGATCAAGATAGCGGATGGTCATCGGGCGCGTGCCCATGATGCGGTACATGGCCTCAAAGTCACCCTGCTGGAACGGCTCGACCTTCGCCAGCGCGACTTTGCGCGCCTCGACGGTGCGGGCACAGATCATCTCGCGGACGGCCTTGATGCGGTCCTCGGCGAAGAACATATGCTCGGTGCGGCACAGACCGATGCCCTCGGCGCCGAGATCGACCGCCTGCTGCGCATCGCGCGGGTTGTCGGCGTTGGCCTCAACGTTCAGGCGGCGGGCCGCGTCGGCCCAGCCCATGAGGCGGTTGAAGTTCTTGTTGCCGGTGGCGGCGACGGTCGGGATCTGGCCGGCGTAGATGTTGCCGGTGCTGCCGTCGAGGGAGATCCAGTCGCCCTCCGTGAAGCGGTGGCCGTTGATCTCAAAAACTTTATCCGCATAGCTGATGTGGACGGTGTTGTCGTTGCCGCAGCCGGAGACGCAGCACGTGCCCATGCCGCGGGCGACGACGGCCGCGTGGCTGGTCATGCCGCCGCGCACGGTCAGGATGCCCTGCGAGACCTGCATGCCCACGATGTCCTCGGGGCTAGTCTCGAGGCGGACGAGCACGACCTTCGGCATGGTCTTGTTTCTGACGGCTTCCTCGGCCTCCTCGGCGGAGAATACGATCTGGCCGCAGGCAGAGCCGGGAGACGCGGCAAGGCCCTTGCCAATGGCGTCGGCTTTTTTGAGCGCCTCGGCGTCAAACTGCGGGTGCAGGAGCGTATCGAGCTGCTTGGGCTCGACGCGCAGCACGGCCTCGCGCTCGGTGATCATGCCCTCGTCGACGAGGTCGCACGCAATCTGCAGCGCCGCCTGCGCGGTGCGCTTGCCGTTGCGGGTCTGGAGCATGTAGAGCTTGCCGTCCTCGATGGTGAACTCCATGTCCTGCATATCTTTAAAGTAGTGCTCGAGCCGGTTGGCGATGGCGACGAACTCGTCATACACCTCCGGCATCTGCTCCTGCAGGTGGCTGATCGGACTCGGCGTGCGCACACCTGCGACGACGTCCTCGCCCTGTGCGTTGATGAGGTACTCGCCCATGAGCCGCTTCGCGCCCGTGGCCGGGTCGCGCGTGAAGGCCACGCCCGTGCCGGAACGGTCACCGGAGTTGCCGAACGCCATCTGCTGGACATTGACGGCGGTGCCCCACTCATAAGGGATCTCGTTCATCTTGCGGTAGACGTTCGCGCGCGGGTTATCCCAGCTGCGGAACACGGCCTTGACCGCCTCGATGAGCTGCTCGTTCGGGTCCTGCGGGAAGGGCTTGTGCTCGTTGTCCTCATAGATCTTCTTGAAGATGACGACGAGCTGCTTGAGATCATCGGCGTCCAGATCGACGTCGTTCGTGACGCCCTTGGCGGCCTTCATCTTGTCGATCTCATCCTCAAACAGGCTCTTGGACACGCCCATGACGACGTCCGCAAACATCTGTACGAAGCGGCGGTAGCTGTCGTAAGCGAAGCGGGGGTTGCCGGTCTTTTTGGCCAGGCCCTCGACGGATGCGTCGTTCAGGCCGAGGTTGAGGATGGTGTCCATCATGCCGGGCATGGACTGGCGCGCGCCGGAGCGCACGGACACCAGCAGCGGGTTTTCCACGTCGCCGAGCTTTTTGCCGGTCAGCTCCTCCAGGCCCTTAACGTGCGCGAAAATGTCTGCCTGGATCTCCGCATTGATCTGGCGGCCGTCCGCGTAGTACTGCGTGCAGGCCTCGGTCGTGATCGTGAAGCCCTGCGGCACCGGCATACCGGCCGCGGTCATCTCCGCAAGGCCGGAGCCCTTGCCGCCGAGCGTATTGCGCATCGCAGTCTTGTCACCGCCGAACGCCTGACTGCCCTCGCTGAAATAATACAGATACTTTTTGCTCATTCCATTACCTCCATCTGTTCGATTTTCGCTGGGATACGTTTCCGTTCTATTTCGTTTATATTATATCAAACGCCCCCGTGCGATGCTATAACGAATGTGTGCAAAACTGTCCAAATCTTCACAATGCGCGGAAGCGGTTTTTATACAGTTTGCAAGAGAATGCCCAAATTCGTAGAATTTTCCGAAACCAAATACAGAATTTATGAATTTTTGTGAATGATGACGGACAAAAATGCAAAAATATCCTTCCCGGCTTTTTCTCACACACGCCTGTCGAGTGACACAGTTTGAAAATTTTCGCAGTCCCGATGCATTATAACTGCGTTGTAAAACATTAGAGTAATATGCAGAAACTATGCGCGAAGCACAAAAACAGGCTTTCATTTCACGAGGTTATGTGCTATAATATACACAACGACAATTTTCGAATTTCCGTCTGTTTTGCGTCATTCGTCGGAGCTTGTGATGATAAGAAAGCATGAAAACTGATATACTTTGGAGGGAAAACATGATGAAACACAGCAAACGTTTTCTGTGCCTGCTGCTGACGCTCATGCTGGCGGCGAGCCTGTGCGTCTTTCCGGCGGCGGCCGCAGACCAGACCTGCCCGAGCAGCAAGGACGACCCGGTCGTGTTCGTGCACGGCCTGATGGGCTGGGGTCAGCGCGCCGGCATCAATGCCGTGCTGCCCTACTGGGGCATGACCACCGGCAGCCTGACAAGCTACCTCAACTCGCTCGGCTATGAGACGTACTCGGCCACCGTCGGCCCGATCTCCAGCGCATGGGACCGCGCGTGCGAGCTCTATGCCCAACTGACCGGCACGACGGTCGATTACGGCGCGGCGCACGCTGCGGCGCACGACCACGCGCGCTACGGCATCACCTATGACCAGCCGCTCTTTGCCGGCTGGGGCACGAAGCGCGCCGTCAACCTCGTCGGCCACAGCTTCGGCGGCGCGACCACGCGCCAGTTCCTCGAGCTGATGGCCAACGGCAGCGCCGAGGAAGTTGCCGCGGCCAAGGCCGCCGGCACTGCGCCGAGTCCGCTGTTCACCGGCGGCAAGCGCAGCTGGGTGCACTCCATGACCGAGATCGCCGCGCCGCACAACGGCACGACCTTCATCGAGTCCAACGGCACGATCATGGACGCGGCAACAAATCTGGCCGAGACGCTCGCCAAGGGCTTCGGCATCACGGAGATCAAGAATCTCTATGACTTCCAGCTTGAGCAGTTCGGCATCTACAAGGATCCGAACGAGACCGTGCTCGAGACGCTGCAGCGCGTGTTCAGCACCGACTTCATGTCGCACAACGACAACGCTTTCCTCGACCTGACGATCGACCGATCGCTCGAGATCAACGACGGCATCGGCATCGAGCCGAACGTCTACTACTTCTCCTACGCCGGCAACCAGACCGTGCAGGACCCGGTCTCCGGCAACTACATCCCGTCGGCCAGGATGTGGACGCTGTTCTACCCCGGCGCGATCAACATGGGCAAATACTATGACAAGTACACCGCCGGCGGCTTCTACATCGACAAGAGCTGGCGCCCGAACGACGGCATGGTCAACACCGTGTCCGCCTTCTACCCCATCCACAGCGACGGCACCTGCCTGACGCGCGACGGCAGGCAGGGCTGGACGAATTACGACGGCTACTCCAACATCCATTTTAGGCCCGGCATCTGGTATGTCATGCCCGTGCAGTCATTTGACCACATCCAGTTCGTCGGCGGTATGCTCAACGGCAGCCTTGTCAAGACGCACGCGCTCTACCGCGGCGTCATGGAGGATATCTACAACACCTATACCACCGCACCAAGCGGCGGCAGCTTCCCGTTCACGGACGTGGCCGAGAGCCGCTGGAGCTATCCGTACATCCGGGAGATGTATGAAGCCGGCGTGATCGACGGTATGACGCCGACGACCTTCGAGCCGGCCGGCAATGTCACGCGCGCGCAGTTTGTGAAGATGCTTGCCCTGCTGCAGAGCGCGGACGTGTCCGCCTATGCGTCCGGCCCATTCACCGACGTGCCGGGCGACGCCTGGTATGCGCGCTACGTCAACTGGGCGGCCGCGAACGCGATCGTCAACGGCACGAGCGAGACGACGTTTGATCCGAATACGACGATCTCGCGGCAGGATATGGCCGTCATGCTCTACCGTTATGCGCAGCAGTACGGCATCGCGCTTCCGGAGCAGACCGCAGCCCCGTTCACGGACGAGGGCAGCGTCGCCGCCTACGCCCTGCCCGCCGTGCAGGCGCTGCACCGCGCCGGCGTAATCAACGGTATGCCGGACGGCAGCTTCCGCCCCTACGACACCGCGACCCGCGAGCAGGCCTGCGCCGTGCTGTGCGCGCTCTGAGCACCAGAACGCAAACGTCTCCCGGCTTCGGCCGGGGGACGTTTTTTGCATTTGTGCACAGCTGTCCGCGCGGTTGTGCGACAGATGCGGCCGTGTGTCCAAAAACCTCACACGCAGCCGAATCTGATACAAAATCTTCTGCGTTCCCCGGATTGCAAACCGGTGCGGTTGGAATTATAATACTCAAAAAATAAATGCGCGCTCCGGCGCGCCGGAAAGGAATGTACGCAATACCATGAAAAAGAGCAAGAAGTTTCTGTGTCTGCTGCTCGCGCTGGTGATGGCCGGAAGCCTGCTGCTTCTGCCGGCCGCCGCCGCAAACACGCAGCAGTCCGGTGCCGAACGCTACCCGACCGTTTACGTCCACGGCCTGATGGGTTGGGGCGCACGCGACCAGATCTACGCCGTGACTCCGTACTGGGGCCTGACGAGCGACCTGATGCCGTACCTGACGGGCAAGGGCTATGAGAGCTACGCCGCCTCCGTCGGCCCGCTCTCGAGCGCGTGGGATCGCGCGTGCGAGCTCTATGCCCAGCTCACCGGCACGACCGTTGACTACGGCGCGGCTCACGCTGCCGAATACGGCCACGCGCGCTACGGTGTGACATATGACAAGCCGCTGTTTGAAGGCTGGAGCGCGGACAAGAAGATCAACCTCGTCGGCCACAGCTTCGGCGGCGCAACGATCCGCCTGTTTCTGGACATTCTGGCCGACGGCTCTGCGCAGGAGCAGGCTGCGGCCAAGGCCGACGGCACGGAGGTCTCCCCGTTTTTCCAGGGCGGCAAGGCTGACTGGGTCTATTCGCTGACGACGCTGGCAGCCCCGCACAACGGCACGACCTTCCTCGAATGCTGCGGCGACATGACGCAGTTCGCCGCCGAGGTCTCGACCACCATGGCAAAGCTGCTCGGTATCTCGGACTTCAAGGGCGTGTACGACTTCCAGCTCGAGCAGTTCGGCTTCTACCGCAAGGACGGTGAGACCGTGCTTGAGGCGCTCGACCGCGTGCTGCACTCGGACTTTTTGTCGCACAACGACAACGTGTTCCGTGACCTGACGATCGACCGCGCGCTGGAGCTCAACGACGACATTGAGATCCAGCCGAATGTGTACTACTTCTCCTACGCCGGCGACAAGACGCGCCAGAGCGCCCTCACCGGCGAGCGCACGTCGGCCGCCGATATGACGCCGCTGTTCGTGCCGTTTGCAAACCAGATGTGCAGCTATTATAACCAGACGACTGCCGGCGGTTTCCAGATCGACAAGAGCTGGGCGCCAAACGACGGCCTTGTGAACACCGTCTCGGCCCTGTACCCGACCAACAGCGCCGGAAAGTGCCTGACCAAGAGCGGCCAGACCGGCTATATCCAGCGCGACGGCTACTCCAACGTCAGCTATCAGCCCGGCGTGTGGAACGTAATGCCCGTGCGCCACTATGACCACGGCAACTTCATCGCCGGTATGCCGGTGCCCAACCTGTCCTCGCAGAGCACAACGGCCCTGCGCCAGTTCTACCTGAGCCTGATGGGCAATCTCTCCCACGTGACCTCGGCGCCGACCACGCCGGATCAGCCCGCCGGCCTGCCGTTCACGGACGTGGCCGAGAGCCGCTGGAGCTATTCGTACATCAAGGAAATGTATGATGCCGGCGTCATCAACGGCATGACCGCCACGACCTTTGCCCCGGCCGCGAACGTCACGCGCGCGCAGTTCGTGACCATGATCGCCCGGCTCGCCGACGCGGACGTGTCCGGCTATGCGTCCGGCCCGTTTGCCGATGTGCCGGCAGGCAGCTGGTACGCGCCCTACGTCAACTGGGCGGCCGCGAACGGCATCGTCAACGGCACGAGCGCCACGACGTTTGATCCGAATACGA
>OMGY01002586.1_pt1 | contig 13328 bp, 15 predicted proteins | sample 1674461 | NCBI WGS metagenome assembly OMGY01 (sample SAMN05578579, study PRJEB25193) | human gut metagenome | biome: Human Microbiome; feature: human-associated habitat; material: feces | host: Homo sapiens | place: USA:Birmingham
GCAGTGTGTCCTTTTAAATTTAATATATAATCAACCTTCATTTAAAACAGAGCCTAAAATTAAAATAAGAACTATATTTCCTAGCAAGTATATTTGAAGAACCAAAAAAATGATTTATTAATAAAGATAAACTTAAACATAACAAAAATAATCTATTGTTATTAAAATATTCTATATTATCATTATTTTTTTTCTTTAATTCATTCTTATAGCCACAATAAATAAAAATTGTACTAATTAACGCACTTTCCAATACCCATGGCAACATGATATTCGAATACTTACTTAATAAATAACCACTAATAGATAAAATACTTATAAATATAATTTCAGTATTATTAGAGTATTTTTTCTTTATTATTAAAAATACAATTAATTGTGCAATAAACAGACAAGGTAAAAACCATAATACTACATTAAATACAAATAACTCTTCATTACCTTGAGCTATAATAATATTTGCTAATACTTTAGTTGTAGATATATTTATTTTATCCCTTATATTTCTCTCTACAATATACCAATATATATAAAATATTAAACTAAACGAAAAATATGGTACACATATTGTTTTAAATTTTCTTATAAGAAATTTAATACAAGGCATTTCAGCTTCCTTAATGGCCATTGTTTTTCCTGAAATAAAAAAGAATAATGGCATATGGAATAAATATATATAATTTGTAATAGTTGAAGTAGACATTACATGTGCAAATACAACCAAAAATATTCCTATTGCCTTTGCATTATCCAGCCTATAATCTCTCTCCATTATTTTGCTCCTTCTTTAATCATAGGGCATACTCTTACACATATATAACATTTTATGCACTTCTCTTTGTCAATAATAGGGTAATTAAACCCTTCTTCGTCTTTGTAAAAGCTTACTGCATCTTTTGGACATCTATATATACATGCAGAACAGCCACAACAGTCTTCCTTATTTTTAAATAATATAGGATAATCCCTTTCCATACTTATCTTCTCCTTGATACTCTCTTTAATGTAAATATTCTTACACTATTTTTACTCTAAAACATTTATACATAATTCCTTAGGCTAATTATCTTTCATAATACAACTTAGCTCTTTTATCTTTAACAATTTAAATTAAATAAAAGCCCCGAAATTAATGATATACTTTCAAAATTATAAAATTTTATAAGATGCTTTACACATATAAGAATATAAAGCTTCTTATATAAGTTTTTCAAATATTCAATTATCATACTCTATTAAATCTTAAAGGTCTATTTTTTCAACATATCTATACACTTTATATAACTCTTTCCATTTATTAGTACCATCATCACAAACAGTAAAAAATATAAAATGAAACCTATAATATTATTAACAAACCAAAATACTAATACGAACACAATTGTTAATATTGCTTCTAATAAATTATTTATTATATACGACTTCTTTGATGTATTTAAATAATCTACTAAAACATATTCAGCTAAATAAAATCTTATCATAATAACTAACACCATAAAAAGTGCCACAATCTTTATATTATGGAATATGTATGCTCCAATTAACGATAAAATAATACTTATTATGCATGAAATAATGTTTATTTTAAGTAATTTTTTTTCAAGCCTAAAAACTTTTAAATATAATGTTCCATATAAGTGCATCTTGCTATCATATACTAATATAGGAAACATTATTACCATATATTTAATACTATCTGAATATTGCGGTAGCCATTTTACTAAAATTATTGAAATAGGATAATATAACAATAAAAAACCTGATAATAAAACTCCTATAGCTAGTCTAGTATTTTCATAAAATACTTTTATTTTTTGCTTTTTCATTCTACATAATATAGGATATAGTACTAAACTTATTTGTGCAGTAAACTGTAGAATAAATTGAGTTGCAGACAATGAAAATGAAAACTTTCCAAATTCCTCAATACCAAAATTCATATCTATTATTTGTCTACTTGATCCAATAATCAACATACTTGCTAAGCTGGAAATCATAAGACTACTTCCAACGCAAATATTAATTTTACATTCCTTTAGTGCAACTTTTAACTCAACCGTTCTTGCACTAATAATATTTCTTGCCATATATAAACAGTAAATAAATGCACATACTTTTGAAAAAACTATAACATAAATATAATATTCAAATTTTTTGCATTTTATTACAATTAGAACTATTGCAAGAATTATACTAAAAAACTTCTCAATAAAAATTGAAGTAGAGAACCATTTAGTTTTATTAACACTTTGGAATATATACCCAAAATACAGATTGCTATTCATAACAATAATAGTAATAGCTAAACATATTAAAACTATTTTTCTATTAGATCCTATGTCTATTATAAAACCTAAACTTAATATAATAATTCCAAAAATCACTTGAAACATCATTAATATAATGTATTGTGACTTTAAAATTGATAAGTTAATCTCCTCATATTTCTTACCACCAATTCTTAAGTATATTCCATCAGCTAATCCTAATTGAAATATCATTGTATATAATGAATAGAACATATATAATTGCCAATATCCAAATTCAGCAACCCCCAGAACTTTAGGTAATATAAATGATAGCATTAAACTTAAACATAATGATATACCTTGCGCAAAAAATGCATATGAGACATTATAAATAATATTTTTTATTCCACGCTTCAATAATACTACTCCTTGCTATTCTAAATTTATTTTAAAATACACCTTTAATTTTCTTAACAGCTCTTAATATTCCAACATTGTACAATATTGGTTTTACTATAGCTTTAACTTTATCTTTACTAGTCCTTTTACAAAATTTATCACTTAATTCATCAAAGCTTAACGAATCAATATTTTTATAATATTCATTTCTATATGCATTAACTTTAGCTGAATTTACGACCATTGTTCCATCTGTTTCTATAACCTTATCATAAGGAATATCTATAAATCTTACTTGATCTATTATTTCCTCAAATACTGAATTAGCTAATTTCGAATTTAATATTACTGCTGTTGTTCCCTTATCATCATCCATATCTTTACTATAATCACCTATACTCCAGCAGTCAAAAATAGTAAAATCACTACAATGCTCATCTCCCTTAAAAGGGCATGCATAACAACTTGGTCTAGAAATTAATTCTTTAACATAAGGCTTTAGCATTAAATCTGTTTCATGACCTTTATAATATTTTTTCCCATTATCAAATTCTAACGCCATTACTGTACTAGAGAACCCATATTTTTTTTCTCTAAACCCAACCTTAATAATTTTTCCGCCATGTTTTTCTTCTTGATAATTCATATACTTTCTCCATACCTTTGGAGATGGAACTCCCTTACAAACTACATCTACCGTAATTAGTTTTTCATAATCTTTTCTTAGAAATGACTTTAATCCGCTTATTTGACAAGGAGTTCCACTAAAACATACCCATCTATCCTCTAATAAAAACTTTTCTACTTTAATAAATGAATCACCCAATTCACTTTGAACATATTTTGATCCTCTAAATTGACTTAAATCATGTTCATTTTCTACAAATGAATGAATTACATTAAAATTCGAATCAAATTTTGCTCCAAATACTACACCTTTTTTTCTAAGAACATATTGTGAGATAACAGTAAATACGCCTCCTGAAGTGCTTTTCTGTCTAACATCATCATTAATGTTTTGGACTGCTATTAACCTTCTTTTCATTTCTTTATTCATATCTATAAAAACCATCTTTCCAATTTATTAATTTTTCAAAGCCTCTACTAAATAATTTATAGAGTTATTTCTTAGGTCATCAATTCTCTTGTTTACACTATCATAATTTATTTCTTCTTCCATTTGAGTTAGTATATCCACCTTCTGGTCATATTTCCTGCTACTTAAATTTAAACTATTTAATAATGTGTGAATTCTAGAGTTTGTTGAACCCTTAGCTGTCTCAGAGTATCTATTAAAAATAATGAATTTTTTTTGATAAATAGCCGAATACACTGTCCCATGGAATGAATCTGTACACACATATTTAGCATTTTTAATAAGATTTAAAAACTCAGCTGGGCCAACATCGTATCTAACTATATCACCAAATTTAAAATCTCCTTCTACAATCTCATCCATAAATGGTAACGTCACAATCTTATACCCAGTTTTTTCACTTAATTTCTCCGCCGCTTTTCTATGTTGCTCATTCTCACCTAAATAATAACAGAATATATAATCTTCATTAATAAATTTCTTTTCTAAACAAACTTTGTCCCATTCATTAGCGCTAAATAACATAGTTGGGTCTACAACTACTGGCACAGACTTACCAATCATATCATTTACAATTTTTTGACCTGCTGTTTCTCTTACTGAAATACTATCTATCTTGCTAAGATAATTCCTTGTACTATTTTTTTGTATTGATGGCACCTGAGATACCCCAAAACTTGCTGAATATGTAACTTTTTTAGTTTCTTTACCAACCCATTCCAAAGTATAGTAATGACTTCCTAAATTTATCGGATGCCATACCTGGTCACTTCCTAATAATACAATATCATATCTTTTATAATTATTTTTAAGAGAATTATATCCTATAAAGTGTGGTGATTTTATAAAGTTTTTATCTACAAATTCATTAAATTTATCATTTCTTATTTCAAAATTCTTTCTAAAGTCTTTTCCCTTACTCCTTATGTATCTACTTTTTTTAATATTTTTATATTTCATCTTAATAACTGATGGTAACATCAACTGTGGTAAATAATTCATAATCTGTTTAAAAGATTTATCTTTATTATAGTATATACTCTCCACTTCATACCCTAAATCTTGTACGATTTTTTGGGTCGCATAAGACTGAAGGACACTTCCATAATTTTTTATTTGAAAACAATTTACAACACCTATTTTTATATTATTTTTTTTGTTCATATCACTTTGTGTATAATATACATTTATATTATACTTCTCCTCTCCATTATTATTTTTTTTCATAATATATTATTACTTTATTTCTAGATAACACAATGCTTCCTATAACTACAAATGGTATAAAATATACAATAGCAGTTTGAATATAAGAAAATCCATACCAGCAATATCTAAATGAAGTTATAATTAAGAAAATAAAAAGAATATACCTATAAAATCCTACTTTTTTTGTTATAATATTTAAAATAATACAAAATAAATTTGTAAAAATAACTACTCCTAATAATCCAAAATTAATTAATGGCTCTGTTAAAATGAATTCTCCCCCTGGAGTATTATACTTTTCTCTAATTATCCCTCCAGCTCTATATGGTGTATCAACAAGTGGTACCATTCCATTAATATAAGTACTATATGTCTTTCCATATAATAATTCCTCATTTTCAACAAATTCTATACTTGAATTATAGACATATGTTAAATCGCATGCAGTATTTTGTATTATCACTTTTCTTAATAATTCACTTAATTTTAATTGAGTGTTTCCAGCCCTATATTCCCCTAGATATACCATTAACATTAATAAAAGAAATACTAATGTTCCGTATTTAAATATAGTTTTAATAGTAACTTTTATATCCCTTTTTACTAATATAATTATTATAAATGCCATTAAAAACCCAATAATATCTACTCTTTCATAATGAGATAAAAACCAAAATACAGTAAATATTAAAGTAGGTAATACAACCTTACTTCTTTTTATTTGAGTTGTTGCTATTAATAAACTACATAGCGACAAGTGATTCCATCCATTTCCTGGCAAAAGCGCAATAAACCTATTATCTCCTGTCCAAACAAATGGTATTGTTGGAAATGCTATTATTGCAGCCACTATAGAAATTACACAACAAAAATATATTGCATTTCTTGAAATTTTAATATTACATTTTAATAATTTCTTTTCATTCCTAAGCAAATTACTAAACCTTATCCAAATATACATTACTACATTGAATAAAAATATAGTAATTATTATTTCTTTATAATGTAGTGGTATTATATTTAAAGCTAATACCCCATAAGTATTACCATAATTATATTGAGCAAATGCACTTATCAGTATATAATTAGTTAATAACATTATAAGTGATATAATTGAAAACTTGGATTTAATAAGAATTCTAATTATCACATATATATTTATATAGAAAAGTATGTTAGGATCTATATTATTATTTTTAAAAACTAAGTATATAATTATTGCTACAGTAGCTATTAACATTGGTATCCAAATACTAAATTTATTTTTTCCTATAGTTCTACTAACCATATAAACTACCTTTTCTTTCCTGTAATATATTTATTTTGTATAGTACTCTAGTTTATAACGTGTAATATAATAATCTTCTATCTTTTTAGATTCAGTTTTGATATCATATCCATTATTAATTAATGTATCCATAGCCTTATTTCTATTATAATAAATGTCATTTTTAATGATTATATCTGCCCATTTTTCAACATTTTCATCAATATTTAACAACTCAATATTATCAACTATTTTAATACTTCTATCAATATTATTTGATAAAAAGCATTTTAATCCTGATGCTTGTGCCTCTACACCAACTACCGGAAACCCCTCCCATAAAGAAGGTAGTACGAACACATCCATTGCTTGATAAAATTCATTTACATTATTTGTTCCAGGAATAATAATTACACTTTCATTTAAACCTTTTTTAGATATTTTTTCTTTTATATCATCAAGCAGCTCCCCAGTACCAATAAGTAAAAGAATTGAATTAGAATTTTTTCTTTTTATCTCTTCAAATATATCAATTAAGTAATTATGATTTTTTTGATTCATAAACCTTCCCACGTGTCCCACGCAAAACTTTCCTCTTATTCCATATTTTTGTCTCACTTTATTTCTTATCTCTTCATTATAAGAAAATTTATTCAAATCAATAGCATTGTTCATAAGCAGCACTTTTCCACTATTAAAATTTTTTTCACCAAAAAGAAACTTTCCAGCTTCTATACCACAGCTAAAATAATCTGTTGCACAAATTTGATTTAACTTTTTTAATATCTCATATACTAAACCTTTAATTTTACTTTTCACTATAAATGAATTATGTGAATGAGAAATTGTAATTTTTGTTCCAAAAAACTTTGCAATTGCTAATGTATAAAAATTGGTTAATGTCATATGAGAATGTACAATATCAAATCTACCTTTCTTCATAACTTTTAATGTCTCTAATACATTCTTTAATATACTATCTCTCTTATGTGATATAATATGAACTATAAAACCATATTTTTCAAATAACTCTATGCATCCTTGTGCATTTTTATCCTGAGTCAAAATATGAAATTCAAATTTATCTTTGTTCATATGCTTAGTATAATTTAATATTATAGATTCTACTCCACCATACTCCAATCTACATACAACATGTAATACCTTTATTTTTTTCACAGTTCTCCTCCTAATTTTATGAGCGAAAATTCACTTAATAATTTATGATTAACCTATATAAAACTATTACCCTTTCTTATATATTATACTGTTAATCTTTTCAATTTCACTCTATTAACTATTGGCCTTATATAAACTTGAAGTATTGATGCAAATCTTATAGAAAAGTAATATGGCATAATGTTAAAAATTTTAATAAATAATCTCTTTATAACACCTGCCTTATACTGCCTAAACGGTTCATTACTCCACGGACTCTTATTTTTATAATATAAATATCTATCTTTATATTTATGATTACACCCCTCCACCCATGGCCTTCTACTTATAAAACTTGTAGTATAATGAATTATTACTGGATCTTCAATAGCTTTCTTAATCTCTTCTTTTGGATAAAAGTTTGGTGGCTTCCTATATATCAACATATTTTCATAAGTAAAATCAAAAAAAATCGTTACTGCATTATACTTAGGATTAATACATAATGTTTGCTTGCTTAAAATAGAATTAAGCGCACCTTGATCTCCCTGTTGTATAATTCCATTATTTTTTTTTATTAATTTTAGCAATCTATCTTCTATACGGTTTTCTTTCCACTTTAACATATCTATAAGCATTACACCTGAATTAAACATTATATCATTAGGCTTTAACCTTATATTAGCCCTATATCTACTGCTAAATGCATCCTTAAGTGCAGCTATTGTATTTCCTTCTAAATCAATATTCCATAAATCTTTAATTGATTTTTCAATAATTGTATCACAATCAAGATATAATACTCTCTTTATATCCTTATCTAATAAATCCCCAATAAATAACCTTGCGTATTGACTTAATGATCCTCTATCCATTTCAACATTAATTCCAAGAACATCATTAATATTTTTTGCTTGAATCCACATTGGTAACTTCTTACTATAATTAACACATATGCTTTCTATTTTATCCTTATTATCTTTCGATATGTTACTATCTAATATATATATGTTAATATTCTCATCCTTGTTATTTTCAAAAAGTGATAAAATAGATACTCCCATTATATCCGAAAAATTATCATCACTTGCATAAACTATATACATTTCATCTTCATATATATTTTTTCCCATCACTTCACCTTCTCTTACCTATATTAGTAAATAATATCTAATTATTATTTGCTATGATGCATTCTTATCTCCAAACAACACAAGTACCGTCTTAAATATAAGCTTAATATCAATCCAAATATTTCTCTCATCAACATATTTAATATCAAGCTTCATCCAATCTTCAAAGTCGATATTATTCCTTCCACTAACTTGCCAAAAACAAGTAAGTCCTGGCTTTACACTCAATCTCTTATACATCCACTTTTCAAATTGAGCCACTTCCTTAGGTAAGCTTGGCCTTGGTCCTACCAAACTCATATCACCCTTAAGAACATTCAAAAGCTGAGGAAGTTCATCAAGTGATGTTTTTCTAATAAACTTCCCAACCTTAGTTACTCTAGGATCATCTTTCATCTTAAACATAGGTCCAGACATTTCATTTTGATGAGCTAGTTTTTCCTTAAGCTCTTCAGCATTTACAACCATGGACCTAAATTTATACATATCAAATAACTCTCCATTTTTACCAACTCTTTTTTGAGAGAAAAATATAGGACCTTTTGAAGTAAATTTAATTGCGCATGCTACTATTACAATAACCGGACTTAACAAAAGTAATCCACTTCCTGCTCCTATGATATCGATTGCCCTTTTAGAAATTTCATAAATTCTTTTTCTATTTTCATCTATATTATCAAACTCAACTCTAATCCCTTTCATGCATGTCCCCCACTTCTTTATATAATATAAACCCCTAAAATATTATCATTTGTAAAGTATTATTCATTTCCGTAGTAGTATTGATACTTATTTCTAGTGTTATCTACAGCATGTAGAATAGTTCCAATAATATCTGCATTAACTTTCTTTAAAGTATTAACTGTATTTTGTACTTCATCCTTTTTAGTAACACCAGCTCTAACTACAACTAAAGTACCATCTACCTTTGTTGATAATATTTGCGCATCAGCAACAGCTTGCACTGGTGGTGTATCTAAAACAATATAATCAAAATGCTCTTTCATTTCCTTTAAAAATGCAGTCATTGCCTTTGAAGCTAACATTTCTGCTGGGTTTGGTGGTACCTTTCCAGCTGTTATAATACTAAGATTTTTATTATAACAATGTGCTACATCCATAACTTTTTGTTTTTGAAGTAATATATTTGAAATACCGTATGTATTAGTAATTTTAAAATTCTTATGCATAGAAGGCTTTCTCATATCGCAATCTACTAATAAAACTTTTGCTTCTCCTTCAGCTAAAGTCAATGCTAAATTTCCTGCAGTAGTAGATTTACCTTCTCCTGGATTAGAACTAGTTATTACTATAGTTTTATATTCTTTATCAAAAGAAGAATATTGAATATTAGTTTTTAAAGCTCTATAAGCTTCTGCTGCTACAGACTTTGGACTTTTTTCAACTATAAACATTCATCTTACCTCCTATAAATTTTCAACATCTGGAATAGCTCCAAGTACTGGTATTCCTAAATCTTTTTCAAGCTGCTCTTTATTTTTATATGTATTATCTAAATATTCTAATAAGAAAACTAAACCTACACTTACCATAAGTCCTACTAAAAATGCTATTGCTATATTCATTTTTTTTATTTGGACTTACTGGATTTTGTGGAAGTTCAACTTCTTCAATAACTCTTACATTACCATTAGGAACAAGTTCCTTTGCAGTTACTATAAATTCATCTGTTACACTTTTTAATACATCCTTAGCTTCATTTGGATCTTTACTTTGATACTTAATTTGAAGAATTTGAGTATTTGATATTGGATTTACAATCAAAGATTCTACTACATTACGAGCTTCTAATCCGTCATATTTCAATCCACTAATTGCTCTATTAACTAAATCCTTTGTTTTTATGGCTTGAGCATAAGTTTGTAGTAATTGTTGATACATATTGATTTCACTACTGTTATAAGCTGCATTATCATTTTCTTCCTTACCTACAAATACCTTGGTACTTGCTTCATAAACCGGATCAATTACAAAGAAACTTATAATTCCTGATATTATAGTAGCTGTTAAAGTGATTGCTACAATTATTATCCAACGCTTTTTTATTGCCTCAAAAATTTCTGAAATACTGATTACTTGTTCTTCCATTTCATTCATTAAAATTTTCACTCCTTATCATCATGACAACCAATATAAAATCAAAATATATAGTTTCATCAATAATTTGTGATGATACTTTAGTTGTCACAAAATTATAATCTTATAAATTAAAATAATTTTAAATTTATGATACAAAATCCCTCATTTAATTTTTTTCTAAAATTCAATCTCAGGAATAACTCCAACACCATGAATTCCACTTTGCTCTTCAAGTGCTTTTAAATACTTTTACACCTGCTTCGTATTGTTGTTTAATGAAAAAAACACTAAGTAATATGAAGCTTATTACAACCGTAATTATTGTTTTCCAATTCTTTTTCATCTCTTCTAAATATTCTGTAATATTTACCATTTATCTCCCTGTTTATTAAATTTATCTTAATATTCTTTATTCAATTGAAATTATATCATAAAATTCGACATTTTAAAGTCAATTTTCTCTTATATTCGACAAATTTGAAAACATATAACTTTCTTTTTTGTGTAATATATTGAATTTTTCATTCCTAATCTATCCTTTTTTAAATATTATTAACTTTTTTCATGCTAATCATTTTTATTACATCATTATCATTTCCATATTTCCCACAAAAAAATTTTAATATTATTATATTTCGCATTAAATTTTTAATTTTTTCAATAAATTAGTTGTATATAAATTCTTTCATAGATATTCTATTTAATTCTTCCTATAACTATTGGAAATTATATAATTTAATGAGCATAATTTTTTTGAATCTATACTTACCCCCTTAATAAAAAAAATATCTACATTAATATAGATGCCCGTATCTATGTTAATGTAGATATTTTTTTTATTATATATAAATTTTAATAATATCTTATCTTTCTTCTTCCTTCAAAATTATATGCATACATTGATTCATACTCACTTAAAAATATATTCTGTTATAAAATAATAAAACTTCTTACATATTAACTAAATCTTTTGTTTTTATAGCTTGAGCATAAGTTTGTAATAATTGTTGATACATATTAATATCACTACTGTTATAAGCTGCATCATCGCTTTCTTCTTTACCTATAAATACCTTAGTACTTGCTTCATATACTGGATCAATTACAAAGAAACTTATAACTCCTGATATTATAGTAGCTGTTAAAGTAATTGCTACAATCATTATCCAACGTTTTTTTAATGCTTCGAAAATTTCCGACAGACTTATTACTTGTTCTTCCATTTCATTCATTTAATTTACACTCCTTATCCTGGTGACAATCAATATAAAGTTGAAAAGCATAATTTCATTAATAATTCATATTAGGATTTTAGTTGTCACACACTTGTAATAATATTAAGTTAAAATAGTTTTAAATTTAAAATACTAAACTCTAAACTTTAATTTTTTCTAAAATTCAACATTAGGAATAACTCCAAGAACAGGAATTTCTATTTGTTCTTCAATAGATTTTTTGCTTTTAAAAGTATTATCTAAATACATAAATCCTAATACTCCACCTACACCTGCTATTAATCCTAAAATTAATGCAAGTCCAACAATCATAAGCTTTTTACTAAGCAAATTACCATGATTAACATGCACTTGCTCTAAAACCTTGATATTAACAGTTGGATATAATTCCTTAGAATAAGCAATTAAGTTTTCAGTAGTAGAATAAAGTAAATCATAACTTTGCTGAGGATTTAAACTTTTATAACTCATTTCAATAATTTGAGTATTAGTAATTGGATTAACAGTAAAATTACTAATTACTGAATCATAAGTTATTTTCCCATCCGTATTACTTAAATTATTAACGTTGGAATCATTTATTGATTTATTAATAAGCTTCTTACTTTTTATAACTTCAGAATAGGTAGTAATTAATCTTTGATATAAACTTATTTCTTCATTATTATAATTTTCTGTAGTACTTTGGAATTTTTGTTTACCAATAAATACTTTTACATTTGCTTCGTATTCCTGTTTCATAAAAAAAGTTGTATATAAACCACTAATTAATATGAAGCTTAATACAACCACGATTATTATTTTCCAATTCTTTTTTATCTCTCCCAAATATTCCGCAATATTTACCATTTATCCCCCTATTTTTTCAAAATTATCTTATTATTCTTCTTGCAATTGAAATTATAACATAAAATTTAATATTGAAAAATCAATGCTAAATGCAATTAGCCTCAAAAATGTAAACGTATTTTCGACTTTTTTTGCAATATTTTAGAATTACTTTTTTCTGTAATTATCTTTTTTTACTTATATTAACTTTTTTTCTTGCTTCTTATTTAATATACTGCTTTTTAGTTATTTTTACATTTAATAAATTTTTTAAAGCTTGTCGTAATTTGCAATAAAGTTTTTTTTAATTTTAACAATTTAGAAACATTTATATTATTTTGTAGATATTCCACATAAACTTTTTCTATAAATCCTGGAAATTATATAGTATAATGAACATAAGTTCTTAGAATAAACGTTCTTAGAATGAATATAAAAAATGGGGTGATACTTTTTGAATAATTATAATAATGAAATTAAACTTAACTCAAAAAGACTACTTGATATAATTTTAGATGCCAAAAACAAAGATTCTGATTCTATACTTTTTTTAATTAGACGAATTGTCAAGCTAAGTGCAACACTTAGCTTGTTCTTCGTTAAATGCTTCTAACGGTGTCTTGTATCCAAGACATTTCCGTGGTCTATTATTTA
>OMGY01002590.1_pt1 | contig 13307 bp, 10 predicted proteins | sample 1674461 | NCBI WGS metagenome assembly OMGY01 (sample SAMN05578579, study PRJEB25193) | human gut metagenome | biome: Human Microbiome; feature: human-associated habitat; material: feces | host: Homo sapiens | place: USA:Birmingham
TATCCTTTCGTGGATGAAATTTTATACCTGGAAAGTGACCGCCATACAGTAACCTTACATATGCTGGATGGTTCGGTGCTTGAAACTGCGGAAAAACTTGGGAATCTTGAGAAAAAGATAGAGGATCCCCGTTTTTTGCGTTGCCACCAAAGCTTTCTGGTAAATATGGATCACATTACAGATGTAGAAGAGGAGTTTTTACTCCGAAATGGAGAACGGGTTCCCATTCGCGTGAGAGGACGTAAGGATGTGCTGGATGCTTATAATCACTATTTCAGGATAAAGTCATCCGGCAATTGAAAGAGAGCAATTGCCAGTATGGTGAATAAAAAACGGATTTCATAGACAACAGGCAGGAAACACAGTGATTAAACGGAGCTATTGCTCTCTTGATCGCTATGTTTCCTGCCTGTTTTTGTATGGTGCAGATTGCGGTATATTTTGCTCGAATTCGACCTACGCAGCCCGCTGCGGCGCCCTCATCCGGGCAAAATCTCCCACAAATTGTGATGTACATCTTGCGGAAGCCTTTTTTAGACACGCTTTCGTTTCTTAATCCCTGGAAAACAGATCCCTTGTATAAACCTTTTTCTTCACATCGTCCAGGACCTTGTCATAACGGTTCGCCAGAATACACAGGCTTTTTTCTTTAAACTCTTCCAGATTATTTACAACCTTGCTGCCAAAAAATGTGGAACCGTTTTCCAAATTGGGCTCATAGATGATGACAGTGGCGCCTTTTGCCTTGATCCGTTTCATAACACCCTGAATGCTGCTTTGCCGGAAATTATCGGAATTACTCTTCATAGTGAGGCGGTAGACGCCGATAACCACTTCTTTTTCCAGGCTTGACTGATAAAGGTTGTCCTCATTGTAGTTGTAATAGCCGGCTTTTTGCAGTACCTGATCAGCAATAAAATCCTTTCGGGTACGGTTGCTTTCCACGATTGCGGACATCATATTCTGAGGAACGTCGTTGTAATTGGCAAGAAGCTGTTTGGTGTCCTTAGGCAGGCAGTAGCCGCCGTAGCCAAAGGAAGGATTATTGTAATGAGTTCCGATCCGGGGATCCAGACAGACTCCATTGATAATATCGCGGGTGTTCAGCCCCTTCATTTCCGCGTAAGTATCCAGCTCATTAAAATAGGAAACACGAAGTGCCAGATAGGTGTTGGCAAAAAGTTTTACAGCTTCTGCTTCCGTATATCCCATGAACAAGGTGTCGATATTTTCTTTAAGAGCACCCTCCTGAAGAAGTGCTGCAAAAGTATGAGCTGCTTCTCTGGTGTGTTCATCACAGGAGACAATGATCCTGCTTGGGTAAAGATTGTCGTACAGGGCCTTGGACTCTCGGAGAAATTCCGGGCTGAAAATAATATTGTTATTGTGAAGCTTCTTTCGGATAGATTCTGTGTAGCCTACAGGAATCGTAGATTTGATCACAATTGTGGCAGCAGGATTCACCCTTGTGACCAGGCTTAGTACAGCTTCAACAGCGGAAGTGTCGAAATGATTTTTCCTGCTGTCATAGTTGGTGGGGGTGGCCACTACCACAAAATCAGCCTCTGCGTAGGCGGATTCTCCGTCTGAGGTGGCCGTAAGATCCAGTTCCTTTTCCGACAGGTATTTTTCGATATATTCATCTTGGATTGGAGATTTCTTCTGGTTTATCAAAGCAATCTTCTCCGGAATTATGTCAACTGCAACAACATGATTATGCTGAGCCAGCAGTACAGAAATAGAAAGCCCTACATATCCGGTACCTGCGACTGCAATAGATTTATTCATGGTAAGTTCCTTTCTTAAAAAAGTGTGAAATCGGGAAAAAAGAGTTTAAATTTTCACAGTTTGTGCTACAATATATAACACTAATGATGAACCGTTCATGCACAATTTTTATAAATAATAACATGACAGACTGGAAAATACAACGCCTTGGGAACTTTTTGGAATATGCAGATTACAGAACGTTACCAGTGAACAGTAATACAGAACTGACTTTTAAACAGTCTCTGATGAATGGAGGAACAGAATATGTGTACAGCAGCAACCTATAAAACAAAGGATTTCTATTTTGGAAGAACTCTGGATTATGAGATTTCCTATGGAGACCAGGTAGTGATCACGCCTAGAAATTATGTATTTGACTTAAGAGAAGGCGGTCAGCTGAAAAATCATTATGCCATGATCGGAATGGCATGTGTTATGGAGAACTATCCTCTGTATTATGATGCGGTCAATGAGAAAGGTCTTGGAATCGCCGGCCTTAATTTCGTTGGAAATGCCAGCTACAAGAAGCCTGTAGAGGGGAAAGACAATATCACTCAGTTCGAACTGATCCCATGGATTCTGGGAAAATGTGCTACAGTGAAAGAAGCACGCCAGCTTCTTAAGAATATGAACCTGATTGACACCCCATTTCTTCCTGATCTGCCAGTTGCGCAGCTGCACTGGATTATTGCGGACAAAGAGGAATGTATTACCCTGGAGTCGTTGGAAGAGGGAATGAAAATATATGATAATCCAGTAGGTGTCCTCACAAACAATCCGCCCTTTAACTATCAGATGTTTAATCTGAACAATTATATGCAGCTGGCTGTGGAAAACCGCAGTAACACTTTTTCAGAAAATCTGGAACTGAATCAGTACAGCCGGGGAATGGGTGGCATGGGACTGCCGGGAGATCTCTCCTCCCAGTCAAGATTTGTGCGGGTGGCCTTTGTAAAAATGAATTCTCTGTCCGGGGATTCAGAAGAAGAAAGTGTAAGCCAGTTTTTCCACATTCTTGGCAGCGTAGACCAGCAGAGGGGCTGCTGCAAGCTGGGAGAAGACAAGTATGAGATTACGCTATATACTTCCTGCTGTAATACGGATAAGGGAATTTACTATTATAATACTTACGACAACCACCAGATCAGTGCTGTGGATATGCACAAGGCGGACCTGGAAGGTGAGAAGCTTTATACCTATGCGCCCATAAAAGGGGAACAGATCAGAATGCAAAATTAGCTCCCGTTTCGAAATAAATGTTTCAAAAAACTACCATGTTCCAGAAAGAATGTTCGATTCTTATTGCAAAATTTTAATTTAGTGCTATAATGAACTATCATAGATTCAGATGGCGAATTCATATGAGTTCGCCATTTTCTATAGAATAAATCTGGCACTCATATTAAAGGAGTGCTAACAATACAAGGAGGAAACATGTATGATTACAATACCAGTTTATGAACTTCTTCTTTTACCGGAAGTTACATTTTTCTTTAAAAAAGATATGTTTCCGAAGGGCAGGATCACAGAAGAAAATATTGGAGAAGAGATTCTCTTTGTGTTACAGAAAAAAGAGATGGTTCCAGAAGAAATTTCCATGGAAAATATTTTTCCAGTGGGCGTGATGGGAATCATTGAGAATATAGACGAGGAAGGCAGCGTCAAGATTACTACCAGAAGAAGAGTGCAGGTGACTCATGTAGAATATACTGACGGCATGGTTCAGGCAGAAGCGGTAGATCTTCCGGATATCCAGGATATCTCCCCGGAAGAAGAAAAGGAGAAATTTGATAAGATCAAGAAAGAACTGATGGATTTTGCAAAAGGCTTTCAGTGGGGCGTCTGGGTACGCAGCATGATCTACCATTGGAAAAGCTATCCGGAAGCCGTCAGTGCCCTGGCTGGTTACATGAGCCTTTCCTGGGAAGAAAAATACCATATGATCGAGGTGGATTCCAGGAAAGAACGCATGCATCTGATGGAAGAGGCTGTCTATGAGCTGATGGAGATTTTCCGTGTCAGTGAGGAAGCTGAGACTGCGCAGAAGAACTCCAATGAGAAAGTTTACCGGGAGTCCGCTATCCGGAAGCAGATCGAATTTCTTCAGCAGCAGTTGGACGAAATGCATCCGGAGAATATTTCTGATGTGCGCCGTTTCCAGAAGAAAATCCAGGAATCCGGCATGAATGAGGAAGCGCGCAAAGAAGCTGAAAAGGTGCTGAACCGCATGAAGCAGGAAGGAAAAGACAGCCATGAGTATGGCATGCTGTACGATTATCTGGACTTTGCCACAAGTCTTTCCTGGAAGCCAGAGGAACCTGCTGAAATTGATTTGAACGAGGCAGAAGAAATCCTGAATGAAGACCATTATGGGTTGAAAAAAGTAAAAGAGCGAATTATCCAGCAGCTTGCTGTTATGGCTCTTAATAAGAAACAGTCTGGTTCCATTTTATTGTTTGTAGGCGCGCCCGGAACTGGAAAAACCAGTATCGGACAGAGTATTGCCCGTGCGCTTCACCGTAAATACGTGCGTATCAGTCTTGGTGGAATCCGTGATGAAGCGGAAATTCGAGGACACAGAAGAACCTACATAGGTGCTATGCCAGGCAGGATTATGGAAGGAATGAAGAGAAGCGGAGCTGCAAATCCGGTTATGGTACTGGATGAGGTGGACAAGCTCGCCAAAGATTACGGCGGTGATCCGGCAAGTGCTCTTCTGGAAGTGCTGGATCCGGAGCAGAACGGAAGCTTTACAGACCATTATATGAATGTTCCTTATGATCTTTCCAATGTGCTTTTTGTGTGTACAGCCAATTCCACCGATACCATTCCTGAGCCATTGCTCAATCGTATGGAAGTAATCCAGTTTCCTGGATATACTGCAGTAGAGAAGTTTCAGATCGCGAGACGTCATCTTTTGCCGAAAGCAATGAAGAGCATGGGAATCAAAGCCCAGAATCTGAAGGTGACAGATGAGGCAATCCGCCGCATTATTGAAGAGTATACAGCGGAGGCTGGTGTCCGCGGACTGAAGAAGCAGATGGATGTGTTATGCAGATATGCAGCTGTGAAGCTGGTAAAGGGTGAGCAGAAGAGCATTACGGTAAGTGAGAAGCGTGTAGCAGAATTTTTGGGACATGGAATCCATCATGAGAAGATTCTGGAAAATCCAGTGCCTGGAGTTGTAACCGGTCTTGCCTGGACCAGTGCTGGTGGAGAAATCCTTTTTATCGAAACTTCTTTTACAAAAGGCGATGGAAAGGTGATCATTACCGGACAGCTTGGAGATGTGATGAAAGAGTCCGCGCAGATTGCCATTACTCTTGTGAAGTCCCTCTATCCGGAATTTGCAGATAAATTCAAGGAAAATGATCTTCACATCCATGTGCCGGCAGGAGCAGTTCCCAAGGATGGCCCATCAGCAGGCATCACGCTGGTAACTGCATTATCCTCTCTGGTGACAGGAAAGCCTGCACCAGCAGAAATAGCAATGACAGGAGAAGTTTCCCTTCGCGGCGGTGTTATGCCTATTGGCGGATTGCCGGAGAAGCTGATGGCTGCCCAAAGAGCTGGCGTAAAGCATGTGTTTATTCCATATGAGAATATGGATGATCTTGATGATGTGGCCGATGAGGTAAAAGAGAAGCTTGAGATTACACCAGTTAAGACCGTGCAGGAGGTTCTGGATTACTGTTTACAGCCTGCACGGTAACAGGCTCTGGAAAAGCTGCTGATATAATAATTTTTTTACCAAAACATATTTTCAGGTTCAAAGAGAGAATTAACAATTAAAATTACAAAAACTATAAGAAGTATGTTATAATAAGTGTACTAAATGAAACAACTGCAAAGACAGAAGTGCAGTGCATGGAAGCCGTTACAGAGTATGAGGCTTTCATTAAAGATCAGATTATAACCCAGACAGAAAGTTGGAGGAAAAGTTATGAAGAAAGGCAAATTATTAGCTACGCTACTCTGCAGCGCATCAATGGTTATGGGAAGCATGGTTCCCACAGTACCGGCTATGGCAGATGCTATGAAGGTTGTTACACTTGGCGCAGATCTTTCAGATGAGCAGAAGAACACCATGCTGAAATATTTTAAAGTAGATTCCAGCCAGGTACAGATTATCTACGTTACCAATCAGGATGAGAGGGATCACTTAAGTTCCTATGTTCCGCTGGAGCAGATTGGTACAAGAACAGTGAGCTGCGCTTATGTGAAGCCTACCACATCCGGTGGCATCAAGGTTCGTACCGCCAATTTGAACTGGGTTACCTGCAATATGATTGCAAGTTCCCTTTCCACATCTGGTGTTACCAACTGTGAGGTTGTTGCTGCATGCCCATTCGAGGTATCCGGTACAGGAGCACTGACTGGTATCCAGATGGCATATGAGACTGCCAGTGGACAGAAGCTTGACGAGACCAAGAAGGAGCTTGCTACTGAGGAGATGGTAGTTACAGGTAATCTTGCTGATTCTGTAGGACAGAATGACGCTACCACTGTTATTAACCAGGCGAAAATGCAGGTTATTGCAGACAATGTTCAGAATGCAGATGATATCTACAATATTGTCGTAAATATCTCCAATAATAACAATGTAACTCTTACAGATGATGAGATTAATACCATCGTAAACCTGCTTCAGCAGATTTCCCAGCAGGACTATGATTACTCTGAGATGCAGGAAACTCTGGAGCGTGTAAATGACAATGTAACAGGAAAGGCAGAGGAGAGCAGTGATTCATCAGATGATGAGGACAGTATTGTGGATAATGTAGACCAGAGTGCTCTTGGTGACAATGTTATCGAGAGTTCTACAGAGGATCCGGGACTTGCTGAGGAGACTGGAGCTGCAGACGAATCCGGTGAAGAATCCTGGGAAGAATTTCCGGCTTCTGATGATTCCGGCGAGAACACAGATGGAAGTACAGATGAGCCAGCTGATGGTGACATCAGTGAAGTTGGCGGAACAGATACTGGTGATGGCAGTGATTCTTCCGAAGAGATCACAGATATATCCCAGCTGAATACAGATTTCCTTGGCGATGATGCGAAAGCGAAATTTGAAAAAGCGAAGACCTTCTGTCAGGGAGAGTACAGCGGTGATGAGGATGCTCTTTACGAAGTAATGGGAGATGATGCTGCAGTTACTGTAACACTTGATTCTGACACAGCCAACAAGCTTTCCATCAAAGTTCTTCAGAAATACCTTGGTATCCTTGGAAATGGTGCTGTTTCCTATCAGGAGGATGGAACTGAGAAATACATTACACCAGAACTGAATATGCTGGATAAAGAGATGAAGAAACTTTTCGGCATTGATGTGATCGATGATGGTGAGTCTTCTGAGGATATTGATGTTCTTGGCGATGCAGTATCTTCTGATGATAAAGATACCCTGTATAAAGATACTATGAAGTTCTTTGAGAAACTTTATGGTGAGAGTTCAGAATCCAGTGATTCAGCTGACGGCTCTGAAAATGTGACAACAGATGAAAGTGCTACAGATGAAGTAGGCGATGAGTCTTATGACGAGACTATTGATGAAGAGTCCTACGAAGAATAACAGACCTGAATTCGGAAGAATACTGTTGAATAGTATGTGTTGATGCTCCAGGAGATGACATGTCTGCTGGTGGAAAAGGTACAGAAACTGATATCCAGTGGGATATTGGGGACTGTACCTTTTTTTGCAGAAAATAACTGTCCTCTTAAAAATAATCAAAACTGTCTATTGAAGACATACCAGTATCTCGCTATGATAAGTGCTAATTAGATACTGCAGTATAAAAAGCAGTGATTAAACAGGAAACATTGGAGCTTGTTTGAGAAATCATTCCTGCAACTTGTGAGGCACATCTTGCAGAATGTTTTTCAATATGTACCAGGTTTCCGGGAAAGAGAGAGAAACCTATGAACAAACAGAATTCTACCATTATGAAACTTGCAGAGACTGCACTTCTTGCAGCACTTTGCTATGTATCTTTTACATTTTTGCAGATTAAGATTCCGGTACCGGGTGGAGATGCTACTTCTCTTCACATCGGAAATACCTTCTGCGTGCTTGGAGCTCTGCTTCTTGGCGGTTGGTACGGCGGTCTTGCTGGTTCTATTGGAATGACTATTGCAGACCTTATGGATCCGGTTTACATTACAGGAGCACCCAAGACTTTTGTCCTGAAGCTTTGCATCGGTCTTATAACAGGTCTTGTAGCCCACAAGATTGCAAAGATCAATGAGACGAACGACAAGAAATACGTATTCAAATGGAGTCTGATCGCTTCCATTGCAGGTCTTGCTTTTAATGTGATCGCAGATCCCATCGTTGGCTATTTCTACAAACAGTACATTCTTGGTCAGCCCCAGGAAGTAGCGAGCATCCTTGCAAAATTAAGCGCCGGTGCTACATTTGTAAATGCAATTGTATCTACAATCCTGGTTGTGATTATTTACAATGCAGTTCGTCCAGCCCTTATTAAGGCAAATCTGATTCATGTATATGTAACTGCAGCGAATGCGAAATAAGAAGAAAATAACCATCTGGAAAAGTCAGAATATAAGATAAGTGAAAGCTCTGGAATGTCTGAACCGTGTACCGCCATTGAAAGTCAGATTTAGAATCTGACGATAGGAAGCGAGTTCAGGCAGTCCGGAGTTTTTTTGTGTTGTTAATGAGACTGAGATGTCTGTTAAAAAAAGAAGATGAATGGCTGGCAGTTTATAAAATTTTAAGATTAGTGAAATTTTTATGACTTTTTCTCAGAACCCCTGGAAACACTGGCAAATTGAGAAATTGTGTGCTACAATGTTACCTAAATCGCAAAAGCAAAGGAGTAGTGCTATGAGTCTGGCAGTAGTAACCCTGAAAAAGGGAGAAGGACGTCTTTTGAAATCCGGCGGAATGTGGATTTTTGATAATGAAGTAGCTTCTATTATGGGAAGCTTTGTAAATGGAGATATTGTACTGGTTCATGATTTTGACGGATATCCTCTGGGAAGAGGATTCATCAATACGAATTCCAGGATTGTGGTACGTCTTCTTTCAAGAGATGAGAATACTGTGATCGATGAGGAATTTTTTGAGAAAAGAGTGCGGGATGCATGGGAGTATCGTAAGAAAGTAACGGATACTTCAAGCTGTCGCGTGATCTTCGGAGAGGCAGATTTTCTGCCGGGTTTTATTGTGGACAAGTTTTCTGATGTGCTGGTGGTACAGTCCCTTGCACTTGGAATCGACCGTTATAAAGAGATGCTGGTGGAACTTCTGAAGAAAGTTCTGGCAGAGGATGGTATCCGGATCTGCGGCGTTTACGAGAGAAGTGACGTGAAAGTACGTAAGCAGGAGGGAATGGAGCCATATAAGGGCTTTATTGGTGAAGAGTTCCCTACTTTGGTTGAAATTGTGGAAAATGGTGTAAAATATCAGGTGGATGTAAAAGACGGTCAGAAGACAGGATTTTTCCTGGATCAGAAATACAATCGTCTGGCAATCCAGAAGCTTTGCAGGAATGCCAGAGTTCTGGACTGTTTTACCCATACTGGTTCTTTTGCTTTAAATGCAGGATATGCAGGAGCGAAAGAAGTAACTGGTGTGGATGCTTCACAGCTTGCAGTTGATCAGGCTACAGCCAATGCAGCTTTAAACGGACTTTCTGATTCTGTAAAATTTATCTGTGAGGACGTCTTCGATCTTCTTCCGAAACTGGAAGAGAAAGGCGAGAAATATGACGTGGTGATTCTGGATCCACCTGCATTTACCAAGTCAAGAAGCTCTGTTAAGAATGCAGTGAAAGGCTATCGTGAGATCAATCTTCGTGCCATGAAGCTGGTGAAAGACGGCGGTTTCCTTGCAACCTGTTCCTGTTCACATTTTATGGATTACCAGCTTTTTACCCAGACCATCGGGCAGGCTGCCAGAAATGTGCATAAACGTCTCCGTCAGGTAGAATATCGCACCCAGGCACCAGATCATCCGATCTTATGGTCTGCTGATGAATCTTATTATCTGAAATTTTACATTTTTCAAGTCTGCAGCGACAGATAGGAAAAGACGGAATGATTGCTGGTTGTTTTGTGAACCATAATAGTGAATGTACAGAATCAGGGATAGGGAAATAATATAATAACAAAAGAGCGACAGAAACTTATTCCAGGAAGATAAGTTCACAAGAAAGAAGGTATTTTATTGAAAGAAAAATTTATGAGATTTATGCAGGGACGCAACGGAGTGGATCAGTTTGCAAGATTCACTATGGGAGTGGCACTGGCTGCTATTGTGCTCACCTTATTTACTGGGACCAGAAGTGGAATTGGCGCATTTTTGGATCTGTTTGGAATGGCTGCCATTGTTTATACTTATTTCAGGATTTTTTCCAAAAATATTTCCAAACGTTATCAGGAGAATCAGAAGTATCTTCAGATGACAGATAAGTTAAGAGCCCGTTTCCAGAAAGAGAAGCGAATGATGAGCCAGCGCAAGGACTATCATATTTACAGCTGTCCTGGCTGCGGTCAGAAAATCCGTATTCCCAGAGGCGGATTTAAGAAAGTGGAGATTGAATGTCCTAAGTGTCATACCAAATTTATAAAGAGGCGCTGATATGTTTGGATATATTGTAATGAACAAGCCGGAGATCAAGATGAAGGATTTTGACATGTACAGAACCTTTTACTGCGGACTCTGCAGGGAACTGCGTGAGAAATACGGGATATCCGGCCAGATTACATTAAGCTATGATATGACTTTTGTGATCATGCTTCTTTCCGGCCTTTATGAGCCAAAGACGTACAAGGGCACTACCAGATGCATTCTTCATCCTGTGAGAAAACAGCCAGTTCGAAAGAATGTGATGACAGAATACTGTGCAGACATGAATATACTTTTAACTTATTATAAATGTCTGGATGACTGGAACGATGACAGAAAATATGTGAAGCTTGGTTACGCCAGGCTTCTCGAGGGGAAAAATAACCGTCTGTTAAAACTTTATCCAGATAAGGCGAAGCGGATCGTCGAACTTCTGGATGAGCTTTCCGCTTTGGAGAAACAGGGAGAGACAGATATAGACAGAATGTCCGGGATTTTTGGGCATATTATGGAGGAGATTCTTGCTTACAGGCAGGATGAGTGGGAGAAAAGCCTTCGAAGAATTGGCTTTTATCTTGGCAAATTCATCTATCTTCTGGATGCATATGATGATGTGGAAGAAGATGTGAAAAATAAAGATTACAATCCTTTCGCAGAAAAATATACAATGGAAGGGTTTGAAGGGGAAGTACGCCAGATCCTTATGATGATGATGGCAGAAACCTGCAGAGAATTCGAGAAGCTTCCTATTATTAAATATGGGGATATTCTTCGGAACATTTTATATTCCGGTGTGTGGTGCCGCTTCGAGGAAGTGAGCAGGAAACGCAGGGAAGAACGGGAGAAAGAACATGTTGGATCCATATAGCGTACTGGGAGTTTCCAGAAATGCAACAGATGAAGAAATAAAGAAGGCATACAGAAAGTTAAGCCGGAAGTACCATCCGGATGCGAATATTAACAATCCGAACAAGGATCAGGCAGAAGAGAAGTTTAAGGAAGTACAGCAGGCATATGAGCAGATCATGAGAGAACGCGAGTATGGAAGCAGTGGTGGATCTTCCGGCGGATACGGTGGTTATGGATATGGAGGATTTGGCGGCTTTGGAGGACAGCAGCGCCAGAGCACTTATGAAGATGAGGAAAGTGTGCGCAGACGTGCAGCAGCTAATTTTGTTCAGAGCGGACATTATCAGGAGGCTATGAATGTGTTGAATTCCCTTTCCCAGAAGAATGGAGAGTGGTATTATATTTCCTCCATGGCGAACATGGGAATGGGGAATAATGTAAAAGCGCTGGAGCATATTCGTGAAGCTGTGCGCCAGGAGCCGAATAATCAGCAGTACCGTATGCTCCTGAACCGGATGGAAGGTGGCGGAAGCTGGTATGAGACACAGCAGGGACCGTTTGGAGGAATGCCAGTGGCAGGGGATGATATGTGCCTGAAGCTTTGTCTGGCGAATGCGCTTTGCGGAATGTGCTGTCCGGGAAGCGGAGTGCTGTGCTGTTGATAAAGTAGAAGTTTATGATACTGTACCGTGGAGAAGGATGCCATTGTACAGTATTCTTTTTTGAGGTGTTTTGATGTTACCAGAGAACAGTAACCTTTGAATGACAGATTTTGTTAAAAATCAATTGACAAGAAAACTCGCACGTATTAAACTGTTAAAGCGTGAAATAGATATAGATACCGCAGACGTGAAGCATCTGACGTTCGTATGGGATAATACAGCTTTTGGGGGCTGCATGACCATTTGTGGGGATTGTGCATCTGGCGTGCGGTAGTATAGGAGGAATCAGATAATGAGTATTCGTATTGGTATCCTGGGATATGGTAACCTGGGACGTGGCGTAGAATGTGCGATCAAACACAATCCTGATATGGAACTGGTGGGAGTTTTTACCCGTCGTGCTCCTGAAAGTGTTAAAATTCTGACAGAGACAGCGAAGGTATATTCTGTAGATGATGCTGAGAAGATGAAAGACCAGATTGATGTTATGATTCTTTGCGGCGGAAGTGCTACTGACCTGCCAGAGCAGACACCTAAGTATGCCCAGTGGTTCAATGTGGTAGACAGCTTTGATACCCATAAGAGAATCCCGGAACATTTTGCAAATGTGGACAAAGCAGCTTCTGAGAGCGGTCATGTTGGAATTATTTCTGTAGGCTGGGATCCAGGAATGTTTTCTCTGAACCGCATGTATGCAAATGCAATCCTGACAAACGGCAAGGATTACACATTCTGGGGAAAAGGCGTAAGCCAGGGACATTCTGATGCAATCCGCCGTATCAAAGGGGTAAAGGATGGCAAACAGTACACTATCCCGGTTGAGGCTGCACTGGAAGCAGTAAGAAGCGGAAAGAATCCGGAGCTTACTACAAGAGAGAAACATACCAGAGAGTGTTTCGTAGTAGCTGAAGAAGGCGCTGATCTTGCAAGGATTGAGAATGAGATCAAGACTATGCCGAACTATTTCGACGAATATGACACAACCGTACATTTCATTTCCGAAGAAGAACTGAAACGTGATGCTTTCCGGTTTAATGGAAATTAGCTGGATGTCCGTGTTCAACTGGGCGCTGATCCTGTCTTTTATTTCTGACGTGTTTACCGTGTATTCTAACTGGTCTTTTTTGTCCAGTAACGAGTTTACGTTAAGCACGATTGGTAGAAAAGAGGTGCTGATGCTATATCGTAGCAAAGCGAAACCGTGGGCTTTTATGGCCAATGTCATCTCTTTGGGTGGTTCGGAAACGAATAGTTTCCCTTTAGGGAAGTCCGTGTATTTTATCGGGTAGGTGATTTCCGTGGTATATTCTTTATTCAATGCGTTTAAAAACCATAGCACTGTCGCAATGATAACGCATATCCCGTACGTGACTACATTGCGTTTGATGTGTAATTCATGGGATGCACCGAAATAACTGAGTATTTTACCGATA
>OMGY01002593.1_pt1 | contig 13287 bp, 13 predicted proteins | sample 1674461 | NCBI WGS metagenome assembly OMGY01 (sample SAMN05578579, study PRJEB25193) | human gut metagenome | biome: Human Microbiome; feature: human-associated habitat; material: feces | host: Homo sapiens | place: USA:Birmingham
GCAGAGTGATGTGCAGGCCGCTCCGCAGGAAAAGCAGGAAAAACAACAAATGGAAAATAAAAACGGGCGGGAGGATAAATAATTGAAGAAAAAGAGAGGAATTCTATTCGGAGTCGTTTTTATTTGCGTATTGTTTTTTGTAATCGTATTTTTTGTGAGGAACAAAGAATCTGCCGAACCCGTCAGCAAAAGTGATTTTAAATTGAATACTGTTGTGACTGTTACAATTTATGATTTAGAAGAAAAAGAGAAAAAGCCGGATGACAAAGATAAAAGAAATGAAAAGGGAATACATAGAGAAGAAAAGGATGCGGAAGAGATTATAGATAAAGCGTTAAAGCTTTGTGACAAATATGAAAAGATATTCAGCCGTACGCTTCCTGAAAGTGAGATTTATGCGTTGAATCACGGAACGCTTCCGATGGAAGACGGATATTATCTTTTATCCGAAGAGTGCGCGGCGTTGATCGAAAAGGGGTTGTATTATAGTGAACTTTCCGGTGGAGCGTTTGATATTACGATCGAACCTGTTTCTTCTTTATGGGATTTTACTTCAGGGGAAAAGATCGTGCCGGATGCAGAGACAATCGCGGAAAAGCAGGCATGTGTAGGCTATGAAGATGTGGAGCTTAAAGGAAATAAACTACGTTTTAAAAAAGAGGGAATGGGAATTGAGCTTGGAGCTGTCGCAAAAGGATATATTGCAGATAAAGTGAAAGAATATCTTGTATCGGAAGGTGTGAAAAGCGCAGTTATCGATCTTGGAGGAAATGTGTTATGTGTCGGAGAAAAACCGGATGGGAAGCCGTTTAAAATCGGAATCCAGAAGCCGTTTGCCGATCGGAGCGAAACAGTGTCAGCCGTAGAAATTGCAGGTACGTCTGTTGTTTCCTCAGGCATATATGAAAGATATTTTGAAAAAGACGGGAAACTGTATCACCATATATTAGATCCGGCAACCGGATATCCGTATGAAAACGGACTCGTGTCCGTAACTGTTTTATCTGAAGAGTCGGCGGACGGTGACGGATTAAGTACGGCATGTTTTGCGCTAGGATTAGAAAAAGGATTAGAACTGATCGAACAGACACCGGATACAGAAGCGATGTTTATAACAGAGGATGGAGAAATGCATTTTAGCAAAGGTTTTGTTTATTGTGGCTAACGCTACTGTTTCACTTATAACCGGGCGCTCATCTCATACAGATGTCCGCCTGCATAAAAGAAAAAGAGATATGAAGGAGAGAAAAAAATGAGTATATGTGATTTAAAGTCTTATGAAATTGTACAAAGCAGAGATTTATCTGATCTGAGTTCAAAAGGAACGCTTCTGCGTCATAAGAAGAGCGGAGCAAGAGTTCTTCTTATGGAAAATGATGATGAAAATAAAGTGTTTGCCATCGGTTTTCGTACACCGCCGTCAGACAGTACAGGAGTACCTCATATTATGGAGCATTCTGTATTGTGCGGATCAAGAGAGTTTCCGGTAAAAGATCCTTTTGTAGAGCTTGTAAAAGGATCGCTTAATACATTTTTAAATGCGATGACTTATCCTGACAAGACAGTTTATCCTGTAGCAAGCTGCAATGATAAAGACTTTCAGAATCTTATGCATGTCTACATGGACGCGGTATTTTATCCGAATATTTACGAGCAGGATAAAACGTTTCGTCAGGAAGGATGGAGTTATAAACTGGATGCACCGGATGAGGAATTGAAGTTGTCGGGAGTTGTATACAATGAGATGAAAGGTGCGTTTTCTTCACCTGAAGGGGTGCTTGACCGGGTGATTTTGAATTCTCTGTTTCCGGATACATCGTATGCAAATGAATCCGGCGGCGATCCGGAAGTGATCCCTGATCTGACGTATGAACAGTTTCTTGATTTCCACAGGAAATATTATCATCCGTCAAACAGCTATATTTATCTGTATGGCGATATGGATATGGAAGAAAAACTGAACTGGCTTGATGAAAAGTATTTGTCTGATTTTGATGAGATTGAGGTTGATTCGGAGATTAAGTATCAGAAGCCGTTTTCACAAATGCAGGAGATTGTTCAGGAATATTCTATAGCAAGCGATGAAAGCGAAGCGGATAACACTTATCTTTCTTATAATAAAGTGATCGGAACTTCCTTAGATGAAAAGCTCTATCTTGCATTTCAGATTTTAGATTATGCGCTTTTGTCTGCTCCGGGAGCGCCGCTGAAAAAAGCGCTTCTTGATGCGGGAATCGGAAAAGATATTATGGGATCATATGATAATGGAGTTTATCAGCCGATTTTTTCTGTTATTTCTAAAAATGCAAATATGGAGCAGAAGGAAGCGTTTGTGGAAGTGATTGAAAATACGCTGCGAAATATTGCAGAAGGCGGAATTGATAAAAAAGCATTGCAGGCTGGACTGAATTATTATGAGTTCCGTTTCAGAGAGGCGGACTTCGGAAGTTATCCGAGAGGATTGATGTACGGACTTCAGTTGTTCGATAGCTGGCTTTATGATGAAGAAAAACCGTTTATCCATATGGAGGCGATTCCGACATTTGAGTTTTTGAAAAGTCAGATCGAAACAGGTTATTTTGAGCAGTTGATCCGAGATTATCTTTTGGAGAATCCGCACGGGGCGATCGTAATCATCCGACCGGAGAAGGGAAGGACTGCGAGAATGGATCGGGAGCTTGCAGAGAAACTGCAGGCGTATAAAGAAAGTCTGTCCGAAGAAGAGATTGAGAAACTTGTGCAGGATACAAAAGATCTGGAAGCGTATCAGGAAGAAGAATCTGCGCCGGAAGATCTGGCGAAGATTCCGGTGCTTAGAAGAGAAGATATTTCCCCGGAAATCGCGCCTGTCTATAATACAGAGATGGAGATCGACTCAGTGAAAACGATCTATCATAATGTTGAGACAAACGGAATCGGGTATGTAACGCTTCTGTTCGATCTTTCTGCGGTCAAGGAAGAAGATCTTCCGTATGTCGGCATTTTGCAAAGTGTCCTCGGCATTATCGATACAGAGAATTACGAGTATGGAGAGTTGTTTAATGAGATCAATATCCATACAGGCGGAATCGGAACGTCGCTTGAATTATATGCAGATGCGCAGAAAGTAAAGGAAAAGGAATTCAAAGCGACATTTGAAATGAAAGGAAAATCACTGTATCCGAAGATGGACGTTCTTTTCTCTATGATGCGGGAAATACTGACTTGTTCTAAGCTTGACGATGAGAAACGCTTAAAAGAGATTCTTGCGATGCTCAAATCACGCCTTAGTATGTCGTTCTTGTCATCGGGACATACAACTGCCGCTTTGCGTGCGTTGTCATATACATCGCCTCTTGCAAAATTTAAAGACGATACAGACGGAATCGAATTTTACGAAGTAGTAAAAGAAATCGAAGAAAACTTTGACGACCATAAAGAAGAATTGATCTGTCGGTTAAAAGCAATTTCAAAACAGATCTTTTGCGCAGATAATATGATGGTCAGCTATACTTCGGCAAAAGAAGGACTTGCCTATATGGAAAATGCATTTGCGGCTGTATCAAAACAGCTAAACGACGCAGATGTGGTACAAACAGAAGCGAAAGAAAACAGATGCATCATTCATTGTAAAAAAAGAAACGAAGGATTTAAAACATCTTCAAAAGTACAGTACGTTGCAAGAGTCGGCAATTTCATTGACGGCGGAGAAGAATATACAGGAGCGCTTCAGATCTTGAAAGTGATTTTAAGCTACGATTATTTGTGGCAGAATGTCCGTGTGAAAGGCGGAGCTTATGGATGTATGAGTAATTTTAACCGGATCGGAGAAGGTTATCTGATCTCGTACCGCGATCCGAATCTTGAGAAAACGATGGAGATTTACGAAGGCGTTGTAGATTATCTTGAAAACTTTAATGTAGACGACAGAGATATGAATAAATTTATTATCGGAACGATCAGTAATATCGACCGCCCGATGAATCCTGCCGCAAAAGGAAGCCGTTCTATGAATTTGTATATGAGCCGCGTGACAGAGGGAATGATCCGCCGGGAAAGAGAGCAGATTCTTTCGGCTGATCAAAAAGATATCCGCGCGCTTGCAAAAATATTAAAAGCGGTGCTTGACGCAGATCAAATCTGCGTGATCGGAAGCGAGGAAAAGATCGAAGAACAAAAAGAGATGTTCATGGAGATCAGAACATTAAGCTAAGAAGTATGACAGAACAGCGAAAAAGAGAATGATGAAGCGGTCGGATGACCGGATAAAGGAAATACAAGGAAAACGAAGAAGATAAGATTAAAAACAATAAGGAAGATAAAGAGAAGCGCAGAAGGCTTGCAGTGAGAATAAAAAGACAGGATGAGAAAGAGTAAGCGCGGGAAAGGATATTGATATGAGAGAAGATTTTAAATCAGGGTTTGTAACTTTGATCGGAAGACCGAACGTAGGAAAGTCAACATTAATGAATCATTTGATCGGACAAAAGATCGCGATTACATCGAATAAACCGCAGACGACGAGAAATCGTATCCAGACGGTTTTAACGACAGAGGAAGGCCAGATTGTTTTTGTGGATACTCCGGGTATCCACAAAGCAAAAAATAAGCTTGGAGAATATATGGTAAATATTGCAGAGCGTTCTTTGAACGAAGTTGACGTTGTGCTTTGGCTTGTCGAGCCGTCTGCTTTTATCGGGGCGGGAGACCGTCATATTATCGAACAGCTTAAGAAAGTGAAAACTCCGGTTGTTCTCGTTATTAATAAGATCGATATGGTGAAAAAAGAAGAGATACTGACATTTATCGACGCATACAGAAAAGAATATGATTTTGCAGAGATCGTGCCTGTATCGGCAAGATCCGGAGATAATACAGATGAGCTTATAAAAGTGATTTTAAAATATCTTCCGTACGGACCGCAGTTTTACGATGAAGATACTGTCACAGATCAGCCGGAGCGTCAGATCGTGGCAGAACTGATCAGGGAAAAAGCGCTTCACTGTCTGAATGAAGAAATTCCTCACGGAATAGCGGTGGCGATCGATCGGATGAAGGCAGAACGAAGAGTAATGCATATCGACGCGACGATCATATGTGAAAGAGATTCCCACAAAGGAATTATTATCGGAAAACAGGGAAGTATGCTGAAAAAGATTGGAAGTACCGCGCGTTACGAGATCGAGAGACTGCTCGGATGTAAAGTGAATTTGAAACTGTGGGTAAAAGTACAGAAAAACTGGCGCGACAGCGATTATCTTATGAAAAATTTCGGATACAGAGAGGACGAGTAATATCAACGCAGCGGTGATCGCATCGAAAAATTTTCTATAATAAAAATGGTATTTTTTATACAGTATGACCTTCTTTTCTGTCGGGGAAACTATTCTTAAAGATCACGGAAGAAGAGGTGGAACAGATGAAAGAAGAATACTGGGAATTATTTATGACATCAGGAAAGATTGATGATTATTTGAATTATAAAAACAGCCGGAAAGCAGATGGAAGCTCCGGCAGAAAGGAACGGCGTGAATCAGATTATACTGACAGGGATAGTACTCTCTACGATGCCGGTCGGCGAGTATGACCGGCGTGTTGTAATACTTACAAAAGAACAGGGAAAGATCTCGGCGTTTGCACGGGGGGCAAGACGCCCGAACAGTCCGCTTGTCGGTGCGCTCAACCCGTTTTCTTTCGGAACGTTTACGATGTATGAGGGGAGGACGTCTTACACGATACAGTCGGCAAGTATTTCTAATTATTTTGCCGAGCTGAGAGGCGACATTATCGGAGCATATTACGGTTTTTATTTTCTGGAATTTACAGATTACTATACGAAAGAATTCAATGATGAGCGGGAAATGTTAAAACTTCTTTATCAGACGCTTCGGGCGCTGACAAATCCGCATATTCCAAACATGCTTATCCGTTACATATTTGAATTGAAAGCGTTGACGATCAACGGACAGGCGCCGCAGGTATTTCAGTGTATGACTTGCGGAAATAAAGAAAGACATGCCGTGTTCAGCGCGGTGAAAGGCGGACTTGTGTGCAGCGAATGTATGAAAGACGTGCGGGACGGGATGAGTCTGGATCCTTCGACTTTGTATAGTATGCAATATATAGAAACAAGTACGATTGAGAAATTATATACGTTTAATGTGACAGAAAAAGTATTGACAGAACTTGGAAATGTGATGAGCAGGATGACGGATATATATGTCGGAAAGCATTTTAAATCACTGGAAATATTAGAGACTCTTATTTGATGTGGTGTATTTCAGGACAGGGATTGTGCTTAGATTTCAGAAGTCTGAGACAAAAACGTGAAAGAAAATAATAAAGGAAGAGAAGAAAGCGTAAGGTCAAATGAGAATAGCGATATGTGAAGATGAAGAATTTATACAAAATTCGATTGAAAAAAATGTAGAGAAGTGTTTAGAAATAACAGGGATGGCAGGAAAATGTGAATGCTTCGTGTCTGCCGAAGAATTGCTTGAGAAAGGAAATATGCCATATGCACTGTATATTCTTGACGTTGAGATGAAGAAGCTGAGCGGACTGGAATTGGCAGAACATATCCGAACAGAGGATAGAAATGCAGTGATCATTTTTATGACAAATCATAGTGAGATGATGCAGAAAGCATTCGACGTGCAGGCGTTTCAGTATCTGGTGAAACCGATCGATTCTGATACTGCGCACAATGTGATTATGCGCGCTCTGCGGATCATCCGGGAAAAAAGAAATTATATCCGCTTTACAAACAAATTGAAAGATATGATTTTTTATTATGATGAGGTTGAGTGCATCGAAAGCCGCAGAAGAAAAATCATCGTACATACAGAAAAAAGAGATTATGAGTTTTACGGAAGTTTGAGTCAGATTGAAGAAGATATAAAAGGATCTATGTTTGTGAGAGTACATAATTCATATCTTGTTAATTTGGAAAAATTAAGGGAAGTGGAGCGTGAATCAGTTCCCCTTCGTTCGGGATTGAAAGTGCCGATTACAAGGACTTATAAGCAGGAGTTCAACAAAGCATATCAAAAATTTATTCTGATGAGCAAAGGGGGAAGAGAATAGATGATGGAATATGTATGGAGTACAATCGATTTTTTAGTAATGTATTTGTTTGCTTTGTGCTTTTTCAAACCGAGGAGACGGATAGGAAAGCGAATTGATTTCATAATATTAATTGTAGTGGCGGTAATGGCATCTTTTATCAATGATTATTTTGCCAATTCGGATATTAATTTAGTGGTGACAATTATTTTTATCGTAGTTGTACTTGGATTTTTTGAAGGAAATTGGAAGAGGAAATTATTTGTAGGAAGTTCTTTTTTTGCATTTATAATTACGATTGAAGGAATTGTTGCATTGAGTATAGGATATTTTTTTCATATTGAGGCATCCGAAATGCCGAAATTGGACAGCAGTATCACACAGTTTTTCCAACGTTTTCTTACAGAACTGCGGCTGATCCTCGTGCTTGTCCTATATTTTTTCAGCAGGCGCAAGAAAAATGCGCCGGAGAGAAAGGTACAGAAAAGCTTTTTGATTATTCCGATATTAAGCGCTGTTTTGATTATTTATCTTCATGAGGCGCAGATTATGAGGAATTCGATTGATCTGATTTTTAGTTGGATAGTGACAATTATCGTCATCGTGATCAATATTATCACTTATATTCTTTTCCGAAAACAGGAGCAATATCATATCGCAGAAGGGGAGATGAAAAATCAGTTAAAAGAATATGAATATCAAAAGCTTCATTACGAACAGGTCGAGCAGCATCAGCAGGAAATCCGAAAGATTCGGCATGATATGAAAAATCAGATCGCAGGAATATACGGATATCTTGAAAAAGGAGAAATTGAAGAGGGAAAGCGGGAAGTTTGCAGTATCTTGAATCAATTAGAAAAGGCAGAGCAGAAATTATTTACTGCGAACGCAGTTGTGAACGGAATCTTGAATATGAAGTATGTAGAGATTGAAGCAAAGCAGATTGAAGCAAAGTTAGATGTAAAATTGCCGGAGATACTGGGAATTACAGGAACGGATTTAGGAGTGTTGTTCGGAAATATATTGGATAATGCAATCGAAGCATGCGAGTCTTGCAAAAAAGAAAAATGGATCGACTTGTTTGCAGTATACGAAAATCATGGAATTGTCATTTGTTGTAAAAATTCATGCAGTGAAACAGTAATGGATCTTCACACGAGAAAATCTGATAAGCGTAATCATGGCTTTGGTCTGTCTAGCGTAAAACAAATTGTAGAAAAATACAATGGAGACGTCTGGTGGGAGTCAGAAAAAGAAAGTTTTACATTGAATATAAATTTATGGGAAAAAATTGAAAAATAGTATATACGAGAAATACAGCAGTATCCTAAGAGGGTATTTGCTGTATTTTTTGTATAGGTGACGATACAAGTCTGGAGGTGTCAAAGACCTTAACGGTTGTGTACAATTCTGAAATGTGCCTTTTGCGCTTTCAGTGATCTGGCTTGTGATGAATTTTTATAAAATTTAGAATGACTGTTTTTTAAGTTGTTTTTTGCCGATCGGATCAAAACGAAAGAAATATAGAAACAAATATCATGTTAAAGTGCGAGTTGTTACAATAAACTATGCATTTTGTTACATGTTGGAAAAATTCAAAGAAAAATAGTGTATAATCAGAAACATAAAAAATCAGTCAAACAAAAGAGGGAAGAGGGGAAATGATGTGGAAAATGATTCATAAAAGATGGTTAAGCCTTTTGGTATTTGGCGCGGATATGGTTACAAGATTTGCTGCAAGTAACAAGTGTATATGGTATCTTTATCAAGAAGAAATTCCGAAAGATGCAGTGAAATTGAAAAAATGAAAAACAAAAGAGAAGATCGGTTTGAAGCAATCGTCGATCAGTTTGTAAAAAATGATCTGATTGCACAAGAGGAGTATTCTTATTATTTATATGGGGTGAAACATTTAGAAGTTTTAATCATGACAACAGGCGGAGTATTATTGAGTGGCATATTGTTAAAGGAGATATTGTTTACAGTCGTATTTCTAATTACATTTTCACTATTAAGAATCGGATGGCAAGGGATACATGCGAAAACGAAAATAAGATGTTTCTGTTATTCGTTACTGTTATTTTTAAGTGGAATCTATGTAAAAAAACAGGTAGTTCGTTCGATTGATCTTTTTAGTCAGGCAGTGTTTATGGGAAGTATGTTGATAATTTTGCTTTTGACTGCATTGTGGAAGTATAAAATCGACGGGAAATTAAATGAGTTAAAAAGATGTTTTTGGATATTAGGCGGTGTCAGTTTAGCGATAGTGCTTGACATTTTTGTAAAAAGTGAGGCTGTTATGTGTGGGATTGGATATTCTTGTTTCGCAATGATTTTGCTTTGGTTTATTAGTATGGTGAGGACAAAGGAATGAAAAAGAGAAGAATTATAATAGCAGTTATAAGTATTATTGTAGTTGCGGCGATGGTGTTATTCGATAGGATAAAAAAGAGGAATTGCCACAAGAAGAAAAGAAAGTTGAGGAAATTGTGTGGATTACAGAGTCTTCTATTGAGGGAGTACAAAGTGAGATGGAAGAGGCGTTGAATGCGTTGTTGAAAAAACGTGGATGTGAATATAAAGTACGATTCGTATGCTTTCCAATGGAAACATATGAGGAAGATGTTGCAGAATATTTAGAGAACAATTCTGCTGATATTATTTACAGCAATTTGCGCGTCGTAGGAGATGACAGTAATCAGTATTATTCATTCTATAAAAACGGATATTTGCAAAATTTAGAAAAAATCAGAGAAGATGAAAAATTTTATGATGCGTATTCGGAAAAAACATGGGAGCATATGGAAATTAACGGCGAAATCTATGGGATTCCATCATATAGTTATGAGGGAAACGGTTTGTATTATGTGTTTAATCAACAATATTTGGATAAATATAATGTAGACATATCGCAGGTTACAGGGGATTTGCAGACATTGTATCCGATTTTGACGGAACTGTCGGAAAAAGAAAAAGATAACAAAGCGTTCGTGCCGCTACATTCTTATGAATATATGATTTATGCTCCTGAATATACAGAGATTTTAGATACAATCAGGGTAAAAGAAGGTATGGAAAAACCGATTGCAGAGAATTTACTGAATAATGAACAGGTGAAAGAATCCGTGTTGCTTCTTAACGAATTTCATAAAAATGGATTGCTGAAGGAGGGATCGGCAAATACGTTGGCAAATGGTAATTTCTTCGTGATGCTTATGTATGCAGATGATCCAGAGTTACTTCAAGAATATTTTGATACAATCTGCGAGGAAAATAATAAAAAACCACTCTCCTTAAAGTATGTAAAGATAGGAGAGCATTATCCCCCGCATAGAACAGGCGGAATGAACAGTGTGTTAAAAGGTGGAAACACAGAGAAAGCAATCGACCTTTTGAAAAGGACAGTTACAGATGAAGAAATCAGTAATCTTTTGAAATATGGAACAGAAGAGATGGAAGAAACACCGGCGATGCTTCAATGGATGTTTGGGAACGATCAGTGGAGCAAGGAGAAAAATGCAGTGAAAGAATCTTTAATCGCAGGATTTCAATTCGATGGAAGAGTTTACAAAGAACAGATAGATCAGCTTTCACAAATATATTACAGCTATTCAGAATTGTTCCGAGGTCTGTCAGAAAATCCGCAGGAAGATTATGAAAAAATGATGCAGGAAATGGAAGCGGCAGGAATTAACGCGATAACAGAAGAAGTAAATAATCAGTTGGATCAGTGGTATAACACGGTTCGATAAGAGGATTTGAAATTATTTTCGGGGCGTACGACCGAAAATGATCATAAATGAACAAAAAGAAAAAGATTAAAAAGGAGGACAAGAACATGACTAAGAGAATGAAACGAATTGCGGCATTGTTGACATGCGGGTTGGTGTTGGCAAGTGGAACAAGTGTGTATGCGGGAAATGCAGAAGGAACGCTTTTAGGGTATCCGATTTCACTAGAAGTATCAGTTAGAAAAGCGTCTGCGATGACAGCGGTTTCTGGGGGCGGTACGGCGAGCGTTTATGCTCCTGATGGATGGGATATTGGAAAGGCAGAAAGTTTGCATGAAAATGGTGGTGTCAAAGCATATTTAGTAGCATATCCATAAATTAAATTTAAAAATTTTTAGGCACAGGTATTTAGGCGCAGCTCTTAATATATAGTTGGGTATAAAAAATGATTAAAAATTAAATATTCAGGCTGTTTTATAGTAAAATGCATAGCTTTGATTTATAATTAACAGAGAGATCTGGTTAAAAGACTTAAGGTGAAAAAGACTATAAAACAGCCTATGATTGATTTTTAGTAATCAAGGGGGAATACCGTTATGAAAAGAAGACGTTTTATATCATTTGTATTTGTATTAATCTTGTGCTTTGGAATGAGCGGATGTGGAAAGGAAAAGAAAACTACCGCACCTAATAAATTTCAATCAGATTATATGGAAGTGTGGGGTGGTACGACAGTAGAGGAAGGGGATTTTAGAGTTATAAACGGACTTTTATATTATATTGATTTTGAAACGATGGAGGGAATACCGATTTGTAATAAGCCGAATTGTCGTCATATATCATGGAAAGAAGATCGTAATACAAAATGTGATGCGGCAAATATAGATATTAGTACAGTATTTCCGTATGAAGGAAAACTATACGGATTTCGTTCTCTTTCTGATGGCGGCAGTGAATTGGTCGTATCTGATTTAGATGGGGGAGACTGGAAATCAAAGGGCATGTTTATTACAGCCGAAGAAATTTTTCAAGGCGGGGTTGTCGTGGGAAATCAGATGTTTTTTTTAAAGGATGTAGTGGTAAGACCCGAAGATCATATCACAGAAATGAGAACGGATACAGTAATGTGCGTATTGAATTTTGATACGATGGAACTAAAAGAACTTCGCAGAGAAAAGGGTGTTTTTTCTATTCAATTTTTAGGAGGAACGAAAGATTATCAGATCTATTCAGTACAAGAAGATAATGGAATCAAATGCTATCAGTTTGACTATGATGAAGAGGAGTCAAAAGAAATCTCTTTGAAAAACAGAACACAGTCTGTTGTAAAAGCAGATGAGACAGGATTTTATTATAATAGTGGAATTGATTATCCGAAAGAAGTATATAAACACGATCTTGAAACCAGTGAAAATGAAATTTGTATAAGTGAAGAGGAAGCGAAAGCAGCATTTGGAAAAGAGTATCTACAATTAATAATATGGGATGTTCGCGAAGATGGAATTCTATTTCATTTAGTGGATGAAAAAGAGGGGGACGTGTTTTGGAAAGAATCAAAAAGTGGAGAAATAAAAAGACTTTACTTGGAAGAAAATTTGCCGAAAAAGAATTCTAGATTGAATAGTTTTATGTTTGGAACGGAAGACGGAATTGGTTTTTCTTATTTGCAATCTTTAGATTCGGATAATATCGAATGGTATGGATATATTAGCTGGGAAGATTTACTAGCCGGAAAGAATAATATAAAGACACTCGTTGAAACAAAATTTACGGGTGGGGGAAAACCGCTTGATGAGGAGGGAAATGTGATCGGAGAATAATATAAAAGTATTTATTTAAGGGAAAAAAGTTGCCAGATTTAGGTTATCTATTGGATGAAAAGGAAGGAGAGAACAAAGTCATGAAGAAGAAGCATTTATTAGGAGTAATTCTATTTTTCTGTGTTGTTTTAGCTACGATAATTTTTGCTTTAGATCGCATGGATGTTATATCCGAAGGAGTGGCGCTTTTTATTAATGTATCACTCATGGCATTGTATTGGTGTATTGCAAGCATCCTAAACAAGGACCCAAAATAGTAATCAGGGGGGAAATACCATTATGAAAAGAAGACATTTTATATCATTTGTATTCGTACTAATTTTATGTATTGGTATGATCGGATGTGGGAAAGAAAAGAAAACTACCGCATCTGATAAGTTTCAATCTGATTATATGGAAATAGGAGTTGGCACGACAGTAGAGAAAGGATATTTTGGCGTTATAAACGGATTATTGTATTATGTGGATTTTGAAACAATGAATGCAGTACCGATCAGCAACAAGCCGGACTCTCGTCATAAATCGTGGATGGAGGAGCGTAATACGAAGTGCAATGCGGCAAATACTGATATTTGGAACTTATTTCCTTATAAAGGAAAACTATACGGTTTTCGGTCTCTTGCTGATGGCGGAAGTGAATTGGTTGTATCTGATTTGGACGGAAGCAACTGGAAATCAAAAGGAATGTTTAT
>OMGY01002597.1_pt1 | contig 13280 bp, 9 predicted proteins | sample 1674461 | NCBI WGS metagenome assembly OMGY01 (sample SAMN05578579, study PRJEB25193) | human gut metagenome | biome: Human Microbiome; feature: human-associated habitat; material: feces | host: Homo sapiens | place: USA:Birmingham
TCCCGCCGGAACCTTTAATACATCTTCAATCAGCTTTATGATCTTCTCTTTCATAAGATTAACCTCATTCTCTTTCTTCCTATTTGCCGCAGCCTGGCATCAGACATCCGGCGCTCAATCATACAGGTTTTCCTTTAACCAGTAGGCTCTCTCGGGCCTCTCGGCCAGCACGATCTCATAACAGGTGCCGCCTTCCGGTGTGCTGTCCGTTTTCCGGTAGCCCAGTCTGTCATACATGGTCTCCACCGGCTTGTTTTTCGCTGTGGGCACATATCTACCCCGCAGAACGGTATATCCCTCTTCCCGCATCTGCTGTTCGATGCGGTCGATCACCGCATTTTCAATATTGCGGCCCATGACACGGCAGCTCATAACGAAATCCGTGATCTCCGGCAATTCTCCCGCCGTATCCACGATCGCTGCTACCACAATGCCGTTATCTCCGAACACGTCCGTCACCTGATACAGAAATACCCGTTTCTTCGTATCCTCTGTGATCTGTCGCATCTGTTCTAAGGTATAACGTCTCGTCGTCAGATTGAACTGATTCGTCTTGTTCAAAAGCTGTGTCAGCCGGTCCAGATGTTCCTTCGGATCTACCGGCAGCAGACAGATCTCCAGCTTTTTCACATACTCCTCAAAGCTGCCCGCCCGGTCTTCCATTTGTTTTCTGCCGGCATTGGCCCGGTATTGTGCAGTCTTCTCCCGGTCCTCTCCGGTGATCACCGCTGCAGCAAAATATGTTTCATATATTTTCACCATGGCAGGCGCCAGATCTTCCGCTCTCGCAGGGAACTCCGGCACCTCCACTTCCGGAAGCATCTGCCGTACCATCTCCCGCTCCGCTTCACTGTCATCGAAAAAGACAAAAGAATCGGTCCCCAGGTTCAATTCTTGCGCTATTTTCCGGATATTGTCCGGTTTCGGATCCCAGTTGATCCGCTGCGCAGCGAAATCCTCCGGGCGAAGCACCATATGGGGATGATGCTCCAGGATCTCCATGGCATCCGTTTCGTTATTCTTGGACGCAATGGTCAGGAGCACACCCTGACTCTGCATGATCTTCAGTACACGCTGCAGATTTTTATAGGCCAGTCCACTGTGGTCTTCCGATAACACCACCGGGGTATGATCTGTCTCGCCCGCCAGACCTCCCCACAGCGTATTGTCCAGATCCAGCACCAGCACCTTTTTCGGCGTGCGGTATTCCAGTGCGGCCCGGTAGAGGATCTGCTCCGCCAGTGCCGACTGCATCTCCATCCCCCAGAGCACTTTTCCCATATACCACATTTTGGGAGAAAAGGCTTTCTCTTCTCCGAAATGCTCTGCCAGCGCACGGTAAGGGAAGCTCCTCACATTGGCATGCTTCTGTTGTAGATTCCTAAGCTCCCGTTCCCAGATGCCTTCCAGCTGTGACTTCCTCCCGGTATCCGCCAGCACGGCAAGCTCCACCGCCCACAGATAGGCATCCGACACGTAGAAGACTCCTTCTTGCGGCAGGCATCCCTCCAGTGTCCGGAACCAGTTTCCGATCTTTTGTTCTGCGGTGACCGGATCCAGATCATGCTCCAGCAGTTCTGCCAGATCCATGATCAGAAATGTAATCTCCGCATGATAAGCATGATAAGAAGACTGCGGATTCAGCAAAGTCCCCAGTTCGTTGCCGTAACCCTCCGCTTCGTAGACCTGTGCGTTTTTCTGAAGCATGCGGATCACCATATTCATATTCACATTGGACAGCACTGCCAGTCTTCCTGTTGTCATAAGCTCTGATCCTTTCGGAATTATTTCTCCTCCGTCATCAGACGGTATTTCATCTCTGCGATCTTCCAGTCGGTGAGGTTGTCAATATCCTGTACCTCCAGTTCCGACACGACAAGCGGCAGGATATTTCCCACCATGAGTTTCTGATTCACGGCAAAACGTTCCGTGCGGAATACATAAAACTGACCCACATCATGATAATGGGGCTGCAGGTCCTGGGATCTGCTGTCCAGATATTCCGGATATTTGAATACCAGCCGTCCCTGTTCCACCACCATGGCTCTCTGGGGTGGATAGGAAAAGCTGACCACAGGAATCAGGGTATCCGCATCACTTGCTTCCAGCTGCTCCACGGCATTGGTCAACTTCTGCGCCGTCACAAAAGGGGCCGTAGGATAGATACAGCAGGCAATGTCAAAATGCATCCCCCGCTTCTCATACTCTGCCAGCACCTCTGCCAGCACGTCATTGGTGGTAGCAAAGTCTCCGGAGGTCGCTTCACTCCGGAAAAAAGGAACCTCCGCACCGTATTTTTCCGCAATCTGTGCGATCTCCTCATCATCCGTGGACACCATGACATGGTCAAACAATCCGCTGGACAGTGCCGCTTCGATAGAATATGCCAGGATCGGTTTCCCGCAAAATTCCCTGATATTTTTTTTCGGGATCCGCTTGCTGCCTCCCCTGGCTGTGATAATGGCTAATCTGCTCATTTTCCTAACCTCATCTTTCTCATGACCGGTGCCTTCCCATCAGGCCCGTAATTTCCATACGAACTGCCGCAGTCTGTAGTACAGATAGAACCGCAGATCACTCTTTTTCTGCATGGCGATCAGCTTCTGTTCCTCTGTTCCGGTATGCTGCAGATAATATTTATTTTGGTCAAACTCCGGAAAATATTTTTCCGTACCCTGACGTAATTCCCTGATAAAAGAAATCTTCGGCTTCTTCACACCACTCATATAAGAGAATAACGTGATCGCATAATACAGCTCCGTGAAACGGTATTCGATCTCCTGCCGGTATTCCGCAAGGAACCCCCTGTCTCTGCACTCGGTATATAAAAGCTCCGCCGCCTTCATGCGGTCCCTGCATTTTTCTTCTGTGATATGATGCACTGTGGATACCGCGTGCTGATAATAATAGTAAAGCGGCTCCTCCACTCTCGCAAAATGCCGGAAATACAGACTCCACAAAGGTCCCGCGCAATTATCCTCATAAAAAATATGTGCCGGAAAATCCAACCGGTTCTCCCGGATCACACTGTGCTTATAAATCTTCAACACCATACTGCCGGGCCGGATAAACAGACTTTTATGCTGTTCCTCCGTCAGTTCCCCGGTCTGATCCGGTGTATTGTTGACGATCACTTTTCCGACCTCAAAGGTATGATGATCCACCAGACTGTAATCACAGCCGACCACATCCGCCCCGGTCTCTTCCGCCTTTTTTAACAGCTTCTCGTAATAATCGGGAGATACCCAGTCATCGCTGTCGATGAAGCCGATCCATTCTCCCTCCGCCACCTTCAATGCTTCGTTCTTCGCACCGCCCTGTCTGAGATTCACACGGTTCGGAAGGATACGCACCAGTTCGGGATATCTTTTTTCATAATCCAGCAGAATCTCCAGAGAATCATCGGTGGAAGCATCATCCACACAGAGGATCTCATAATCATACAGTCCCCGGATGGTCTGTCCCACCAGGCTGTCCAGACAGTAATTCAGTTTTCCCTCTGCCGCCATATTATAGACGGGTACGATGATACTCAGCTTTTTACTCATACCGTTCCGCGCTCCACTTTTGCCCTGCCGTCTTCTACCCGGTAGACAATGTCACATTTTTCAATGGTCTGCAATCTGTGTGCAATGATGATCAGCGTCTTGCGGCCGTGCAGCCTGTTGATGGATTCCATGATGGCTGCCTCCGTATCATTGTCCAGTGCGGAAGTTGCCTCATCCAGGATCAGCACCTCGGGATCATTGTACAGCGCTCTGGCAATACCGATACGCTGTCTCTGTCCTCCGGAGAGACGGATACCACGCTCGCCGATACCGGTCTCTAAGCCTTCCGGCAGAGTCTTGATAAATTCATCCAGCTGGGCCTCTTTTAAGACTTCCCACAGTCTCTCTTCATCGATCTTATCTTCCGGCACACCGAAAGCCACATTTTTACGGATGGTATCATCCAGCATGAAGATCATCTGGGGAATATAGCCGATGTTTTTCAACCATTTCCGGTAATTGCCGGGATCCTTCACATCCACGCTGTCCGCATAGATATGTCCTGTACTGGGCTCCAGCAGTCCCAGCAGAATATCCACCACCGTGCTTTTGCCGGCACCGGAGGTACCCACGATACCCACGGAAGCTCCCACCGGGATCTTCAGATCCGCATGATCGAAGATCAGACGCTCTGTGTTGGGATATGCATAAGTAATGTCCTTCATCTCGATGCTTTCTTTCACATCCAGCTTCTCATCCTCATCGGTAGCAAAGGACATGTCGATATTCTGTCCGTTGATCTCGTCCTGCAGATTATCGCTGACTCCCATGAAGAAGGGTTCAAAATAGGCGATGGAATTGATCTGATTATTGATACGGTTGACACAGGGCAGTAGTACCAGTGCCGCTGCTGCCAAAGTTCCGAATACCGTCAGCATATTTTCCGTGGATACTCCGGTCGCCACGAGGAAGATCATGTAGCCCACCATTGTAGCTACACAGGCTGTCTCGATCAGCAGCTTCGGCACCTGATTATACAGACTGTAACGCTGTACGGCATCCACATATCCCTTACCGCACTTGCGATACTCGGATACGAAATACTGCTCCTTGCCGGAGATCTTCACTTCCTTAATTCCCTGTACCGTCTGGGAGATCCATTTGAACAGACTGCTGTAATAATCCTGATTATCCTTGCCTGCCTTGTACATGATCGGCTTCAGGACCCGCTTGATCAGCCACATCAGAAGCAGCAGTACCACCGCCATCAGGATCGTCATGGTACCACTGGAGATAAAGCAGTAGCTGATGACGAACAACGATACTACCGTATCGGACAACAGCTGTAAAAGTGCCAGGATCAGGGCATACATATTGTTTACATCCGAAGTGATGCTTCGCTGCACCACTGCAGTATCCGCATTCAGATAAAATTCATACCCGCGGCGCAGATAGTTGCGCATCATGCGCTCCGAGGTCCGGAACTGGTTCGTGTATACGAAAGATAATGTCAGCTTCTGCTGGAAATAAGTAAACAGATTCTTCACTACGAATACCAGGATCAGAAGTACCATGACAATAATGGAGAAAGTCCGGTAGCTTTCCACTCCCAGGATCTCATAGCAGGCTTCCGCCACCCGGCTGTGCTGAACCGCTTCGGGGTCAATGACGATCTGCATGACCTCCACCAGCATTCCCACGCCGGCGGTCTGCAAAAAGGCGCTGATCACCATAAGAAAGATCAATCCCACCATGGTTCTTTTCTGTTTTTGATCTAACAGGACTCGTAATTTCTTGATTATCTGTATCATCGATTCTCTCCAAACTTAAATCTGTTCGTTCTGTCTGTGGATCAGCGGATTCTCATAAGCATCCATGAAATCAGCCCCCAGACGTACCGCTTCCTCCGCAAAGGGGAGTCCCTTTACTTCCGTAAATACCGTGACCACCTTTTTGAAACGCAGTCCCGGGAAGAAATTCAGCATTTCCATGGGCATGGATGCATCAAACTGCGGATACTCCGCAAACAGCTTACGGTAATCCAGCAGATCCCTGGGATGCGGTTTCAGGAAGATGGTGCCTTCTTTCTCATACATTTTGATAATGTCACGGAAAATCCGTTCTCTGACATCCAGCGTACACAGAGGATCCGTGAGGATCAGGATCTTGTCCCCCACCCTGCTGCTCTCCGCGATCTGATATTCCAGTTCCTCTTTATTTCTGACAAAAGCCTGCAGGAGCAGCTGCTTGTCCTCTTCCGTCAGCCGGTCCTCGAGCGGTTTTCTCGGTACTTCGATATATCTGGGGCAGGGATAACGGATGGCTGATATGTCATTGACTTCCATATCGATACAATATTTGCCGTAACCGTTCTGTACAAAGATCAGATTCAGATACATGGATAAAAAGGCCTTGAGCTTAAAATGGCCTCTGTTGTCATACCGGGCGGCATCGAAATTCTTCAGACAGTTCAGACCATCCTCCACTGCATGATAGCGGATATGATTCTGATTCAGATAATACCCGATGGGGTCGGAATCACAATAGACATAAATATCCTTGTATTCCTTCAGGTTCACCGGTACGTAAGGTGCCTCCAGTCTGGCATATTCCCGCGTAAAACGGATACGGTTCTTCAGATTCCCCAGGAAATTCCCGGTATCCACGCGGTATTTTGCCAGCTCCGGGAAAAAGTCCTCTCTCTTCTCATCGAACTCCAGGACTTCCTCAAACAGGCCCGTGCTCTCCACCCGGGCCTTCAGATTTTCAAAATTGTTGGACATTTTGGACAGCACTAAAGTAGCAGTTCCCGCCTTCCTCGCAGAATCTGCCTCTGCCCGTATTTTTAACTCTTTTAAAAACGTCACATATGCATGATAGTAAGTGTGACATATATAAATTCTGTCTTTCATATACCAGTCTCTACTATTATTGCTCAATATTACTTTATTGTTATAACCATTTGGATTTACTATAACACACTTTTCTCTTCCAGTAAAAAATCTTATGAAATTTTAAGAAAGTAGGGGACAGTTCTGCCATTACAGTTCATATACCCAGATTCCCCAATAAGAGTCGTCCGTTTCATAATAGCCCACGAGCTCCAGACCCATGCGTTCGGCATCACCGATCTCGGCACCGGAAAACAGGTATTCACATCCCAGTTCCCGTAATGCATCCATATCGAACTCCAGTCCTTCATACACCAGGGTATTGCCCTTTTTCAGTTGCATATAATTACCGGTAATACTGTTGAATAGATAACACCGGTTTCCCCACAGGTCAAAGTATACCCGTACTTCCTCATTTTTCTCCAGCTCTGCTGCAATAACTTCTCGAAAGCGGTGCTTATATTCCAGAGGATAATTATTGGAATATCCATCCACCGTATAAAAACCATGCATCAGGGACGGAGCCGGACTGATCCCCAAATGTGCCACACGGTAAGTACTCTTGTCCCGGCCGATAGCATCATCTATTTTCTGCATCAGGTCCTCTGCGAACCAGCTCTCCCAGGAGATATATCCCGTGACATCTGAGCCGTTATTGATCTGGTTCACATTCAGATACATGCCTGAATTCACTTTGAGCAGCTGAAGTGTCGGAAGCAGACAGATCAGAATGACCGCAAGCTTTCCCGCCTGCATCCGCGCATCCGTATGCGGCACTTTTGTTCTCCATAGCACTGCCGCTGCCCATGCGAACTCCAGATACCATGCTGCCGGGTACAGCCAGTAGACACGGTGCATCTGAAAATAATGCAAAAAGCCCGTGGCATTGTTTTTCCAGTCAACCACTGCCGTCAAATGACAAAATGCATAAAACAGGGCTATGGCGACCAAGAATAAAAAGTTGATCACAGCTGCCTTATAAAGGATCCGGTCGGTCTCTTCCTTTTTACAAAATGCTCCCAGGATCAGGAACAAAATAATGGGCAATATCAAATATTTATGTAACGACGGTGCGTGCTGTGAGCTGTTTAGGAAAACGCTCCGGAAGGTCTCAAAAAACGGCGTTGCGGAGGATATCATTTCCTCCCGGTGGCTGACATAGCTGCTGTTACCAATGAGTATCTCCAGGATCAGCGCCCTGTTAACGATCATATACGTTAACAGCAACTCTCCAAATCCCCATAGCAGCCATGAATTCTTTCTTTTTAGGATCACAGCGATGATGATCGCCAGGAGCCACAGACCTAACACCACATATCCCGTATACACCAAATGGCTGGTGAGTCCAAACACTGCAGTGATCACAAGTGCCTGAATTACATTTTTCCGTTTCCAAAAGCATAAAAACGCATACATGATCAGTGGAATGCCAAATTCCGACAATCCATAAATCGGATACAGCGGCAGGACGCTAAAACAACTTCCGGCGATCACCGCCAGAATACTACTATCCGTGCTTTCCTTTACCAGGAGATACATTCCCAAAAAAGCCAGGAAAAAGCAGATGATATACTGGATGAGAAATGCAATTCTTGTGGGAAATATACAATACAATGGCAGAAACAGAACAGCGGAAGGCTGCATACCACTTGCATTGACCCCTCCAAGCATTTCCGGATATATAATACTCCCATCCAGTAAATGTCGGACGGAAAGCACATAATTCATAATACTTTCATCTAATTGATCGTTGATCTCAAAGATACAACCATCCCCAAGAATAAAATAGGGGAGAAAAAATACAATCGCAATCAAAATGCCCATCCACCACAGAGGGATTCTATCCAGCCACAGGAGAAATCGGTTAATCTGTTTTCCTATTGCAGTTTTTTCTTTAGAAATGAACAATAATATAGTCCCCCTTATCCACGATATATCCATCCTGTGGATATTCCGGCAGATTCAGTGACTCTTCTTCCGCCTCCGCATATCTGTCGATATCCCCGCAGGCCACCAGCCGGTGTCCGTGCATTTCAAAAAATCTCACCAGCTCCGCATCGGAATCAAAGGCATAACGTCCCCAGTCGATGACCGACAATGCCGGTGTCTGCGACACCCACACACCTTTGGAACCACGATTGTATTTATCCAGCAGATTCGGATCGATGAGATCCGTGATCCGTTTCATCTTGAGGTATGTGGTCGTGCCATAGTTTACATAAGCATCCTGTATAATGCTATAAGGGATTTCATAGTTGCCCGTGAAGATCACCGGTTTGGAAGTATCAAAATCCCGCTCCAGATCCAGTGCGATCTGATCGACCGTCTTCACCGCCGCATCGTATTTCTGTTTATCAATGTAGAACCATTTCGTCATATCTGCGCACTGATTCCAGACAATTACCGCAAGCACGAGAATCGCAATCCCACGCACGCCACGACAGATACGACTGTTTTGAGGCTTCTGTGTCTTCCATTCCCACCATGTTGTTACCTGCCACACCGCATAGACAAAAAGCAGTGCCCCGTAACCGCAGAAAATGGGCAAAAACTGTGCCGAACGGTACAGTGTTGCCTTTCCTTCGATAAATAACAGCGAAAATGCCGCCAGATAAGCCGCCGGCAGGAGGATCAGTGCCCACAGGTCTCTGCCGCGGATCACCCGCACCAGGGTAACCACTGTAATCACGACCGCCGATAACACAAAAATCCGGATTGGCAGATAAGCATAAGCAAACACACCGTACAATACAAAAGTACGTTTCAGGATCATGATCAGCTCACCGAAGGCTCCGGGCTGCACCATCCATCCTAACATCTCCGTCACGGAACGCTGTACTGCTTCTCCCTGTAAATATTCCAGATGAAATGCCTTTGTAAGCACTACGATCATCAGGCTTCTCAGGAGCACTGCAACCAGAGCCGCCAAAGCCCCTCCTGCCAGTGTGCCAAAGACTCCTCGCTCCCCGGTCCGGGCTGTACGCTCCGTTCCCAGACGGATTCTCTCTGACAGCAACAATAGCAGAAGTCCCGCCAGCCACAGGATCATAAAGGATTCATAACAGCCCATGGCAATCCATAAAAATACCGCAGCTGCCACAAGCTTCGTCACAGTCCGGCAGTCCGGCTTCTCCCAAAGACCGGATCCCTTGCGCGGCTTCCGCATACTGTTCTGCCACTCCCTCATATAGCACAGACTGACTGCGCAGCTCAGATATCCGATGGCTATCCCATTGTGGAGAAAATACGTGAATACTTCGCTGATCAACGGGCAGGATACAAATACTGCCGCGAAAAAAGCATACCCCATCATGGGAAGCTTCTCACCGAACACCGAATAGAACAATGCCGACCACACGATTGCTGCTGCGATCAGAAGAATTACCGCTGCAAAATCCGTTACAAACGGAACAAATTCCGCCAGAGTTATCACTTTATTCAGCAGAAACAATACCCACCGCCCCACAATGGCGATCAGACCCTCCTCGAAATAGTATAAAGATGGGGTGTCATCGATGCCGATGGCGGTATTGGTCACTTTGTAGCCGTATGCGCCGATGGCCGCAAGCAGTAGGATTCCCATATACAGCCGGCTCTCGCAAAGTTTATGAATCATCCCGTTCCAGTCTGCTGTTGTTTTCGTTTCTCTGTATTTCTCCATTCCTTTTTGTCTGCCCCTGTTCCTGATCTTATCGCTACTCTATCGTCTTCGCTCCAATCGATAAATCACAAAATCATAATACATATAATGGAATTCCAGCGCTTCTTCGTAGTCATATTCATCTTCCAGTTCATTGGGTGTCCCACCCTGAAAACAGATATACCAGAGATTCTCGTAGGAATCCAGCTGGCTGTAATCCGTGAGTGCGTCCGTATTGACGAAAGGAAGACTGTATAATTTATAGCCGATGATATAATAATGCAGCTCCGGATGATATACATTCAGGAAAATCGTATGCGTATAAGGTCCGATGACCGCATCGTTGTCCGTCATCTGTGTCTCTGCAAAATTCTCATAAATCTCCAGGCCTCCGTCATACTCTAGACGGATCTCCGAGCTGTACTGGATCAGGAAACACAGACAGGCCGTACCAAGGATGCCACCGGCCCACCATTTTCTCCCATTTGTGCCACTGCTCTCCAGGATCTGTGCAAATCCCACCGCATACCACAGCATGACGAAACCCATACCCGGGAATGCATAGCGTCCCATGAAGCAGTTATTCACCGTAGCAGAGATCACTCCACCCACGATCCCGGTGAGGGCAAACGCCGCTACCGCAATGGCCGGAGCTACATTATGATGCTGACGTACCCAGTCCACGGCACCATAACTCAATATCAGGCACAGTGCCATCCCCAACAGCACCACAATGCCGATGGGTGTCTCCACCGCGGAAAACCATTCCTTGAAATAATCCATCACAGAATTCAGGGTCGCCAGTTCTGCGGTAGAACCGTCATCATAACGCATCCGCAGGATGAACTGTCTGCAGGTCACCGCCAGCCAGGGGGAGAACACGATCGCCACTGTGAATCCGGAGATGAAAAATCCCTTTACCAGATCCTTTCTGTGGCAGATCAGGATCGTCGCCAGGAAAAGCATATAAAATAAAAAAGTCTGTATCAATGCAAACGTATGACAGTACACCGTGCAGATGCTCGCCACACAGAACACGATCCATTTTCTCCGGGTCGCTTCCCGATAAATATCATAAGCCGCAAGTCCCGCCAGTGTCAGGAAAAACAATGCCATGGCATACATCCGCACATTTCCCGCCTGCACACTGAAAATAGGCATCAGCAGGGAAAATGTCATAAAATATACCGAAATCTTCCGATCGAACAGCTTCGCCACGTAATATTTTCCCAGCAGCATATATCCGGTCATAAAAAGTACAGACAAAAGTTTCAGTGACCAAAAATGCGTTCCACCGCCGCACAGATGATAAAACAGCTTCAGGATCACATAGTAGAACGGCGAATGATCATCCGTCGCCGTAATATAGATCAGCCGTTTCCAGGGCAGGGATACCATCGACGCTGAATACGCTTCATCATACCAGAGGTTATTTCGGATGCTGAAAACTCCCCAGAGGAGCAGTGCGATCACCGGAAGCGCATGCCACAGCAGCAGCCATCCTTTTGTCCGTATAAAATTATCTGTTTTCCTGCTGCATGTCTCCATGGAACCTTCTGTCCTTCTGCTTCCTATCTTCTTATATTCCCTGACTTTAATACCTGCGATACAGCACCATATCCGCATCTCTTCCCAGTTCTTCATACCCTTGTTCGCGGCACTGCCCGTCGATCTCTCCGCCGCTTACCGTAGCCAGATATCTGCTCTGAAGCTCCGTCAGATGCTCCAGAAGATATTCTTTCTCACAGCAGCTGATACCAAATCCTTCCGGTGCCCCATACAGAAGCTGCCATTTCAGATTTCGGTTGCCCTCCGGCGTATCGTCCCCGAAGGTCCAGATCACCACATTATCGTAATTCGGTACCTGATCGGTATTCATGACCAGCTTTTCTTCGAAGATCTGTCTCCAGTATTCCACCTGTGCTTCCCGGTCCTCCGTGACATACGGTACCTGATAATCATAAGGCTCCACCGCCTTGTAACTGTACAGATACAGGAAAGCCGCTCCCAAAAGCACCGCTTTCTTATAGTATCTGGTCTGGAGCATACTCACGATAAAAATTCCCGCCGCAATAAAAGTCAGGAAATGTTTGCTTCCTTCCACCATTTTATACATCAGCAGATGGGCAAACAGCATCGCGATCAGACTGAAGGCGAAATGCACTTCTATGATCAGCTGGTTACGCAGCCCGGTCTGTTTCTCCCTGCGGTATGCTCTGAGATCCAGAAAACTCTGCACCAGCAGAATGGCAAGCAGCAACAGATAACCGTCAAAAAAGGCTCCGGAAGCCAGACCGCCTTTCGCACAGGACACACAATGCCTGTAGAATTCCAGGCCCTTCCAGTGCAGCGTTCCGAAGAAATTCCGGAAGCCGGCACCAATGCCGTCGGTGAAAAACGTCGTGATCCAGTCCGTATAGAAAAGCGGCGTAAAATATTCCGCGCCCAGATAGTGCTTGATCAGCACATACACCACTCCCGTACAGGCCACCACGGAAGCGGAAACGATCCATCCGCTCTTACGGCTTTTACGGATCCGGAAAAAGCAGGCCAGCAGCAAAAACAAAAGCATGTACGGCCGCATCAGGGTCAGCAATACCGAGACAATAAACATGGCAATCAGCTTGCCCTTTGTCTCCTTATTCAGATAGGAAAAAGCCAGCCCGTAAAACAGGATCAGCATGCCAAAGCAGATGACCTCCGGCATACCGGACAGCATGTATCTGGTGAACAGTGTGTACAGGCTGAAAAGTACCGTCAGGATGCCCAGCTGCTTCCAGGTGGGTTTCACCAGCCATACGAACACGAACATGGTGATTGTCAGCAGTACGATATTACAGATCACCGGTGACAGCAGATTCCAGCCGAACACCAGTCCCCACAGGATCCAGGGAAATACCAGCACGGGACTCCAGGCTGCGAAAGACAGCTGCAATGCATGACTTTCGTTAAATCCGAAATACCCTCTGGGAAATCCGTATTTCACAATGCTTTCCACCTGTTTAAAATAAAACAGTTCATCGTTCCATTCCGAAGAAGGCAGATACACCTGGCCGATGCTCCTCCCCTCTGCCACCGTCCGCACCAGACAGCACACCACGGGAAGCAGTGCCATCAGTACCGCCTTCACCAGTGTCAGATATCTTTTATCCTGTTTCCACCAGTCCGTAAATTGCTCTTTCTTCATAAAAATATTTCTCTCCCTATTCCTCCAGATGGATCTTCTCACGGATCACATACTGGGGAGAATTATTCATGCTG
>OMGY01002600.1_pt1 | contig 13254 bp, 13 predicted proteins | sample 1674461 | NCBI WGS metagenome assembly OMGY01 (sample SAMN05578579, study PRJEB25193) | human gut metagenome | biome: Human Microbiome; feature: human-associated habitat; material: feces | host: Homo sapiens | place: USA:Birmingham
CGAAAAGCTCGCGCATTATCTTGGAATCAAGAAAGGGCGGGGAGCCCCTTTCCGTCCAATCAGCTTTATTCAAAAGCTTGATTCTGTAACGCCTACCAAGTACAACGGAAATTGCCCCGCGCGGCACGATGTCGCTGCATTGGCAATGGCTGCCAGCCCTGAAAAATACGATGACATTGATAAACATTATTTTTGTGGTTGGCATCGGAACCCTGCCGGGAAATCTGTTCGAGAGAAGAACCGCAACAAAAGTTTGTTGTACTTTCCTGCTAAAGAAGTCGAAATGCGTAAAAAATTAAATATGAGTTCTTGTTGGAGTGCAAATCCAGACGATGAAGTGTTAATTGCGCTCAACCAGCTCGTAGCTGATGAGGATATTCCGTAAAGAACCAGCATAGAATTTATCATGCTCGCGTACTTCTTTGTCAATGGCATTTATAGATTCTACTTTACGCTTAACCCCTTCAAGCGTATTGAGTGCTGACGGCTGTATCAACAGCAAATACCCTTTGCCATCATCGTCGAACATAATATCCGGTACAAACGGGATGTATTCGTCCGAAGGGTCCATACTCTCGCCATTTTCGTTGAAACCAGCGTCATAGAAGCGTTTATTTGCATTTCTAAAGTACCGGCCTTGTTGCTCTGACAGTTTGCTGAACAGAGCCAGATTACCGTTCCCTATAGTGCTTTTCACGATTAAAAAGTGTGGAGGCAGTTCTTCAACTATCTGGACATCGTCCGTGCCCCAAATGTAGTGATGTAAAATCATTGTGTTTCCTCCGTTGACAACTTACGAGCAGGTTCATCTGAAAAGGTGGGTCTGCTTTTTTGTTTTACTGGTGAAATATAAAACATCATTTTCCCTTCAGCTATAAGCCATTCCTTGACTGTCCAGTGCTTGTATGGCTCGAATCGGTAGTATTCTTCCCATTCTTTTTTATTACTTTTCTTATATGTTTTGTCGTACACTCTGTCTACCAGAATTTTTCCCGTCATGGCATCAATGAGTTGGTAGTCAAAGTAGATGTCTGTTCTGCAGCTTACAATAGTCTCCAGCTTCAATTTAACTACCTTCTTATTTCACATAGAGTACGATTTCATCAGTATCTGATATTGTCCACTCTGTCACTTCTTCACTTGCATAGTATTCTGGGATATCTTCCGGTTTACCACAAAAGACTTCTTCATCGCTGTAACCATCAGCAGAATCCGATTTATAACGGGCGATGTGAACGGTTAGTTCTTTGTCTCCTGCCAATGCAAGGAATGGTTTTACGGTTGGTTTCATGGTTTTGCCTTCTTTCCTCTTGGCGGCAAAATGTAAAATATCATCTTACCATCTTTTGCTTCCCACGCTCTCACAGTTTTCCATTCATATGCAAGAAATTGGTCATAGTCCTTGTTGTCATCAACCGTGTAGGTTTTGTCGTGAACACGGTCTACAAGCACTTCCCCTGTTTTGATATTTACAATGGCAAAATCAGTATAGGGGTTTGTGCAGCAACCATTTCCCATCAAATCATGTATTGTAACCCTATAGCAATCTCTATTTGAGTTTTCCACATACTTGATTAGTCGCTCAGGCTGATTGACCCAGACCAGAACAACAAGAACAGCCGTTTTGTCTCTGACATACCAGTCGCTAATGTAGTATTTGCCCAACATATTCTCCGGTACGTCTTTTACAATTCCCTCAAATACTGTTTTTGCTGAGAGTGTGTAGTCTTCCATAATTTCAATGCATTGTGTTTCTGGGTCTTTTGCTTGCTCTAAAAGGTCTTTGAGCTTTATTGGCTTCATGATTTTTATTTTCCTCCATGCGTGACAGTTTGTACCAGCTCATAGCTAACAACAGCTTTCCGGCTGCCAGGTAGCTTTTCAATCACTATATCAACCTCTGCTATTCTTTTAACACTTTGCCTTGTTCCTTGTTCAGTCTACTGTACAGTGCCAACATGTCGAGTTCCTCAACAATGAGGAATCGCCGGTCTATTTTCTCGATACGCCAGTATTATCCAAGATGTCGTTGTGCAGTGTCATCAGCATTATTGCTCCCCTTCCCTACTCCTCATTGTATTCGATTCGCACATTTTGGCAAAAGAAAAAGGAGACTCCGGATGGAGTCTCCTTTTGTTGTTTGATTGGAAGCTTCTTATCGGCCTAATTAAGGGTAATATTTAACCTCCGATGCTTGGTGTACATGTTTTAATTGCTGTGTGCTTCGCAATTAAATCAGTTTTGCTTGTTCGAATTGTATAGTGATAGGTAATAATTCTAAGCAAACAACATATTTGCGCAAAATTCGTGATTGACCAAGTGTATATTGCGTGGTATAATAGATGTTAGTAAACGCATCTCTTATGTGCCAGATGTTGTTTGCTTGCCGCGTAGCTGGTCTCTTCAGTTATGCGGTTTTCTTTATTTTCCCCCACTCCACACCGTGCGTGCGATTTTCACCGCACACGGCGTTCCATCGACGAATTCTCGCCGACTTGAGGTCATCACTCCGGTACTCATTACAAGTACCATCATCGCTGCGACCTCTGCTTTTCAGCACCGGTTTGGCTGCTTATTGTTCTTCGTCAGCCTACATCCTTGTTGAGGATGTCCAATACCTTTCCTCGTTCCGATAACCCTATCCGTTACCATACACCTTTAGGTGCCTGCTATGGGACCAATGACTTCTTTGACAGCCTTTCGTACGCAAGTCCTTACTTAGCTGTATCATTGACATGCATCACTGCATGGACTGTATCCCTTTACTTCGCAGGTTCGTCGGGCTCTTTTAGAGCCATGCTCACCGTGGGTATTTTATGGACCACCGACATATCAGTTGGCTGCTTGAGTCAACCTTCTGCCGACTTCACCGAGCTTCGTACGGTTAAGCTTTCGCTTTCTACCGCACGTCGGAGTTTATGGTGGATGTTTCCATCCATCGGGTTATCAGTTCTCCTGCAGTTTATTACTGCAGTGCGTAACCTTTTGCGTTACGAACGAGTCGCACCTTGCGTCCAGTCAGTCTGGTCAGGACTTACCCAATAGTCATTGGGGTTCAGCCCACCCAGCTGGTCGTTCGAACTACCACCATTCCCACCGCTCGGCTGAGAAGGCTCAGCAGGAGCAGGTGCGGGGTCAGGAGCCGGTGCGGGGTCAGGAGCAGGTGCCGGTGCCGGTGCAGGTGCCGGTGCAGGAGCGCTGGGTGTTACCGTCTGTGCGGGTGCCGTGTAGGTGCTGCCGGAGTAGTTGTTCTTCGTGGTGGTGGCAGCCTTCTTCTGCTGGACCGTGAGCTCATAGTCTGCGCTCACGCTGCTGTCATCCTCGCTGGTAGCGGTGATGGTAGCATTCCCAACAGCGACTGCAGTAACCTTCCCAGTCTCATCGACGGTAGCTACGCTCTCATCGTTGGAGGACCAAGTGACTGCCGGGTTGGTAGCCGCTTCCGGCGCTACGGTAGCCGTGATGGTCACCGTGTTGCCAACATTGAGGATGCCTTCGGTTTTGCCGAGGGTAATACTCTCCACCTTAGTGGTGACAGTTACCTTGGTGGTGGCGCTCAAACCATCGGGCACAACGCCGAATGCGGAGTCGAGATTGTCCGGCACCGTGACAGTTTCGGAATCTGCGGTGGCTTCGGAATTTTCGCCTTCCGTGGGCGTTTCCTCATCCGTTACAACTGCAGCAGCTTCCTGTGTAGCTGTCTCGGCTGTTGCAGGAGCATTTGCAACAACATAGGTAGTGATGGTGCATTCGCCGTCAGCGACTGCCGTGACAAGACCATTCTCATCTACGGTAGCTACGCTTTCATCGCTGGAGGTATATGCCAGCTTTACCTCAGTCGCATCCTCCGGCGTCATCTTGGCATCCAGATTCTTAGAGTTCTCGCCGTTCGTGACAAGCTCCAAGGCTTCGGGTGCTTCTACACCGGTGGGCGTGATGACAACCTTCACATGAGTAGTGGAGGAAATGTTCACATCCTTCGCGGAAGCCGTGACATCCGCCTCGCCTGCGCCGACTGCGGTGATGAGACCGGTGGCATCGACCGTGACGACCTCTTCATCGGAGGAGGTCCACTCGATGGTGAGCTTCGAGGCAGCCTCGGCAATCTTTTCCTGCTCGGCTTTATCGTCCGTGCCGTACTCGATTTCCAGCTGCTGCGTCTCACCCTTTTCCATCACTACATTCGGAGGCAATCCGATGGAGTTGATGTCAACACCGCATCCAACCAGCGACAGTGCCATTGCTGCGGCGGCAATGACCATCGACATGATTTTCTTCTTCATATTCAATTTTCTCCTTCCCGGCGTCTGGTGCCGAGGCAACATAATTGTGATAGGTTCAGCCGACTCTATGCAGCTTTGGATTTCGTCATCGACGAGGCTGTGAGCCATTGGTTGCCTATCCTTCTGTACATCTGCATTATACCATAAATTTGTAATTTCTACAACCAAGGTTCGTAAAAGTTAACAGTTTAGTCATATAACAAGATGAACAGATTATCTTACCTTAGCTCCTTTTGCCGTATTTGTTGCACCTCCTATTGTATGCAGAATATGGTTGCTCGTCAAGCAACAAAATGGTTGCGGGAATGAGGATTTTTGAGTCAAGAAGATGGGCTATATAGGGCTATATAGGGACGGTTCCCACTTCTTCTTTTGCCACTCCCCTTCTTGCACAAAAATAAAAGCCCAGTGGTCAAATTGACCACCGAGCAGCATGAATTTGGCTATAAAAACAAAAATCGCCTCACTGAAATGAAGCGACTTTTAGGTCATAGTTTCCCTTTTTCGTCTTTATACCATACCAAGAACTATTATGGGAACTATGATATGTTAAGAGTGTACCCTTAACATACTTACATTGTATATGATGCACTGCCAAATGTCAATATGATTATTCTACTAATTTGATATGTTCTGTGGGAGTCTTCGCTTGTACTACAAGACGCCATTGGACACTACCGGGAAGCTGAACTATCGTTCTAGCGTGTAACCAACGGCTGCCCTCATTTCTGGATGTTCTGGTGCTGCATCCTGCCTGGCATGAGCAACTTGTAGGCGCAGTTGGACGCTACCGGAAGGTTGTACTGTCGTTCTGGAGGATTCCCTCTTTTGGTGGTGGACTTTGTTGAGACCTACTCTCCGACGAAAAAGAAGAGGTCTCGCCTCGATAGCAGGACCCAAAGCATGTTTTCGTTCGGTGCTCGCTTAGCACCTATCCGGTTTGAGGTTTACACGCACAACTCCTCCAGAGGCTCTTCACCACGGTGCGTGCCGGAACACAATGGTATATCATTGCCTTTCAGCATCAGCTCTCTTGTCTTGTTGTAGCCACATTGCAAATAGTTGTCAATGCCACAGCTCACGTTGGAGCTTGTGTAAGCCATTTTGCAGCACTTATTTGCTTGATTTTCTCCAGCATATATGATTAAATCAGATACAGCGGTGAAAATATGCCATTTTTACTTCTCGCCTTTGTAACAAGGAATTAAGAAAGACCGTCTCCGCCACAATAAGTGGAAGCGGTCTTTTCTCTTTTATTTGCTTAATGAAGTTGATTTGTTATTCCCTTGAAGAACTCAGCGCTCCAGATGTCCAATTGGGACGTGTCTCTTATAAACGGCTTAACATCTTGTTTCGCCTGCTCATAATCAATAGTATCGAATTTGTCGCATAGCATCGAACGAAGAATTTTAATGTCAAAAGCATCCGTCTCCGTTAATACTTCACTTTGAATCAGTCGCCATTGCAGATGCTTCAGGTTTACGCTCGCCCCTTTTGAGAGATAGAACACATAATCATACAAATCGCGCCCTTTTACGCGATTATGCCACGCACGACATAAAACCGCATGAATCTTTCCGGCAAAAAGAGACGGCATATCATACAGGTTGACTTCATAGGGAAATGGCGTTAGAGGGAATTCACGCTCAAATGTTGCGTAATCCGGCGGCATTGTGTCGATTTCAAACTTGATTTTGATAGTCTCGTTTTTTGTGATGCCGTTTGCTGCTGCCTCATCAGAGTAAAACAGCAGATAATGCTCTTTGGTATTTCCCTTCAGAAACGCAGAGCGAATAGCAGATTCTTTTGTCTTTTCCTTCTCGGTGATATCAACGTTCAGACCAAAAGAGCGAACTGTCTTTTCCAGTTCGGGAAAGAACGCTTTCAAATCAAAATCTGGATTTTTCGCCATCAAGGAGAAATCCAAATCTTCCGAAAACCTGTCCAGACCATAGAAAATACGTAGAGCAGTCCCACCATAGAATGCAGCTTCCTTAAAGAAACCGGCGCGGGACAGCCCATACAGAACAATTTCCTGCATAACTTCCTTCATCGCATTCTTTTGGTCGTACATATTTTTGCTGTCGTATTTTTTCAGCATCTGTTCGATTATTGTTGTCATGCAATTTTCTCCATTGTTTTAGTCAGCTTTTGGATATTCGTGCAATGATACTTGCTATTAAGAAATAGAATATCATCCATGTTCAACTTGCAGAACAACTCCCAGTCGATTCGCAAACCATCGAAAAGGAGTTCTTTTAGTTCTCTTTGGCTTGTTACAGGGGATTGAATATAGAGTTCGTCACACAATGCTTTTTCCGGACTTGCTATCTGGAAAGTATACCCATTCTCACTTACACATTCGATTCCATACGGATATGCTGCAGAAGGAACATCGCGATATGTGAATGTTCCAAATGGTGTCTTGAATTCCTTCTTCTTTTTCTTTTCAAAAGTGGCTGATGTGAAGTTATATACTGCTTCCGGAATCAATCCATGATATGACAACGCAAATTCAAAAGACAAATACGATGGAGAGCAAATAGTGTTTGCCAACCGGTATCCGGGAGTCGTAGGATTCGTTTCGTATAGTCCCTGTATAACAGGGATGCACTCCTTCTTCTTGACCATATGAGCCAACTTGTCTCGCGGGTTCTTGTAATTATTTAGCTCTTGGAGCATAATTGCGGTTGTTTTTATCATATTCTCACCACCTTATATGATTATATCAGATACCGTGGAGAAAATCAAGCAATTTTATAAGGTGTAATGGTGGAGACGCAAAGTGAAAGGGAGATGCTATTACGCACCTCCCTTCTTTTTATTCCTTGAGTGTTGTAGCTGCCGTACTGCTGTCCGTCTGCAGCAGTTCTGCTGCTCTTGAGATACTGGTTTCACCTTCTGTATAAGCTCTCAACACTATCTGCAGCAAGCGAGTCGGCAATTTTGCTTTTCGTTCGTCCACTATGACGTTTTGGATATTATTCTGCCACTTGCGGTTGATGATGCCTTCTTCCTTCGCGCGGCGAACCACACACTTCTCGAATACCCCGTATTTCTCAGCAATTATTCGGATTTCCTTGGCACACAGACTCTTGCGCTTCCGTCCCAGCTCCCGAATAATGTCTTCGCTTGGCAGTAAGAAATACTCCACAGCATTGTTGAGAATTCGCTCATTTGTGTCCGAGAACAGCAGATACATAAGAACATGTGTCAGCTCTTCACGCTGACCATAACGGCCCAAGTCGCTACTGATTGCAACAATCGGGACCCCATTGGTCGTCATCGCGGCGAGGCTTGAAAAGCTCTTCGCAATTGCATTTCGTTTGATGATGGTGACAAACACGCCACTTCTCTCAAGAGTCTGAACAAGATTACCCACCGGTCCACTTGCAGGTAGGTGCAATGCTTCTCGTATATATGCTGCGATTTCTTCGAGGTCAGTTCCCATCGGAATTTTTTCCTTCGGCAGCCTGTTTTCATCCACTTCCGCATTGGCACACATGCAAGCATCGTGATACATCTGCACATTCAGTCGTACCTGCGCCAGAATCGCATTTTTCTCGGCTTTAGTCAGTTTGTTGTTGTGAAATACAGTTTCGGCAATCTCGATGTCCTCTTTGTACGACATCAGCTTGCCAAGGGTAATACCAAGCGCCTCGCAGATTTTCTTGACCATTTCGACATTCGGATATTTTTTATCACTTTCAAAGTTTGAGACAGTCATTTTACTCACACCAATGGCATTTGCCAACCACTGCTGCGATACATCTTTTTGTTCTCTATAATATCTAATGCTTTTCCCAACACTCATAGCTGCGTCTCCTTTTGTTTACATTATACCATATTTGTGGTATTTTGTAAATGAAAAGAACACTTTTGCTATGTGGCAGTTTAAGCGTTTTCCGGCAACTTATCCAGATACCGAAGAACCTTATCAACACCCCGGCAACTAATGGCACTCATATTTTCTTTGTTGAGCCAACGATATAACCTGCCACGATTGATACCGGTATCTTTGCATACGCGGTATACGGTGACGTGCTTCTCCGCTAAAAGGGAGAGAACTTTCTTGCGCATCAGTCCCTTCATATAGTTATCTGCTTCCGCACTATCCCGTACAGCTACATAACTGGTCCAGACGCGCCGCAGCCGCTCCGGAAGGTTCTCATCCTGTTGCTCCAACTGCTCGATGGTCAGCGTGCTGCCATAAGTGTCACACAGGTGCTGAAGCTCCCCATTGGGCGTTTTCTCCAGAACGGAATACAGTAGCTTCAGTTTTCCATTGAACTTCGCATACAGGAGCAGCGGCTCACGCAACTTCGGGAAATCTTCGCATTCCGCAACAAGTTTCTTGATATTCGTCGTTCCAAATGAGAGGTCCCGCACATAGTCTTTCAAGAAATTCTCGAAACGCAGTTTTTGTTTCATATACATCACACCCTATAATTCGTGTCCCAGTCACCATATGTATTTGCCTGCGCCGGATAGGCACAGTATACACCGCTCGACCCGCCGGAAACGCAGGTCATACTGCAGATGAAGCTTTCGCAGTCTCTGCATCCGTATGTTCTCATACCTCCGTTTGCTTTTCCCTTTGGGCAAGGTGCAAGGAATCCTCTATGCCTGTCCACTACGCGCAGGAACTGCTGTTGCGGCTCCTTTGCAAGCCGTTTCCGCATTATCTCGATAGTGGTACGGAAAAAATCGAGCATATCCATTTTGCCGCTCATGTGAATTTCGTGGTCATCATCTACATCAAAGTATTTGTATGTCGGTTTCCAACTCATGTGGTCAACATGTGACCAGTTGACACGGCGAATTGCGTATTCAGGCTTGTCTTCACCGGTTTCAATTGTGCCGAAATAAAAGCAGATACTGACCCAAGCATTGATACTGTCCTGCTGCGGCACCGGTCCGAAGCGCAGGACTGACAGCGGGCGCTCCCAATAGAGATGGAAGTAGTCCGGCAATCCGTCTTTGCCAATAGTAGGTACAATGCCTTTGTCTGAGACATCGAACACCCACGCCACTTTGTAACCGAGGGTATTATAGAATGTATTCCGCTCTCTGAATTCTTGCGGCGTAATAGGACTGTGCTGAAATTCCACTACGACGCCGTCCTTGAAGACATCTGCGCGATGAATCTCACCATTGTGTTTCATCACGACTTCTCGGCACTCAATGGGGAATTGTTCCTGCATAGTCTTGTGCCAGTCGCTCATATCGTAATGCCAGTGGTCTGGGCAAGCGCCTGCTTCATGTGCGAAATGGTGTGCGTTGACTTCCCCTGCCCGCAGAATCAGCTTCCCGCTGCATACCGGACAGAAATAATCTGTCTGCTTATTTGCTTCGTCTGCCCAAATGAGCGTTCCTTCGGTGTCTCGTGCAACAAACATTGTTATTTCTCCTTTGTATCTGTTATTTCTCTTGATTTTGCGTTATGCCTTATGTTTGTGCCAGAAAACCCGGTATTTCCCGTTCACCACGCCTTCCGACACATAGTCTGACAAAGTATATCCCCACATCCTGCAAGCCTCCTCTGCCGCTTCGTAGCCACGCAAGCCGAAGCCTTCCGTGAAGTGTCCTGCCTTGCAGCGGTAGAAGCCGCATTTACGGAGCATCAAGGGGTCTTCGTACGCCGCAATGTCGTTGCTCGCATATTTTACATACAGCATCTCTTTTGAGAACAGAAAACTCAGAGCCGCCATGATAGGAGACGGTGTATGGTCCTTCGTGTTGAACTCGATATGTACATAATGCTCACCATCTACATCGACCTTTACCGCTTCCGGTTCTTCAACGCTATCCGACATGACTTGCCATCCGTAGAAGTGGAAGTCGTCTAAAAAATATTCACGCTTGTACCTTCCGAGATATTCGAGGTAAATGTTCAGTTCTTTCTCTGCTTCCTCATCCAGTTTTTGTTGGCTACAGATGATTTTACCGTTTCCATTGCGGAATCCGGCATCGACCATTTCGTTTTTGTTTGGCTCTGCTACCGATAACATTCCTTTTCGGTCTGAAAGGGCTTGAAAGCCCTGCTCTACCTCCTCTTGCTTGAGGTGTTCGTTGGCGAACCAATACGGGTGGAAGTAGTTCTTCATCATCTCCGCAAGTCCATCCGGCTTGTAGTTGCGCGGGTCTGTACCAAAGTGCTTGATGGTCGCGTAAGCCAGAAGGTCCGACCGCGATTTGTTGACCTTTGGGTCGTCGGATAACTGCAGAATTTTCTTGAATGAGAACGGATTCTCTCCGTCCCGTATCGTATTCAAGAAACTGTTTACTTCTGCGTCTGCGCTGAACCGTATGGTAAGAATGTTCTTTGTTCTGCTTTGCATGAAAGCATCCTCCTCTATTTACGCATCGCCTAAAAGCCGCACAGACGATGCAAATTGCTGATACTTTCATTGTATTCGATTCGCAAGATGTTACAAATGAACCTTTTGCAGGCAAACAAATTCACGGTCACTTTGGCTGTTCTTCCAGAGCGACAGGAGCCTTGCCGCAGCCGCTCCCGTGAGCCCTATGTGCTGTTTCTATATGTGGGGATGTAGTTACATGCTTTGCGTTCAGAACGGTTCTTACTGCTTCTCTGTTGGTAGTCTTGTTAAAAGAAAAGAGCCTCCTCGAGTTGAGGAAGCTCTTCGCTTTTGCTGATTATTCGGTAGGTGCTGGTGCTGCGTTTGTGGAATTGTCCACGGTCGTCTCACCGGCGAGTTCTGTTCTGTACAGTTGGGCGGCATTTGCATCCACGGTGGAAACGTCGAAGCCGTTACCATTGAGGAAGTCGTAAGCATCAACGACAATCTGCTTCAAAGTGTTTACATCGTCGGCAGTAATCAGAGGATTTTCTTCCTGCAGCATCCCGCTGTATTGAGTGTATTTGCTACGGAATTCAGAGACCTGAGGCGAATAGCTGTCGTTCATGCTAATCATCGGATTGTTGTTCATCACATAGAGCAACGAATCCAGTGTTTCAATCACCTGCGACAGTTCTTTTTTCTGGTTCCGGTAATTGTAGACGGTCACGATAGCTTTCTCTATCTGCAATACGGGATTCTGAATTTCCTCGTATTCCTGTTTCATCTCATCGGTGACAGGAATGTTGCCAACATCAAGAACCTCGTCCCATGTAACGCCGCTTGAGGTCAGTTCATGGGTCAACTCGGTGGTCTCCTTGCCTTCTTCAATATCGATGTCGTGCTTTTCACAAAGCTCACTGAAGATGTCGGGCTCCGGCGTGGCAGTAGGTGCAGGCGTAGCCGCTACGGAAGCAGTCCCATGCTCCTCGCTGCTCTGCGCCGTGCCGTCAGATGATGCGGAAGCTGCATCGCCGTCCTGTGCCGTCTCTCCGGTAGATGTCTCCGCAGAAATTGCGGAGTTTGCCGTGCTGTTTGTCTTGTTGTCTTTGTCGGCTTTACCCGCACAACCTGCGAGTATGCCGCAAAGCATTACGGCAGCGAGACTCGCCGCCAATGCCTTACGCTGCATAATTCCTTATGCCCCCTTGCTCAGTTTCTCGTGGATACGAGTCGCGAAAGTCGTTGCGATTTCCTTTTCCTTGTCGGCTTCGAACATTTCAACATCCTGTGCCTGATTGTCCTTGCAATCATACACAAAGTAGTGTGCGTCGTCACGGATAAGGCAAACAGCGCCTTCCTTGTACTCTTCGATGGCGTACACATTTTCCGGAATGTTGCCGCGCTTCATCAGAGAAATCATTGCCTGCTCGAACTTCGTCAGTTCTACGGGTTCTTCGTCCACAACAGCCTCGGTATGCTCTTCCTCGGATTCGGGCTCTGCAGCAGGAAGCTCCTCACTAACAGGGTCATTGCTCTCTTCGGACGCGGCAGGCTCTTCCTGCACTTCTTCTGCGGGAGCTGCTTCGGGCTGCTGCTCTTCCTCAACAGGCTGGTCGCACTGCTCAGAAATACTTTCCTGCTCAGGCTCTTCGTCCTGCTCGGCTTCCGGTTCTTTGACAACGCCGTTCATCACGTTGGCAATGTCATCGAGCGTTTCATTGGAAACACTGTCATTGACCATGGCGGTAACAATCGGACTGATGGGCTCATGCCCTGTGGTGTCGTCCATGGCAGGCTCTTTTACTTCCTGCGGTGCAGGCATTTCCTCTGCAGCCTTCAGCTTTTCGGCAGGTTCGTGAACTTCTTCATCCTGTGCCTTTTCAGCTACGCTTGCTTTTTCATCGCCGTGGCGGTTATGCTGCTCACTGTCGTCCTTGCGATATACCGTCTTGGCAGCTACGCTTCCGACCAGCTCTTTGTTGTGGCTGTTGGCAGTTGCGCACTTGACCATCGCAATCAAAGACAGAACTGCACATACCGCGAGTGCAACCGTGATTGCCATGACGATGATGTCAGAAGTGACATCCGTAAAGCCGAGACTGAACAGGATGCCGTTCTGGAACAGAAGCAGCACAGCCAGCATGCCGAGCGAAACGATAAGACTGAGCGCAGTCAGGGCAGTGGGTGCTTTCGAAAAAGCCTTTTTGTTAGAGTTACTCATTTTTCTCTCACTCCATGATGTGATAATGGTTGTACCGCGCAGATGGTTTTCTTTGCGGTGTTGATGATATCCTTTTTAGGATACCCCTATTATACCACACAATTTGCATTTAGTCAATCACGAATACGCGAAGGAGCGGTATTTTCAGCAAATATTTACCTTTGTCGAGTGAAGTTTGAGCAACAATCCATTAGATGTACAGCTCAGGCGTTTACTCGGTGACGGAAGCTGCCTCAGCAGTTTCGACTGTTGCATCCTCCGACGTAGCCTCTTCGATTTCAGTGCTCTCGGACGCGACGGTTGAGGTTGTCGTGGAAGAAGGAGTCTCATCCTTCTTGCCGCAACCGGCAAGCATCACCATTGCGGCGGCTGCAACTGCCACCGCCATCAGCATTTTCTTGTTTTTCATTTTGTGTTCTCCTTTGTGTTTGGGTTTCAGTGCAAC
>OMGY01002601.1_pt1 | contig 13253 bp, 14 predicted proteins | sample 1674461 | NCBI WGS metagenome assembly OMGY01 (sample SAMN05578579, study PRJEB25193) | human gut metagenome | biome: Human Microbiome; feature: human-associated habitat; material: feces | host: Homo sapiens | place: USA:Birmingham
ATGAGAGGAGTAAACAGACATGAGTATGAAGGACGATAGTCCGGAATACGAATGGATGTTGCGATTTTGAGAGTGCGTAGCACGAAAAATCGCATTATTATGCATTATTATGGCAGGATAGCAGGGAGCAGACAGATATGATCACAAGCAGCAATAATGCAAAAGTAAAACAGGTCGTGCAGTGGCAGACGAAGGCGAAGGAACGGCGTAAGGATCACGTATTCCTGGCGGAGGGCGTCAGGATGTGTGAGGAAGCGCCGGTAAAAAGCGTAAGAGAGGTCTATCTCACAGAAGAACTGGAGCAGAAGCTCCGCCGGAACGCACAGAACGGCGATACTGCATTCTGGGATAAGCTTCAGCAGACCGGCTATGAGACCGTATCCCCGGAGGTATTTGCAAAAATGGCAGATACCCAGACTCCCCAGGGGATCCTCACCGTGTTGGAGCAGCCTTCCTATGATCTGACACAGCTTCTGGAACAGCCGGAGCCTTTATTTTTGATCCTGGAGAATTTACAGGATCCCGGGAACCTGGGAACCATGATACGTACCGGGGAAGGAGCAGGAATAACGGGCGTTATTATGAACCAACAGACTGTGGATATCTTCAATCCCAAGACCATACGGGCCACCATGGGCTCCATATTCCGGGTACCGTTTGTCTATGTGCCGGAGCTATCCACGGTGCTGACGCAGATGCATGAGCTAGGGATCCATACCTACGCGGCACACCTGAAGGGACAGAAATATTACGATAGCTTTTCCTTCCGGGAGCCCACCGCATTCCTCATTGGCAATGAAGGAAACGGACTGACCAAAGAGATCTCCGACCAGGCCGGGCAATACCTCAAAATCCCCATGGAGGGTAAGGTGGAATCCCTGAATGCCTCGATCGCAGCGGCTCTTTTGATGTATGAGGCGCACAGACAGCGAAACCTGTAGGTATAGTAGCGGTTCGGGGCTATATGATATTTAGTTAGATGGAAAACAGAGCAGGAGGACAGATATTATGAAGATTGGATTTATCGGATTGGGAAATATGGCAACGGCAATGATCGGTGGCATGCTGCAGAAGGGCATTGCAAAGCCGGAGGACATCATCGGTTCCTCTAAGACAGAAACAACTGCAGAAAAAGTTAAAACAAAATTTAATATTAACACAACAACAGACAATGCTGCCGTGGCTGAGCAGGCAGATATCCTGTTCTTAGCCGTAAAGCCTATCTTTTTCCCGGAAGTGATCGCCGAGATCAAGGATGCAGTGAAGACGGATACCCTGATCGTAAGTATCGCAGCAGGCAGGAATCTACAGTATCTGAAGGATGCATTTGGCAGACCGGAGCTTAAGCTGATCCGCTGCATGCCCAATACGCCGGCCCTGGTACTGGAGGGCTGTACCGGTGTATGCATCGGAGAAAATGTCACAGAGGAAGAGACAGAGCAGGTGCTTTCCCTGCTCCGTTCCTTCGGCATCGCAAGTGTCGTACCTGAGCGTCTGATGGACGTGGTCGTGGGAGTCAGCGGAAGCTCTCCCGCATATGTATTTATGTTTATTGAGGCCATGGCGGATGAAGCTGTGGCAGCCGGAATGCCCAGAAAACAGGCCTATGAATTCGCAGCACAGTCCGTACTCGGCAGTGCCAAAATGGTACTGGAGACCGGAAAACATCCCGGGGAGCTGAAAGATATGGTATGTTCTCCCGGAGGTACCACTATCCAGGCAGTCAAAGTACTGGAAGAGAAGGGCATGCGTGCCGCTGTGATGGATGCCATGGACGCCTGCATCGAGAAGTCGAAATGTATGTAGTGACAGCTCGACCATGAACAGAGTCGAGAGCAAAAATCATGTTAACATGATTTTGTGAACGAATATGTTCATGAGTTGAGCGCCGGTTCATGAGCAAAGGTAGTCACGCAGTGACGAAAAGCGTGATAACGCGACTTTGCGAATGGCGCAAGCCGAGCTGTCATGGCTAAATAGCGCCCAACCCTCATAACTTGACAAATATTTTGTCATCTGCTATGATATTCCGCGTAACAAATTTAACATTTTTGTAACAAACTGGTGAAAATATTAAGAAATACATCATATACTATTCACTGGGAGATCCGCAGGTATACCACCCCGTCCGGGGAATTTTCCTGTGGGAAAGGCGTGTATCAAGATGACAAAAAGCAGAAGAATGCTGGTTGTATGTGCAGGACTGCTCTGTTCTATCTTCCTGAGCATGCAAATGAGCATGACCGCACAGGCAAGCAATACTAAAAACTATGTCAATGATCTGAACGGTGGTGTCGCATCGATCTTAGACCCTGGTTCCAAAAACAGTACTGAGGTCATCAATGCAACGGTGCAGGAATTGAATCTGACATTCCCCTCTGAGGAAGAGATCAGTTCCGGGTTGGTCATGGCAAACGTAAGAGATGCCGTGAATGTACGAAGCGATGCCAGTGAGGATGCTTCCAAGGTCGGCAAGCTGTACAAAGACTGTGGAGGTACGATTTTAGAGCGCAGGGACGGTTGGACCAAGATCCAGTCCGGTACGCTGATCGGCTGGGCCAAAGACGAATATCTCCTGTTCGGGGATGATGCGAAGGCACTGGCCAATGATGTGGGCAGAATGATCGCACAGATCAACACGGAGACTCTTCGTGTGAGAACCGAGGCGGATCAGGAGGCCGGAGTTCTGGGACTTCTTCCCAAGGGCGATATAGTGGATGTAGTAGATAACAGTAATCCCGAATGGGTCTGCATCGACTACGAAGGAGCAGACGGATATGTGTCTGCGGAGTATGTAACAGTGGATTTCCAGATCGACTCCGGTGAGACTTTAGAGGAGATCAAAGCAAGAGAAGCCGCAGAGCGTGAAGCAAAACGTCATGTGAACTACGGCGAATACACCACCGATGCGGATACCACGCAGCTGTTGGCAGCATTGATCCAGTGCGAGGCAGGATGCGAGAGCTACGAAGGACAGTTGGCAGTAGGTGCTGTTGTTATGAACCGTGTACGAAGCGGCGCTTACCCGAGTAGCATTCATGGTGTGATCTATGCGTCCGGACAGTTCACTCCGGCATTGAACGGTAAGGTAAATACCGTATACGAATCCGGCAAGATCAACGCAAGCTGTATCAAGGCAGCGGAAGAAGCCATCTCCGGCGTATCCAATGTGGGAGATCTGACACACTTCAGACGTAACAACGGCCGTGACGGAATCGTGATCGGTAATCATGTATTCTATTAAAATGATGTCGGGGTCAAAAGCCCCCGACTTTGATGCCTACGGATTGTTCCGTGCTACGCACTCCCACAATCCTACCCAATATTCGCATATCGTGGGATTATCATCCCACTTTTATGCTCATATCGGGGCGGGGCCTAAGGTCTTTTACCCACCTATGAGCAAGCTCATGTGGGCTTAGACCTTTTGCCCCTGGCATCATTAAAATTACAAAAGAGGCGGTGTCCCAAAGGGGATGCCGTCTTTTTGACTACAAAGACATCTACAGACAGCACAATAACCATAAGTATCGTGCGAAGGTTGCAGTTGCCATACACATACATTTGTAGTACACTGGATACAACTACAAAACCAAAGGAGTGATTATATGAGCGAAATGGTAACCTTGTGGCTTGTGGTATTGATCGTATCGATCGGGGTGGAGGTCGCTACTCTGGGACTGACGAGCATATGGTTCGCCGGAGGCGCGGCTGTGGCAGTGATCGTTGCCGCATTTCATGGACCGGTCTGGTTACAGATCCTGTTATTTTTTGCAGTATCTCTGCTGCTGTTATTTTTCACCAGACCCATCGCAGTCAGATATTTTAACAGAGACCGCGTAAGGACGAATGTGGAAAGCATGATCGGCAGACAGGCGATCGTGACCAGTGAGATCGACAATCTGCAGGGCATCGGCCAGGTGACGGTAGGTGGACAGGAATGGAGTGCCAGAACGGAAGAAGACGGACTGAATTTACAGCCCGGGACCGTGGTGGACATTGTGGCAGTCAACGGGGTCAAGCTGATCGTTAAAGTGGATCCCCAGATGGCAAAAGTGACGGAAAACTTATCAGAGCCGCAGTCGTAAGAATCGTGTAGAACCAATACATGAGGGAAAAGTGCGTACAAGGGGTACGCAGCGTACACAAACGTACGCAGAAGGAGGAAAAATGTTAGCATTGATCATTATTGCCGTTTTAGTATTATGTATCTTCGTATCCTGTATTAAGGTAGTTCCCCAGGCAAAGGCTTACGTCATCGAGCGTCTGGGTGCTTACCAGGCAACCTGGAATGTAGGACTTCACTTAAAGATCCCGTTTATCGACAAGGTTGCCAGAAAAGTTAACTTAAAGGAGCAGGTAGCGGACTTCCCGCCCCAGCCCGTAATTACCAAAGATAACGTAACCATGCGGATCGATACCGTAGTCTTCTATCAGATCACCGATCCCAAGCTGTTCACCTACGGCGTAGAGAACCCTATGATGGCGATCGAGAATCTGACTGCCACCACCCTGCGTAACATCATCGGTGACCTGGAGCTGGATCAGACCCTGACCTCCCGTGAGACTATTAATACCAAGATGCGTGCGGCACTGGATATTGCCACCGATCCCTGGGGTATCAAGGTGAACCGTGTAGAGCTGAAGAACATTATCCCTCCCGCAGAGATCCAGAACGCCATGGAGAAGCAGATGAAGGCAGAGCGTGAGAGACGTGAAGCCGTAACCCGTGCCGAAGGTGAGAAAAAGGCTAAGATCCTGGAGGCAGAAGGTGCCAAGGAATCCGCCATCCTTCGCGCAGAGGCAGACAAACAGGCAGCCATCCTCCGTGCAGAGGCAGAGAAGGAGAAGATGATCCGCGAGGCAGAAGGTGAAGCCGAAGCCATCCTCAAGGTGCAGCAGGCGAATGCCGACGGTATCAAGATGCTGAAGGAAGCGGGTGCAGATGCCGCAGTCCTGAAGCTAAAGAGCCTGGAAGCATTCGAGAAAGTAGCGGACGGTCAGGCCACCACCATCCTGCTTCCCGCAGAGCTGCAGGGCATTGCCAGCATAGCAGAGACCTTCAAGGCAGCAGCCGGCAAAAAAGCAGAATAAAAGTCATACCGAATAGAATCAGACAGATCAAAGAGGATCTCTTCCGGAATGCCGGTAGGGATCCTTTTTTGCTCCAAGGATCAGGAAACGTGGCATCAAGTGCATGCTGCGAGGGGTTGAAAAACGCCGGATAATGAAGTATATTGATTACATATAGCTAAAAATAATACAGAGGCCGAAGCCTCGGAAAAGAGGAGTATTATGGATTTAAAGGGACGCGATTTTTTGAAATTATTGGATTTCACGCCGGAAGAGATCGAATATCTGCTGGACCTGGCGGCAGACCTGAAAGATAAAAAGAAAAAAGGAATCCCCGTAGATACTCTCCGAGGCAAGAATGTGGCTCTGATCTTCGAGAAGACCAGTACCCGTACCAGATGTGCTTTTGAAGTGGCAGCGCATGACCTGGGAATGGGTACCACTTATCTGGATCCCACTGGATCCCAGATCGGTAAAAAAGAAAGCATCGCCGATACCGCCAGAGTACTGGCAGGCATGTTCGAGGGTATCGAATACCGTGGCTTTGGACAGGATATCGTAGAGGAACTGGCGAAATACTCCAAGGTTCCCGTATGGAACGGACTGACCAATGAATTCCATCCCACCCAGATGCTGGCAGATCTTCTGACCATCCGTGAGCATTTCGGACACCTGAAGGGGATCCGTATGACTTATATGGGAGATGCCCGTTACAACATGGGAAACTCTCTGATGGTAGCCTGTGCGAAGATGGGTATGCACTTTACCGCATGCACTACGGCAAAATATTTCCCGGCAAAAGAGCTGGTGGCAGAGTGTGAAGTAATCGCGGCACAGACCGGCGGCAGCATCACCCTGACCGAAGATGTGAAGGCAGGTACCAAGGATGTGGATGTCATTTATACGGATGTCTGGGTATCCATGGGTGAGCCGGATGAGATCTGGGAGGAGCGTCTCCACGATCTGATGCCATATCAGGTAAATAAAGAAGCTATGGCAAATGCAAAAGAGGGTGCCATTTTCATGCACTGTCTGCCGGCATTCCATGACTTAAAGACCAGGATCGGTAAGGAAGTTTATGAGAAATTCGGTTACAGTGAGTTGGAAGTAACGGATGAAGTATTTGAGAGCAGACAGTCTGTCGTATTTGATGAGGCAGAGAACCGTATGCATACGATCAAGGCAGTGATGCTTGCAACGCTCGGAGATTAGTGTGAAAATTTGTGCTGGCACACAAATGTAAGATGAGCAAAGAACAGTGTACCGGGTATGGATATTTTGGAGGAAACAGATGAGGACACAGCTACTAGCGGCATTAAAGGAAGCCGATGATTATATTTCCGGTCAGGAACTGTGTGAGCACTTTGGAGTATCGCGCACTGCAATCTGGAAAGCGGTGAAGCAGTTAAAAGAGGCTGGATATGTGATCGAGGCAGTGCAGAATAAAGGATACAAGATCGTGTCGACACCGGACTGCCTGAATACGGCAGAACTGGAAAGCATCCGGAAAACAAAGTGGGCAGGTCGTGAAATTTTTTATTTTGATACAATTGATTCCACAAACACAAAGGCAAAACAGCTTGCGGAGGAAGGACATCCGACTGGAACGCTGGTTGTTGCGGAAAAACAGGAAGCAGGCCGCGGCCGCCGTGGAAGAGGATTTGAATCACCGGCGGGTGTCGGGATATTTATGACTCTGGTGCTCAAACCGGATTTTGCACCGGATCGCGCTTCTATGCTGACGCTCATAGCAGCGCTTGCAGTATCGAAAGCCATCTCGGAGAAAACTGGACAGGAAGCAGGGATCAAATGGCCGAACGATATTGTGATGAACGGCAAAAAAGTTTGTGGAATCTTAACGGAGATGAGCGCACAGTTAGATTATATCAACCATGTTGTCATCGGTATCGGTATTAACGTCCAGAATGAGTCATTTCCAAAAGAAATTGAACAGGTGGCGACCTCGATTCTGATGGAGACCGGACAGCATGTGAACCGTGCAGAGCTGATCGAGGCAGTGTTAGAACAGTTTGAACGTTATTATGAAATATTTTTAGAAACCGAAGATTTAAGCGGTCTGGTCAAAGAATATAATGCACATCTGATCAATATGCAAAAACAGGTCAGGGTATTAGATCCCAAAGAACCTTATGAGGCAAAAGCAATGGGAATCACGCCGCATGGTGAGCTGATCGTGGATACCTGGGAAGGCAGAAAACTGGTATCCTCCGGCGAAGTTTCCGTGAGAGGAGTATACGGATATGTCTGAGAGAGAAGAAGTGGTGCTCTGCGGAGCGAGCGCTTACAATAAAAAATTTTATCTGAATCAGGATTTTAAGGGACTGCCGGATTCGATCAAAGATGAATTAAAGATTATGTGTGTCCTTTTCACGGAGGATATCGGTGGTATTTTTCAGGTCGTCTTTGATGAGGATGGCAATCTGGAGTTCCGTACTTCCAGTGATGAGAACGATCTTTTATATGATGAGATCGGCTGTGGATTAAAAATACGTGAGCTGCAGCGCACAAAAGAAGAACTGCTTCGCGCTTTAGAGATGTATTATAAAGTGTTATATATTGGTGTGGACGAATCAGAAATGTAAAGAAAAAGGTAGGAAAATACGATGGTAATCACGATTGACGTAGGAAATACAAATATCACTGTAGGAGTATTCCGTGGGGATGAGGTAATGGCAACTTTTCGTATCACGACGAAGATGCCGCGTACTTCGGACGAGTATGGAATGCTTTTGTCAAATCTGTTAGAGCAGAATAAGATCAGACATGATGACATCGAGGATGCAATCATAGCTTCTGTTGTTCCAAATGTTATGCATTCCTTAGAGGGTGCGATCATCAAATATTTTGGTATCAATCCAATCATTGTGGAGCCGGGTACCAAAACAGGAATCCGCGTGGTAACCGAGAACCCGCGGCAGATCGGTGCAGACCGTATCGTGGATGCGGCAGCAGCATATGAGCTGTATGGCGGACCGGTACTGGTACTTGATTTTGGCACTGCCACTACTTATGATCTGGTCGATAAAAACGGAGCATTTGTTTCCGGGGTAACTGCACCTGGAATCCGCATTTCTGCAAAGGCACTGTGGGAAGATGCAGCAAAACTGCCGGAGATCGAGATCCGCAAACCGGAGAGTATTCTGGCAAAAGAGACGATCTCAAGCATGCAGGCTGGTCTTGTATATGGACAGATCGGACAGACGGAATATATCGTGAAACATATGATCGAAGAGGCTGACATGGGACCGGTCAAGGTTGTTGCAACCGGTGGATTGGGGCGTATCATTGCAAATGAGACAGATGTGATCGATGTGTATGATCCGAACCTGACATTGAAGGGAATGAACCTTATTTATAAGAAGCAGAACCGTAAATCAGGTAAGATTAAGAAATAAGAGATATCTGACCGGGAGATACAGGATGCCTGGATCGGGTATAAGAGAGTGAATTATTTAGGAAATGGTGGCATGGGAGAAATCAGACGACTTCAGATTGGAAATGTAACGTTAGAAAATAACCTGATATTAGCACCGATGGCAGGCGTGACAGACCTGCCATTTCGTTTGCTTTGCAAGGAACAGGGAGCGGGACTGCTGTGCATGGAGATGGTCAGCGCAAAGGCGATCCTTTATAAAAACAGAAATACAGAAGAACTTTTGACGATCGACAAACGCGAGAATCCGGTGTCGCTGCAGCTGTTTGGCTCTGACCCGGATATCATGAGTGAGATTGCAAAACAGATCGAGGACAGACCATTTGACATTTTAGACATCAACATGGGCTGCCCGGTGCCGAAAGTGGTCAACAACGGCGACGGTTCTGCGCTTATGAAAAATCCAAAGCTCGCCGGGGAGATCATTGAAAAGACTGCCCGTGCAATCAAAAAGCCGGTTACGGTCAAGATCCGCAAAGGATTTGACGAGGAACATGTCAATGCGGTTGAGATGGCTCACATTGCGCAGGAATCCGGTGCTGCGGCAGTGGCAGTCCACGGCAGGACAAGGTCACAATTTTATTCGGGAAAGGCTGACTGGGATATCATAAGACAGGTAAAAGAGGCAGTTTCCATCCCCGTGATCGGAAATGGTGATATTTTAACGGCGGCGGACGTGATCGCAATGCAGAAACAGACCGGTTGTGACGGCTTTATGATCGCACGCGGTGCGGAGGGAAATCCGTGGATCTTTGCGCAGATCCTTCATTATTTTAAGACGGGTGAAGAACTTCCGAAACCGACGTTCGAGGAAGTGACGCAGATGCTTCTTAGGCATGCGCGCATGCAGCTTGAGTTTAAAGGCGAATACACCGGGATCCGTGAGATCAGGAAACACGCGGCGTGGTATACGTCCGGCTACCGCAATTCTTCGAAGCTGCGCGGCAGGATCAATGAGGTGGAGACGTATGAGCAGCTGGAGGCACTGTTTCAGGAGGTCTGCGGTTTTATGGCATGATCCGAGTGCCAAAAGGCGATTCGTGACTTAGCGACTGGCAGAAAAATTCAATCCGGTAAAGTTAAAATGAAGGAAACAAAAAAGACATAAGTAAAATTCCGAAAAAAGTACTGAATCAGAAAATGCTGTCATAAAGATGGAAAAAGGAATATGACGGAGAAGTGCGATGTCCTTTTCCAATGAATTTTTATATGATTTTAAACCGGTGTACGAGGGAATCCTTGCAGCAAAAAGTGTGAAGCCGGAGTGCGCGATTGTCGAGGTGATCGATGAGGAACCGGATGGAGCAGGGATGTTTGAGCCGGCAGGGACGCTCGATGTGCTGGAGCAGATCGGGGATGAGCTTAATGCGCTTACAATTTATACAGACCGGCCTGCATATTTTCATGAGTTTGCAGAGACAATGTATGAGAAGACCGGACTGGTTTCACTTATCGTATCGAAAAAGCGTCTTGGATTAGCAAAGAATAAGGAAAAAAACAGCAGTATTTTTCTGCTTGATTTTGAATGGAACAGTGCTCTCTATGAAAAACAGATCGCGTTGGGAAAACATTATATTCCAATCCATAAAAAAACCTGGCGAACAGCCGAAAATCTTGACATAGCAGTACCTATCGGTTATAATACTGTGATTGTTAAGAGACCAAAAAAGAAAACGGGGGCGCCGTGGCAGGACAGATTTGAGAAGGCTTTTTATCGTTCATAGCGTCTGGCGCAAGGCTTTGTGCCGCCGTATATATGAACCGAACAATAATTATTATAAAGAAGGGTAAATGCAATGGACAAGAAAAACATTCTGACTTACGAGGGACTCAAGAAACTGGAAGACGAATTAGAGAACTTAAAGGTTGTAAGAAGAAAAGAAGTTTCACAGAAGATCAAAGAGGCAAGAGAGCAGGGAGACTTATCTGAGAACGCTGAGTACGACGCTGCAAAGGACGAGCAGAGAGACATCGAAGCACGTATTGAAGAACTTGAGAAAATCTTAAAGAATGCAGAAGTAGTTGTCGAGGAAGAGGCTGATCTTGATAAAGTAAGCATCGGATGCAGCGTAAAGATCCTTGACTGCGAATTTGATGAGGAATTAGAGTATAAGATTGTTGGTTCTACCGAGGCTAACAGCTTAAAAGGCAAGATTTCCAACGAATCACCGGTTGGTAAGGCACTGCTTGGCAAACAGGTAGGTGATACCGTTACTGTTGAGACACCGGCAGGAGAGTTTTCATACAAAGTGCTTTCAATTCACAGAGCAAACTAAGAGATATGACAGTTGGGCAGAAAGACTGTCCGGGGAATAAAACAAGTGGAGGATAAACATGGCAGAGCAGAACAATAACCAGCAGGATTTAAACCAGCTGCTTCAGGTACGTTATGACAAGCTGCATGAACTGCAGGAGAACGGAAAAGATCCGTTTGTCATCACAAAATATGATGTGACAAATCATTCAACCGATATCATCGACAATTTTGAGACAATGGAAGGCAAACCGGTATCGATCGCCGGCCGTATGATGTTTAAACGTGTGATGGGAAAAGCATCATTCTGCAATATTCAGGACTTAAAGGGACGTATTCAGGTATATGTTGCAAGAGACAATATCGGAGAGGAAATCTACAAAGATTTCAAGAAATCTGATATCGGCGATATCTGGGGCGTAAAGGGATATGCTTTCCGTACCAAAACAGGTGAGATTTCTATCCATGCTGAGGAGATGACACTGCTGTCAAAATCATTACAGATCCTTCCAGAGAAGTTCCACGGACTGACTGATACAGACATGCGTTACCGTCAGAGATATATCGACCTGATCATGAATCAGGAGAGCAAGGAAGTATTCATCAAACGTTCCAAGATCTTAAAAGAGATCCGTAACTTCTTAGCTGACCGTGATTTCATGGAAGTAGAGACTCCGATGCTTGTATCGAATGCAGGTGGAGCAGCAGCAAGACCGTTTGAGACACATTATAATGCCTTAAATGAGGATGTAAAACTGCGTATCTCTCTGGAGTTATACTTAAAGAGACTGATCGTCGGCGGACTTGAACGTGTATACGAGATCGGTCGTGTATTCCGCAATGAGGGTGTTGACACCCGTCATAACCCGGAGTTCACACTGATGGAGCTGTATCAGGCATACACAGACTATGAGGGCATGATGGAACTGACAGAGTCCATGTTCCGTTATCTTGCAGAAAAAGTCTGCGGAAGTACAAAGATCAGCTACAATGGCATCGAGATCGACCTTGGCAAGCCATTTACACGCATGACCATGAACGATGCGATTAAAAAATATACCGGAATCGACTTTGATACCGTAGCAGATGATGCAGCAGCAAAGAAACTTGCTGAGGAGCATCACATTGCATACGAGGAACGCCACAAGAAAGGTGATATCATCAACCTCTTCTTCGAGGAGTTCTGTGAGAAAGAACTGATCCAGCCGACCTTTATCATGGATCATCCGATTGAGATTTCTCCGCTTACCAAGAAGAAACCGAGCGATCCTACCAAGGTAGAGCGGTTCGAGCTTTTCATCAATACATGGGAAATGTGTAATGCATATTCCGAGTTAAACGATCCGGTCGACCAGCGTGAGCGTTTTGCAGCACAGGATGCAAATGCAGCAGCCGGTGACGACGAGGCAGAGCACACAGACGAGGATTTCTTAAATGCATTAGAGATCGGTATGCCGCCAACGGGTGGTATCGGATACGGAATCGACCGTCTTGTGATGCTGCTTACAGACAGCGCAGCAATCCGTGACGTATTACTCTTCCCGACAATGAAGTCATTAGACTCTGACAAGAAGTCTTCTAAGACTTCCGAAGCAGCTCCTGCAGCAAGTGAGCCGACAACAAGTGTGTCCGCAGAGAACGTACAGCTTGATCTTTCAAAAGTAAAAATTGAGCCACTTTTTGAGGAATTTGTAGATTTTGATACATTTGCAAAATCTGATTTCAGAGTCGTAAAGATTGAAGCCTGCGAAGCAGTGCCAAAGTCAAAGAAGCTTCTCAAGTTCACTTTAAATGATGGAACTGACAAGAAACGTACTATTTTAAGCGGTATTCATGAGTACTATGAGCCAGAGCAGCTTGTTGGAAAGACATGCGTAGCAATCACAAACCTTCCACCAAGAAAGATGATGGGAATCCCATCAGAAGGAATGTTGATTTCAGCAGTGTACGAGTATGACGGACACGAAGGACTGAATCTGCTTATGTTAGATGACGCAATTCCTGCTGGAGCTAAGCTGTATTAAGAGAGTAAAATAAAAGATTGTATTACTTAGAGGACATTTTTTAAAGAAATTTAGAAGATGTCCTCTTTTTGCGTTATAGGAACAACTGAAATAGCGAAAGGAGATTCATACGGAACACGCTTCGTATGGCGATGCATATATAGATGAGATTTCAAGAGAAATACAGGAGACATTTCCTGGTATTAAGGGATTTAACCGAAGAGGTCTTTATAGAATGAAAAAATTTTATGAGACTTACAAGGATAATGAAATTGTGACACCACTGGTGACACAAATTAGCTGGACGAATCACTTGCTGATAATGTCTGGATGCAAGACAGATGAGGAAATGGAGTTCTATATCCGTCTATGCATTAAGGAAAATTATTCCGAAAGCGTAATTTGCATAACGGTATCTGACAAGCGTAGACAGCAAGAAAGCAGGGTTGAATAGTGATTGAGCTTCGAA
>OMGY01002603.1_pt1 | contig 13230 bp, 10 predicted proteins | sample 1674461 | NCBI WGS metagenome assembly OMGY01 (sample SAMN05578579, study PRJEB25193) | human gut metagenome | biome: Human Microbiome; feature: human-associated habitat; material: feces | host: Homo sapiens | place: USA:Birmingham
GTAAGCAATACTTCACGAAGATAAAAAATTATCCCCACGAAAAATCTACTGAACCGAGGTCATGGCGATGTATTCCGCCAGTTCGCGCGTGCCGGTCTGTCCGGTCATCACCATCTTGGGGTAGGTGATCGGTTCGCCCGTGCCTTGCAAGTCGGGCATTTCTTTCATTTGGTAGCGTGTGGTCATTGTTGCGTTCTCCTTTCTTTTCTTTCCTTCGTTGCAAAGTCCTTTTCCCTGCGGAGCAAAGTTCTTTTGGTGGCGGAGAAATCTTAGAATAAAGCCTTTATTCCAAGGAATAGAAATTTTATTTTTAAGAATAAAGGCTTTGTTTGTAGAAACAGAATCCTTGTTCTATTTTTGTATAGGCACAAAGGTAAGTTTCCGTGGCGAGAAAAGCAAGTTTTGGTGGGGAGAATCTTCATATTTATCTGCAAATGCCTTTACTGAGGTATAGTCTTTCTTTTTTATATGGAATCGCATTTTTCGGAAAAAGATTTCGGTTGCGGGTGGCGGTCGTTCTTCTATTATGGAGGATGACGTTTCTTTTATGCAAAAAAACATGCCACAATTTGCTCTTTTCGTAAATAAGTCGTTACTTTGCACAAATTTTAAAGAGACTATGCAATCGCAGGAAATGAGAAGCAAATATAACCTCCGTTCGAATGAATTTCATTCGGGAGCCGTCAGTTTCTCTTTTTTCGAGAAAGATATTTTTAGTTCTTTGGTAATGCGTTAATCCTTTATTGGGTGACGCATTTTTTTTGTGAAATAGCTACAACTCGTAGTTCGTAGCTTGTAACTCGTAACTTAATAGACAACAAGAGAATATGGAAAAGAATTTAAAGAAAGTGCTTGTCTTGGGTTCTGGTGCGCTCAAGATTGGTCAGGCCGGAGAGTTTGACTATTCCGGTTCGCAGGCGCTGAAGGCGTTGCGCGAAGAAGGTATCGGTTCTGTTTTGGTAAACCCGAACATTGCTACTATCCAGACATCGGAAGGTATCGCCGATCAAGTTTATTTCTTGCCGGTAACTCCTTATTTCGTGGAAGAAATCATCAAGAAAGAACGTCCCGACGGCATTTTGCTGGCATTCGGCGGACAGACGGCGCTGAACTGCGGTACGGAACTCTACCAGAACGGAATTCTTCAGAAATATGGCGTGCGCGTGCTGGGTACCTCCGTTGAGGCGATTATGTACACCGAAGACCGTGACCTCTTTGTGAAGAAGCTGGACGAGATTCCGATGAAGACTCCGAAGAGCCACGCTGTGGAGAGCATGGAAGACGCACTGAAGGCAGCCCGCGAGATTGGCTACCCCGTGATGGTGCGCTCGGCTTATGCTCTGGGCGGACTGGGAAGCGGTATTTGTCCGGACGAGGAAGCCTTCATTAAATTGGCCGAAAGCTCTTTCACTTTCTCCAAGCAGATTCTGGTAGAAGAGTCTCTGAAGGGTTGGAAGGAAATTGAATTTGAGGTAATCCGCGATGCCAACGACCACTGCTTCACGGTGGCAAGCATGGAAAACTTCGACCCGCTGGGTATTCATACGGGTGAGTCCATCGTAGTGGCTCCCACTTGCTCATTGACCGACGAGCAGGTGAAAATGTTGCAGGAACTCTCCACCAAATGTATCCGCCACCTGGGCATCGTGGGTGAATGTAACATCCAGTATGCGTTCAACGCCGAGACAAACGACTATCGTGTCATCGAGGTGAACGCACGTCTCTCCCGTTCTTCCGCATTGGCTTCCAAGGCTACCGGTTATCCGCTGGCATTCGTGGCTGCCAAGATTGCTTTGGGCTATACGCTCGACCAGATTGGCGAGATGGGAACTCCCAACTCTGCATATGCCGCTCCGCAGCTGGATTACTTGATTTGCAAGATTCCGCGTTGGGACTTGACGAAGTTCGTAGGTGTCAGCCGCGAAATCGGTTCGAGCATGAAGTCCGTGGGTGAAATTATGTCCATCGGTCGCTCTTTCGAAGAAATCATTCAGAAAGGTCTGCGTATGATTGGTCAGGGAATGCACGGCTTCGTGGGTAATGAAGACGTGGAATTCGAGGACCTGGATTATGAACTGTCGCACCCCACCGACCTGCGTGTCTTTGCTATTGCCGAGGCTTTGGAAAAGGGATATACCATCGACCGTATCTTCGAGCTGACCAAGATTGATCCCTGGTTCTTGGGCAAGCTGAAGAACATCGTAGACTACAAGCAGAAACTTTCTCAATATAATAAGGTAGAAGACATTCCTGCCGATGTGCTGCGCGAAGCAAAAGTGCTTGGCTTCTCCGACTTCCAGATTGCCCGCTTCGTACTGAATCCGCAAGGCAATATGGAGAAGGAAAACCTCGCCGTACGTGCCCGTCGTAAAGAGCTGGGCATCCTGCCTGCCGTGAAGCGCATCAATACGGTGGCTTCCGAACATCCGGAACTGACGAACTACCTCTACATGACGTATGCCGTTCAGGGTTATGATGTGAACTATTATAAGAATGAAAAATCAGTGGTTGTGCTTGGTTCGGGCGCTTACCGCATCGGTTCGTCTGTAGAGTTCGACTGGTGTTCGGTGAACGCCATCCAGACTGCCCGCAAGCTGGGCTACAAGTCCATCATGATTAACTATAACCCCGAAACCGTTTCTACGGACTACGACATGTGCGACCGTCTCTACTTCGACGAGCTCTCCTTCGAGCGTGTGCTCGACGTTATCGACTTGGAGCAGCCGCGCGGTGTCATCGTCTCAGTGGGTGGACAGATTCCGAACAACCTGGCTATGAAGCTTCACCGCCAGTCAGTTCCCGTGCTGGGTACTTCACCCATCTCCATCGACCGTGCAGAAAACCGTAACAAGTTCTCCGCTATGCTCGACCAGCTGGGCATCGACCAGCCGGCTTGGCAGGAACTCACCAGCCTGGAAGATGTGAAAGGCTTTGTAGAGAAGGTGGGCTATCCGGTACTGGTGCGTCCGTCTTACGTACTCTCCGGTGCTGCGATGAACGTATGCTACGACGAAGAAGAGCTGGAAAACTTCTTGAAGATGGCTGCCGAAGTATCTAAGGAATATCCGGTTGTTGTATCCCAGTTCTTGCAGAACACCAAGGAAATCGAGTTCGACGCTGTTGCCCAAAACGGTGAAGTGGTGGAATACGCCATCTCCGAGCACGTAGAGTTTGCCGGTGTACACTCCGGTGACGCTACTCTGGTATTCCCGGCACAGAAGATTTACTTTGCAACGGCACGCCGCATTAAAAAAATCAGCCGCCAGATTGCAAAGGAACTCAATATCTCCGGTCCTTTCAACATCCAGTTCCTGGCTCGCAACAACGAGGTGAAGGTTATCGAGTGTAACCTCCGTGCATCGCGCAGCTTCCCGTTCGTATCGAAGGTGCTGAAGCGCAACTTCATCGAGACTGCTACCCGCATCATGCTCGACGCTCCTTATACACAACCGGACAAGTCGGCATTCGACATCGATCGCATCGGTGTAAAGGCAAGCCAGTTCTCCTTCTCCCGTCTGCACAAGGCAGACCCGGTGTTGGGTGTAGACATGTCATCTACCGGTGAGGTGGGCTGCATTGGCGATGATTTCTCCGAAGCGTTGCTGAATGCCATGATTGCTACCGGATTCAGAATCCCTCGTCCCGAGAAGGGCGTGATGTTCTCCTCCGGAGCCATGAAGTCCAAGGTAGATTTGCTGGATGCCAGTCGCATGCTCTTTGCCAAAGGCTATAAGATTTATGCTACGGCAGGTACAGCCGCTTTCCTCAACGCTCACGGCGTGACGACGGAGGCCGTTTACTGGCCGGATGAACGCCCGGATGCGGAAAACAACGTGATGACGATGATTGCCGACCATGCCTTCGACTTGATTGTCAACATCCCGAAGAACCATACGAAACGTGAGCTGACCAATGGCTACAAGATTCGTCGCGGCGCCATCGACCACAATATCCCGTTGATTACCAATGCCCGCCTCGCAAGTGCCTTTATCGAGGCATTCTGCGAAATGAATCTGGAAGGTATCCAGATTAAGAGCTGGCAGGAGTACAAATAATTTGTTTGCTCTGTAAACGATTGCAGGAGCGGAAAGCCGAAAGGTTTTCCGCTCTTTTGTTATACAGGGTTTATTTCCCTATCTTTGTTCGGGGCTGAGTCTCTGTATGAATCAAAAGAAGAAACAATATGAATGAAGTGGAAAAAATGCGTAGCTCCCAGTTGGCGGACATGTCCGTTCCGGAGATACAAGTGAAGTTTGAGCATGCCAAGCGCTTGCTGGCAAAGATGCGTGTGATGAGTACTTACGATGAGGATTACCGGAGCTTGTTGGAGGAACTGGTACCGGGTATTCCCGCCACGTCCGTCATCTGTCCGCCGTTCCATTGCGACCACGGGGATGGTATCCGGCTGGGTGAGCATGTCTTTGTCAATGCCAATTGTACTTTCCTGGACGGAGGATATATCACGATTGGTGCCCATACGTTGGTCGGTCCATGCGTACAGATATACACTCCCCATCATCCGATGGATTATATCGAACGTCGTACGGAAAAGGAATATGCCTATCCGGTGACGATAGGAGAGGATTGCTGGATTGGCGGCGGTGCCATTTTGTGTCCGGGTGTCACCATCGGCGACCGTTGTATCATCGGTGCGGGTAGTGTGGTGACGAAAGATATTCCATCCGATAGCATAGCCGTTGGTAATCCGGCAAAGGTCATTCGGAAAAATGAGGCAAAAAAATGAACATGCTAAATGCTTGAGAAACAGAGTGTGTCGCTAAATGACTAAAAAAATATCGAAAAATATTATGCAAAAGTTTTGGTAATGTCAAAATAAGCTGTACCTTTGCATCGCTTTTGAAACGGAAGTGTACGGGCGTTTAGCTCAGCTGGTTCAGAGCATCTGCCTTACAAGCAGAGGGTCGGCGGTTCGAATCCGTCAACGCCCACTGGAAATTTTCATTCGAAGGTGGTCTTGTAAGTGATTGTGAGGCCATTTTTTTTATCCGTTAACTTCCTTTTCTTAAAATCTTTATCCTTTATGTCTTGTTACTCAGAAAAAAGCAGTAATTTTGCAGTCCGATAATTATCATCATAAATACGACGTATGAAACTTGATTTACTTACCGCAATCTCTCCGATTGACGGTCGATACAGAGGCAAAACGGATGTTTTGGCTGCCTATTTTTCAGAATTTGCACTGATTAAATACCGTGTACAAGTTGAGGTAGAATACTTTATCACGCTGTGTGAGCTGCCTTTGCCGCAACTGAAAGGGGTGGATAAGGGCGTTTTCGAAACCTTGAGAAACATTTACCGTAACTTCTCCGAAGCCGACGCACAACGCATCAAGGATATTGAGAGCGTGACGAACCATGATGTGAAGGCTGTGGAGTATTTCTTGAAAGAAGAGTTTGATAAGTTGGGTGGTATGGAGGACTATAAGGAATTCATCCATTTCGGCCTGACTTCACAAGATATCAATAACACGTCTGTTCCTTTGTCTGTAAAAGAGGCATTGGAGCAGGTGTACTATCCTCAAATAGAGGAACTGATAGCGCAGCTCCGTGCTTATGCGGAAGAGTGGGCCGCTATCCCCATGCTTGCCAAGACACACGGACAACCGGCTTCGCCTACCCGTTTGGGTAAGGAGGTAATGGTGTTTGTCTACCGTCTGGAACGCCAGCTGGCAACGCTGAAGGCTTGTCCGGTGACAGCAAAGTTCGGTGGCGCTACGGGCAATTACAATGCCCATCATGTGGCTTATCCGGAATATGACTGGAAGGCATTTGGCAATAAGTTCGTTTCCGAAAAGCTTGGCTTGGAACGCGAGGAGTATACTACCCAGATATCCAATTACGATAATCTGTCTGCCATCTTTGATGCCATGAAGCGCATTAATACGGTGATGATTGATATGAACCGTGACTTCTGGCAATATATATCTATGGAATATTTCAAGCAGAAGATTAAAGCCGGTGAGGTGGGTTCCAGCGCGATGCCGCACAAGGTGAACCCGATTGACTTTGAAAATGCGGAAGGAAACTTGGGCATGGCGAATGCTATTCTTGAGCACTTGGCGGTGAAACTGCCGGTTTCCCGTTTGCAGCGTGACTTGACAGACTCTACCGTGCTCCGCAATGTGGGTATGCCGTTCGGGCATATCATTATTGCCATACAAAGTTCTTTGAAGGGGTTGCGTAAGTTGCTGTTGAACGAACCGGCCATCTACCGTGACCTGGACAACTGCTGGAGTGTGGTGGCTGAGGCCATCCAGACCATTCTGCGCCGTGAGGCCTATCCGCATCCCTATGAAGCATTGAAAGCGCTGACCCGTACTAATCAGGCCATTACGGAAGCGTCCATCAAGGAATTTATAGAAGGACTGAATGTGAGTGAAGAGATAAAGAAGGAATTGCGGGTGATTACCCCCCATACTTATACGGGAATTTAAGCAACGACAGAAGTGTGCCGGAGGAATTTCAACTTTTTGGTCCGGCAATTGTTATAGAAACATATAAAATTCAAGGTATAATAGAGACAATGAATGGCCGTGAGGCCAAGGTTTAATTTTATTCGAATAAAAAGCAATGAGTACAGAAAACGAAACTTGGCGTGATGCTTCTTCCTCAGAGGAGAACTCAGGTGCCGGCCGCGATGGTTACCAATTTAACAAGGAAGGTGGCTACAGCCGTCCGTCTTACAATCGTGATAATGGCGACCGTCCTTATCGCCCCAGATTTAACAGTGAAAACGGCGACCGCCCGCAACGCCTTTATAACAGTGACCGTCCTTATCGCCCGCGCTTTAATCCTGGTGCGGACAATGGTGACCGTCCGCAGCGTCCTCGTTACAATAATGATAATGGCGACCGCCCTTATCGTCCGCGTTATAACAGCGAAGGCGGCGACCGTCCGCAACGTCCTTATGGAAACAATTCGGGGGACCGCCCTTACCGTCCGCGCTACAACAGCGAAGGTGGCGACCGTCCGCAACGCCCTTATAATAGTGACCGTCCGCAGCGCCCGCGTTATGGTAATGAAGGTGGTGACCGTCCGCAACGTCCTTATAACAGTGATCGTTCTTATAATACAGACCGTCCCTATCGTCCGCGCTATAACAGTGAAGATGGCGACCGTCTGCAGCGTCCTCGCTACAATAATGAGGGTGGTGATCGTCCTTATCGTCCACGCTTCAATTCGGGTGGTGGAAGGCCTGGCGGATATGGTAACAGAGATAGCTATAGTCGTCCTGTCCGTCGTTCGGCCGATTATGACCCCAATGCTAAGTACAGCAAGAAGAAACAGATAGAGTATAAGGAGCAGTTTGTGGACCCGAACGAGCCTATCCGTCTGAACAAATTTCTGGCCAATGCCGGTGTTTGTTCCCGTCGCGAGGCTGATGAATTCATCACTGCCGGAGTTGTTTCTGTAAACGGAGAGGTCGTGACGGAATTGGGAACCAAGATTAAACGTGGTGATGAAGTGAAGTTCCACGACCAGACGGTCAGTATCGAACGTAAGATTTACGTCCTGCTGAACAAGCCGAAAGATACAGTGACTACTTCGGATGACCCCCAAGCACGTCGCACGGTGATGGATTTGGTGAAAGGCGCTTGCAATGAACGTATTTATCCGGTAGGTCGTCTGGACCGCAATACTACAGGTGTGTTGCTGCTGACAAATGATGGTGACTTGGCTTCCAAGCTGACGCATCCCAAGTATCTGAAGAAGAAAATATATCATGTGCATTTGGACAAGAATCTGACAAAAGCCGATATGGAGCAAATTGCGGCCGGTATTCAACTGGATGACGGAGAAATCCATGCAGATGCCATTAGCTATACGGATGACGTCAAGAAAGATGATGTCGGCATTGAAATTCACTCCGGTAAGAACCGTATCGTGCGTCGTATCTTCGAATCGCTGGGATACAAAGTGATGAAGCTGGACCGTGTATATTTTGCCGGTTTAACGAAGAAAGGCCTGCGCCGCGGCGAATGGCGTTACCTCACGGAGCAAGAGGTGAACTTCCTGCGCATGGGTTCTTTCGAGTAATATATAATAAGGTATAATAACTGTTTTATGGAAAAGATTAGTAGAACAAAGATTGTTGACCTGCTGAAGCGTGAAGATTTTGGCGCTATGGTCAACGTGAAGGGCTGGGTTCGTACCCGCAGAGGTAGTAAGCAAGTAAACTTTATCGCGCTGAATGACGGTTCTACAATAAATAATGTGCAGATTGTAGTAGACTTGGGTAACTTCGATGAGGAGATGCTGAAAGAGATAACTACCGGTGCTTGTTTGAGTGTAAACGGGGTGCTGACGGAATCTGTCGGTTCCGGTCAGAAGGCCGAAGTGCAGGCCCGCGAGATCGAAGTGCTGGGAGCTTGCGATAACACGTATCCGTTGCAGAAGAAAGGTCATTCCATGGAGTTTCTCCGTGAGATAGCCCATCTGCGTCCCCGTACCAATACGTTCGGGGCGGTGTTTCGTATTCGTCACAACATGGCGATTGCCATCCATAAGTTCTTTCATGACAGAGGGTTCTTCTATTTTCATACTCCGATCATCACGGCTTCCGACTGCGAAGGCGCAGGCCAGATGTTCCAGGTAACTACAAAGAATCTGTATGACTTGAAGAAGGACGAGAATGGTTCCATTATTTACGATGATGACTTCTTTGGAAAGCAGGCCAGCCTGACGGTTTCCGGACAGTTGGAAGGCGAACTTGCCGCTACTGCATTGGGAGCCATCTATACATTCGGTCCTACGTTCCGTGCCGAGAATTCCAATACTCCCCGCCACTTGGCAGAGTTCTGGATGATTGAGCCGGAAGTGGCGTTCAATGATATTGCGGACAATATGGACCTGGCGGAAGACTTCATCAAGTATTGTGTGCAGTGGGCTTTGGACAACTGTGCCGACGATGTGAAGTTCCTCAATGACATGTTTGATAAGGGATTGATTGAACGTCTGCAAGGTGTCTTGAAAGAAAACTTCGTGCGCCTGCCCTATACGGAAGGTATCAAGATACTAGAAGAGGCTGTTGCCAAAGGACATAAGTTTGAATTCCCGGTGTACTGGGGAGTTGACTTGGCTTCCGAACACGAGCGCTATCTGGTGGAAGACCACTTCAAGCGTCCGGTTATCCTGACTGACTATCCGAAGGAAATCAAAGCGTTCTATATGAAGCAGAACGAAGACGGCAAGACCGTGCGTGCCATGGATGTGCTCTTCCCGAAGATTGGGGAAATCATTGGCGGTTCCGAACGTGAATCGGATTACAACAAGCTGATGACGCGTATTGACGAACTTCACATACCGATGAAGGATATGTGGTGGTATCTCGATACCCGCAAGTTCGGTACATGTCCCCACTCCGGATTTGGTTTGGGCTTTGAGCGTTTGTTGCTGTTCGTGACGGGCATGACGAATATTCGTGATGTTATACCGTTCCCACGTACGCCGCGTAACGCCGAGTTCTAGGTTTTGGAATATACAAACTGGATAAAATCATCCGCACAAACATTCTGTTGTTTGTGCGGTTTTTTTATATCTAAAAATGTTATAATCTCAAAATAAATCTTTATATTTGTGTCTAACGGAACGACATAACGTTAACCAACATCATACGAATATGAAACGGAACTATTTCTTTACCATGCTGGCAGCGGTGCTGCTTGCGGTAGCGGGAGCCAATGCGCAGGAGAGCGCAGAGTTTAGGCCTGCGGAACTGGCAGGAATTTGGCAGTTATGTCATTATGTGTCTGAAATCCCGGATGTTCCCGGGATATTGAAACCGAGTAACACCTTTAAAGTGCTGAGTGATGACGGCCGTATTGTCAATTTTACAATTATTCCAGGCAAAGATGCCATCATCACTGGATATGGGACTTATCAGCAGCTGACGGATAATTCCTATAAGGAAAGCATTGAGAAAAACATCCATTTGCCCATGTTGGACCATAAAGACAATATACTGGAGTTTGAAATAGGGGACGACGGGGTAATGTACCTGAAGTATTTTATAGCTAAGGACTTGAATGGTAATGAACTGAATACATGGTTCCATGAAACATGGAAGCGGGTGGGCATGCCTGCAAAATTCCCCGAAGACCTTGTCCGTTGATATTTCTTTCTCTTTCCCGTTTCTTTCTCATGCAGCTTTGAAAGCCTTCTATGACGGCATCGACCGATGAAGGCCGCATCATAAAGAGTTGTTCTGCGGAGATTCTTCCCTTTCTCCGCAGGATAACTTTGTCTGTTGTATATCAGCCAAGTGGCTCTCTAAAAAAAAGTGGAAAACTTTTGCCAGTTCTAAGAAAAACCGTACCTTTGCAAGCCGATTATTATCTCGAAAGGATAAGCATTTAATTCATAGCGAGTTAATCTTCCATTGTCCGGGATGACTGGCTTGCGGTGAAGAAAAACATTTTAGTAGTAACATTTTAAAAAACAATTAAGAGTGGATACTTTAAGTTACAAGACCATTTCTGCAAACAAAGCTACAGTGACTAAAGAATGGGTCATTGTTGACGCTACAGACCAGGTATTGGGTCGTCTGGGCGCAAAAGTTGCGAAACTGTTGAGAGGAAAGTATAAACCTAACTTTACTCCTCACGTAGATTGCGGCGATAATGTAATCATTATCAATGCCGACAAAGTAAAATTAACCGGTAACAAGTGGAATGACAAGGTATATCTGTCATACACAGGCTATCCCGGCGGTCAGAGAGAAATCACTCCTGCTCGTTTGCAGGCAAAACCGAACGGTGATGACAAGTTGCTGAGAAAAGTAGTAAAGGGTATGCTGCCTAAAAATAAGTTGGGCGCCAAATTGCTGGGCAATATGTATGTATATGCCGGCAGCGAGCACAAACATGATGCTCAGAACCCGAAAATGATTGATATTAACGCACTTAAATAAGAGATAATGGAAGTAGTAAATGCATTAGGCAGACGTAAAAGTGCAATTGCACGTATTTTCGTAAGCGAAGGTACTGGAAAGATTACTATTAACAAGAGAGACCTCGCAGAGTACTTTCCATCAAGCATTCTTCAGTATGTAGTTAAACAACCGTTGAACAAGCTGGGTGTTGCTGAAAAGTACGACATCAAAGTAAATCTCTGCGGTGGCGGTTTCACCGGACAGTCTCAGGCATTGCGTCTTGCAATTGCTCGCGCTTTGGTGAAAATCAATGCTGAAGATAAAGCTGCTCTCCGTGCTGAAGGCTTCATGACTCGCGATCCCCGTTCTGTTGAACGTAAGAAACCGGGACAGCCGAAAGCTCGTCGTAGATTCCAGTTCAGTAAACGTTAAGAGTTGGAGAACGGTTGGGGCGGACAAGTTGCTTAATTCTCGACTTTCACCTCTCAACTCTCAACTGAAAAAGCGTTTAGTATCTAAACTACCGGGACTCTTCATTCGGATAGGCTACCCGGCGGTTGGTTTAGAAAAAACAAAAAAGAAAGTAAACGATTTAAAGATTAAAACAAAATGTCAAGAACTAATTTTGATACATTATTGGAAGCCGGTTGTCACTTCGGTCACTTGAAAAGAAAGTGGAACCCTGCAATGGCTCCTTATATCTTCATGGAGCGCAATGGTATTCATATCATTGACCTCAACAAGACGGTTGCTAAAATTGACGAAGCTGCTGAAGCTTTGAAGCAAATCGCTAAATCAGGAAAGAAAGTCCTGTTTGTTGCTACTAAAAAACAAGCTAAGCAGGTGGTTGCCGACAAGGCTGCATCTGTAAATATGCCTTATGTAATCGAGCGCTGGCCGGGTGGTATGTTGACCAACTTCCCGACTATCCGTAAAGCCGTGAAGAAAATGACCACCATCGACAAGATGGAAAAAGACGGTACTTTCTCTCACCTTTCAAAACGGGAAAAACTTCAGATCGCTCGTCAGCGGGCAAAACTCGACAAGAACTTAGGAAGTATTGCCGATCTGACCCGTCTGCCAGCAGCTCTTTTCGTTGTGGATGTAATGAAGGAATATATTGCAGTGAAAGAAGCTAAAAGTCTCGGTATTCCAGTATTTGCAATGGTAGACACCAACTCTGATCCGAGTTGTATTGATTTCGTCATTCCGTGTAATGACGATGCTTCTACTTCTATCAGTTTAGTTATCGACCGGGTAGCCGATGCTATCAAAGAAGGTTTGTCAGAACGTAAAGCTGAAAAAGACAAAGAAGGCACCGAAAAAAAACCGGCAGCTAAGAAAGTAGAAAAAGTAGCTGGAACAATTAAAATAAGTACAGCTAAACAAAACTACAATAAGGATGAGATTATCGAAATCCGGGTTAAAGGAAACGACTTACGCTCCGTAAATGCAATTAGTTTTGCCCTTCCTTACAATCAACAAGACTATGAATTTATTGGTGTAGAGTTACAAAACATGCAGGAGATGGAGAATCTGACAAACGACCGTCTTCATACGAATGGTGTGAAAGCTTTATATCCGACTTTTGTAAATATTGGAAATAAAGAATCTCTGGAAGGTAATCCGGACTTGTTTATTTTGAAATTTAAAGCAAAACACAAACTTAAATTCGACTTGAAAGCACAGGATGGCATTTTAGTCGACAAAAACTTGAGTACTCAAAAATTCTGAAAGACTAAAATTCAAAAAACACCCCGGGGCACTTGCTCCGGGGTGTTTCATATATAAAAAATAATAATGGATAATATCCTTTTAGACAACTATTCTAATTTAATCTACGGGAACCATCACTGATTGTCACCGGATATACTTTAGGTTCTTTCCCAAACTTCGCCTTATAGCGCTTAATTGCAGTTTCAATGAATGAATCATAATAAGCATCCTTTACAAGATTTATGGTACATCCGCCGAAACCGCCACCCATAATCCGGGAACCAGTTACACCACATTCTTTAGCAACTTCATTCAAAAAATCCAACTCCTCTGTGCTCACCTCATAAAGCTTACTCATACCACGATGAGTGGCATATATATTCTTTCCAACGGTCTCATAATCTCCCCGCTTTAATGCTTCACAAGTATCTGCCAGCCTTGCATTTTCCTGGATTGCATAAGTAGCACGCATATAATCCTCCCCGCTGATACAGTCTTTCACCTCTTCCAACATTTCCAGACTGGCATCTCCAAGTAACTTCACTTTAGGGTGATTTACGGCAATAGCTTTGGCCGCTCTCTCACAAGATTGCCGTCTCTTATTGTAAGGAGAATCCACTAATT
>OMGY01002606.1_pt1 | contig 13202 bp, 11 predicted proteins | sample 1674461 | NCBI WGS metagenome assembly OMGY01 (sample SAMN05578579, study PRJEB25193) | human gut metagenome | biome: Human Microbiome; feature: human-associated habitat; material: feces | host: Homo sapiens | place: USA:Birmingham
GTCAGGTCGGCGTGGGCGCGGGCCTGCCCTACTCCGTTCCCGCCTACACCGTGGGCATGGTCTGCGGCTCCGGCATGAAGTCCGTCATCGAGGCCGGCCGCGCCATCCTCGCCGGCGACGCCGACATCATCGTTGAGGGCGTCGATGCGCTGCCGCTGAAAAAGTAAGGAGGCGGGCGTATGAGCGTCCTGAATATCGTTCTGTTCTGCGCTGCCGGCTTCCTGCTTGGCATCGTCATCTCGTGGCTGGTGAGCAACATCGCGTCGCGCCTTCGCAATCGCACGGCACGGCGCCGCGTTGAACCGCAGATGAACGTGAAGAAGAAGGGCATCAAAACGATGGACTTGATTCTGGTCATCATCGCTGTATGAAACGACCGGCGGCATCCCTGACACGCTCTGCCAGTGCGTCTTTGCCCTGCTCGGCGGCGAGTGCGGCGTTATGGGCTGGATCAAGACCACCAAGGACAAACAGCAGGATCGGAAATGGGCGGAGGAAGACCGGCAGAGAATGGAGCGTGAGGCGCAGCAGCCCGCGCAGGACTTCGAGCCGTCGTTCACCGCCGAACAGAAGAACCGCGACCAGTAAAGGAGACATGAAATGTCGCTGAATGGAAGCACGAATGAAGAGAAGATCTGGAACTACCTGAAAGCCAAAGGACTGCCCGATTGCGGTATTGCCGGCCTGATGGGGAACCTGTACGCTGAAAGCTGCCTGATTCCCACCAACCTGCAAAACAGCTACGAGAAGACACTCGGCTTCACCGACGCCACTTACACGGCCGCGGTGGACAAGGGGACGTACCAGAACTTCGTGAAGGATAGCGCCGGCTACGGGCTGGCGCAATGGACATATTGGAGTCGGAAGAAGAACCTGCTCGATTTTGCCAAGAAGAAGGGCAAGAGCATCGGCGATTTGGAGATGCAGCTTGATTTCCTGATGAAAGAGCTGCGTGAGGGTTACAAAGCCGTTCTGACCACGCTGAAAACGGTGGGAAGCGTCCGGCAGGCATCAGATGCAGTCCTGCTGCAATTTGAGCGCCCGGCAGATCAGAGCGAGACGGCGAAAAAGCGCAGGGCCTCGTTCGGGCAGAAGTATTATGACAGGTACGCAAAACCCAAGGAGGGACAAGCTGTGGGAACATTCAAGCCGAGACTGACCCGACCGGAGGCGGGCAACAAATATTACATCACCAAGGCGAGCGGAGGATGGTCGGACGCCATCAAGGGAAAGCCGGCGGACGCGCTGTGCAACACCCTTTCCAACTGCGTGGGCTATGCCTATGGGCGATTTAATGAGATCGGCGGTTACGGGTGCTGCAAATATCTGCGGCCCGTGAACGCCGAAAACTTTATCCAGTTTGCCGGGGGCCTGGCCGTAGGTCAGGAGCCGAAGCTGGGGGCCTGCATGGTGTGGCGCAAGGGAGCGACGCTGAACGGATCGGATGGAGCGGGTCATGTGGCAATCGTGGAGCAGATCATCAGTGCAACTGAGATCGTGACCAGCGAAAGCGGATACGGAAGCAAAACCCCGTTCTGGACAAAGCGCCGGAAGAAAGGTGCAGGGAACTGGGGAGCCGGGAGCGGGTACACTTTCCTGGGCTTTATCTATAACCCGGCTGTGAGCGGAAGCACCACGACAACCCCGGCACCGAACCCGCCGACAACCGGAGGCGCAACCGAAGCGCTGAAATACAAGGTGGGCCAGATGGTGCAATCTCTGGCGAAGAAGCACTACACCAGCTCCAATGCGGCGACGGGAAAGAACTGCAAGCCGTGCGAGGCAAAGGTGACGGCCATCAATCCGGGAAGCAAGCACCCCTATCATGTGGTGGGCACTTCTGTGTATGGATGGGTAGACGAGGACGACATCGCGGCCACGGCATCTGCTGACGCAGCCCTTGCTGTGGGCGACCGGGTGAAGATGGACAAGTCGGCAACGATCTACGGCACCATGCGCAAGTTTGCTGCATGGGTATATGCCGCAAAGCTGTATGTGCGCGGCATTGACGGGAACCGCGTGGTGGTATCCACGCTGAAAAGCGGGGCTATCACCGGCGCGGTTGACAAGAAGCATTTGACGAAAGTGTAATAGGAGGGTATACACATGGATAACATTATGCAGTACATTCCCCTGGCGGTATCCGCTGTTCTGCTGGCGGCTCTTATCCTGACGGTGGTCACCAACATCATCACCCAGGTTCTCAAAAAGCTCACCTGGGAAAAGATACCCACCAACATTCTGGCCTTTCTTGTGGCGATGGCCGTGACCCTTCTGGCGTTCTTCGCAGCCTGTCAGATCATGGCGTGGGCCGTCACCTGGTACATGGTGGCCGGAGCAGTAGCCCTGGGCTTGTTCGTCGCCTACGCCGCTATGTTTGGATATGACAAACTGCGAGAGGCGCTGGAGCAGATTATTAACTGGGAAAAGAGAAAAACAGAGTAAAGATGTCCCCCGGCTATCACACTTACAGGTGCGGTAGCCGGGGGATTTTTCATTATACACGCAACAGTGAAAATAACTATTGCGGAGCGGGGAAATATTGGGTATCATAAGGGTGTAAAATGCGACAAAACAAGACAAGCGGAACGGAACCGGGAAACCGGAAACCGCCCGCCGGGATGCACGGGAGGAGGTATTACAGTGCAGGCCAAGGAACGCACATTTAAGCACCTGACAAAGAACGACAGGCTGAGAATGGAACGGTGGCTGAACAAAGGGATGAAGCCGAGAGAGATCGCGGATAAGCTGCGCGTCCACATCTCCACCGTCTACCGGGAATTGAAGCGGGGAGAATATGAGCGGCTGGATGGGGACACCTGGGAGATGGTGACGGCGTACAGCCCGGACATCGCAGAGGAGCGGTATCAAAATCACTTACGGGAAAAAGGGCCAGACTTGAAGATTGGAGCAGATCACGAATTGGCCCGATACATCGAGGAGACGATCATCGCCAACGATTGCAGCCCTGCCGCTGTACTGGGGTATGCAAAGATGGAGGGCCGGACATTCAAGACCTCTGTTTCCGTAGCAACCATTTACAGCTATATCAAAAAAGGGATATTCCTGCGTATCACACAGGTGGATTTGCCGCGGCGCGGGAAGAAAAAGCAGGGGTACAAAAAGGTAAAGACAAGGAAAGACCAGGCCAGGGCATCTGCCGGTGAGAGCATCGAACGCAGACCGGAGAGAGTAAAGAACCGGGAGGAGTTTGGGCACTGGGAAATGGATACGGTGTACAATAAAAAGGATAGTACCAGCAAGGCGCTTCTGGTACTGACCGAGAGAAAGACCCGGCGGGAGATCATCATACTGATACCGAACCGCAAAGCGGAGACCATTGTTAAAGCATTGGACGCGCTGGAGCGGAAAATCGGAGCAGTGAATTTCAGGAAGATTTTTAGGACGATTACGGTTGATAACGGCTCTGAGTTCTCGGCGGCGGAGGAGATGGAGCGCAGCGCTGTCAACAAGACCATCCCCCGGACAAAGGTTTATTTCTGCCACCCCTATTCATCGTGGGAGCGCGGGAGCAACGAAAACGCCAACATTATGATTAGGCGGAAACACCCCAAGGGAACCGACTTTGAAAAGGTGAGCGCAAGACAGATCGCAGAGACCGAACAATGGATAAACAACTACCCCCGGAAGATACTGGGGTATATAAGTAGCGAAGTGGCTTTCCGGGCCTGCTTGCGGGAAATAGGGCTATCGGCGTAGGCAGTATGGGACACATGGGAGAAAGGGGGAAACTGGAGGGGGCATGAGGAACATAATAAGGGAAAGCGGAGGCTGCCGACCAAGGGAATTGACGGCGGCCATATTGTCATGTTAAAATTAGACAAAATAAAAGGCGAAAATTTGTGCGCAATAAATGCTTGACTTTTTCAAAGGGGGGGAAAGCATTTTCCCCCCTTTCTTTTTTCAAAAGGGTATGTTATACTCAAAAATTGACTGAATACCAAGGAAAGGGCGTGTACGCCATGCACGACGAGCTGATCCGGCGGCTCAACGAAACAAAGACCATGTCCATCGTGGGTATGTGCAAGAACGCGGGCAAGACCACCATGCTCAACTGGCTGCTGACGGCGGGCCATCTGCGGGGCACGCTGGGGCTGACCTCCATCGGGCGGGACGGCGAGTCCACCGATGTGGTCACCGGCACGGAAAAACCGGGTATCTTTGTCCGTGAGGGTACACTGATCGCCACGGCCAAGGATATGCTGCGGCTGGGCGATATGACAAAAGAGATTTTGATGACCACAGGTATCCCTACCCCGCTGGGCGAGGTGGTCATCATGCGCGCCCGCAGCGCCGGCTATGTACAGCTGGCGGGGCCCTCTATCACCACGCAGCTGCGGTCGGTGTCTGAGAGCTTTTTTGCCTTGGGGGCGGAGAAGTCCGTCATCGACGGAGCACTGGGGCGCAAGAGCCTGGGCGCCCGGGCGGTGGCGGAGGGCGTTATCCTGTGTACCGGCGCCAGCTACAACGCCAGCATGGAGAAGGTCATCGCCGACACGGTGCACATCTACCGGCTGATGAACCTGCCCAAGGCGGAGACACTGCCGCCGGAGTGCCCCGACGGGCTGGAGGCCTGCGTCAGGGAGTACGGCGCAGCGCTGGTGACCGGCGCACTGACGGATACGATGGTGGTGCCGCTGCTGCGAAGCGGCGTGCTGCGGAAGTGCCGCCTGGTGGTCAAGGACCCCAGCAAGGTGCTGCTCAGCGCCGATACGCTGGACAAGCTGGCGGTGCGTGAGGTGGCGCTGGAGACGGAGGACGCGGCGAAGACGCTGTGCGTCACCGTGAACACGGTGTCCGCTTACGGATGGAAATTCGACAAGGATGAATTCCTGTTCCGTATGAAAGAGGCGGTGGACGTACCGGTCATCAATGTGAAGGAGGAACTGGCATGATCGCGGTCAAGTTTGAGGAAAAAGAGAAGATCGGTCTGCAATACGCGCTGGAAACACTGCACGGCTGCTCGCCCTTCGGGCAGGAACGCATCCGGCGGCTGCGGTTTTATGCGCCGGAGGAACGCCGGCGAGCTGAAGGACGTGTACAACAAGCTGATGACCGGCCTGTGCCAGATGAAGGATATCCGCAACTCCCTGCGCCGCTGCGCGGCGGGGGAGACGCCGGACCATGTGGAGCTGTTTGAGATCAAGGGCTATTTGCAGCGGCTGGACGGTATGCGCCCGCTGTTTGAGCAGATCAACGCGGTGACGCACTTCAAGGGCATGACCTTCCACGAGGTGAAGGACGCATTGGCGGTGCTGGACCCGGATGGTACCGGGAGCCGGGGCTTCTATATCCCGGACAGCGCCACGGCAAAACTGAAGGAGATCCGCAGCGCCAAGAAAGAGGTGGAGGAACGGCTGTTCCACGCCCAGACCGACGCGGAAAAGGACGATCTGCGCCTGAAGCGCACCCGACTGTGCGGCGAGGAGGACGCGGAGGAGATGCACGTCCGCAAGGCCATGGGTGCGGCACTGGCCCCTATGGTGGACGATCTGCTCTCCGATGCGGAGACGGCGGGGCGTCTGGACTTTATTATCCAAAAGGCACTGTTTGCCGTGCGCTACGGCGGTGTGAAGCCGGAGCTGACGGAGAAGGACCTGGAGCTGGAGGATATGATCAATCCGGAGATCTGCGACCTGCTGGAGCAGCAGGGCCGCCGCTTCGTGCCGGTATCCATCTCCCTGACGCCCGGGGCCACGGTCATCACCGGCGCCAACATGGGCGGAAAGTCCGTGGCCATGAAGACGGTGGCGCTGAACGTGCTGCTGCTGCAGGCGGGCTTTCTGGTGTGTGCAAAAAAAGCCCGTATGCCGCTGTTCCACAGCGTGAAGATGCTCTTTGACGATTTGCAGTCCATTCAGTCCGGCCTGTCCGGCTTCGGTTCGGAGATCGTACAGTTCCAGAAGGCGCTCTCCGAGGTGGAGCAGGGCTATTCGCTGTTCCTGCTGGATGAGTTCGCCCGGGGCACCAACCCGGACGAGGGCGCGGTGATCGTGCAGGCGGTGACGCGGTATCTCAACGGTGTGGACGCCATCTCACTGCTGACCACCCACTATGACAAGGTGGCGGAGTACGCCCGGACCCACTATCAGATCATCGGCCTGCGGGATATCGACCCGGAGGCTATCCGCCGGGAGCTGGCCGTGACCAGCGAGGACGGCGTGGCGGTCATCGCGCGGCACATGAACTACGGCCTGTATCGGGTGGAGGGAAAGTCCGACTGCCCGCGCTGAATATCTGCCGGATGCTGTCCCTGAAGCCGGAGATACTGAAAATGGTGGAGGAAAGCTATTAAAAAAGCGCCCTGCGGGGCGCTTTTTTTCTGTGCGGGGTGCGGGCGTGGAGGGAGGGGTGCTTTCTCGGGGAAATGCCGAAACACAAGGCTGAAATTTATTCGTATCGCACAAAAAAATTATTGTCTTTTCTGTCACAATGTCACTTGACAAGACCGCTGAAAAAGGTATAATTTATAGATAGAAATTTCATAATATCAGTCAATAGAGGCGCGGAGGACAGGGTACTGCATATTTGGGGACAGGCACCCGGTAAATTTGCAGGAAGGGGTCTTCCGCCGAAGGGGCCGGACGGGTCTGTGCGTACGGTTCCTGGCAGCGCGGTGTAAGCGGCGCTGCTGTCATGTAGTGATACATGGAGCGCTATTGGTCAACGACCTTGACCGATAGCGCTTTTTTCATACCCAAAAGAAGTGCCGAGGCCAGCTCTGGTATTGGAAATGCACGTCCAAAAATTTGAAGGAGGAAAAACTTATGGAAAAGATGACATCTCTGCTTCGTCTGCGTATGAGCGCGAAGGACGCCCACTACGGCGGCAACCTGGTGGACGGCGCACACATGGTGCACCTGTTCGGCGATGTGGCCACCGAGCTGCTGATCAAGTGCGACGGCGATGAGGGCCTGTTCTGCGCGTATGACAACGTGGAGTTCCTGGCGCCCGTCTACGCCGGCGACTACATCGAGGCCTACGGCGAGATCGAGAAGATCGGCAACACCTCCCGTACCATGAAGTTCGAGGCCCGCAAGGTCATCGTCTCCCGCCCCGACATCAGTGCTTCCGCCGCTGACGTTCTGGCCGAGCCCGTGGTGGTCTGCCGTGCCCACGGCACCTGCGTCACCCCCAAGGACTGCCAGCGTCTGCCCATCGAGAAGTAAGGAGCGGAAACAATGGAGAAGCTTATCATTACCGCTGCTATCTGCGGCGCTGAGGTCACTAAGGCCCAGAACGAGGCTGTTCCCTATACCGTCGAGGAGATGGTCCGCGAGGCTAAGTCCGCCTACGAGGCCGGTGCGGCGATCCTGCACATCCACGTCCGTGAGGATGACGGTACTCCCACCCAGGGCCGCGAGCGTTTCAAGGTCGTCATGGACGCCATCCGCAAGGAGCTGCCCGACGTCATCATGATCCCCTCCACCGGCGGCGCCACCGGCATGAGCCCCGAGGAGCGTCTGCAGCCCACCGAGCTGTTCCCCGAGATGGCCACGCTGGACTGCGGCACCTGCAACTTCGGCGACGAGGTATTCGACAACACCATGCCCACCATGCGTGCCTTCGGCAAGCGCATGCTGGAGAACAACATCAAGCCCGAGTACGAGTGCTTCGAGCTGGGCCATATCGACACCGTTCTGGGCATGGCCAAGAAGGGCGAGGTCCCCGGCGATCCCATGCAGTTCAACTTCGTGCTGGGCGTGCACGGCTGCACCCCCGCCACTGTGGAGAACCTGGCGTTCTTCGCCAGCAAGATCCCGGCCAACGCTACCTGGACCGTGTCCGGCGTGGGCCGCGCTGCCTGGACCATGGCCGCTGCCGCTATCGCTATGGGCTCCACCTGGACGGCAACCGGCATCGGCCGCAGCGCGTTCACGCTGGCTGCGCCCACCATCGTAATGGGCGGCAACGTCCGCGTTGGCTTCGAGGACAACATCTATCTGGGCAAGGGCCAGAAGGCCGCGTCCAACGGTGAGCTGGTGGCCAAGGTCGTCCGTATCGCCAAGGAGCTGGGCCGCGAGATCGCTACCCCCGCCGAGGCCCGCGAGATCCTGTCCCTCAAGCCCCTCAAGTAATGGCGCAGTCACTGAAAGCTATCAAAAGAAAGAATTATAAATAAATTTAGGAGGAAACTAAAATGGCTGAACTGAAAGGCAACAAGTACGGTACCCACCGCGTTATCGAGCCTAAGGGCGTTCTGACCCAGGCTGCTTGGAAGATCGACAACGACATGAGCAAGGTCTATTCCAACGAGATCGTCTGCGATGTCACTTCCCTGAACATCGACTCCGCTTCCTTCACTCAGATCTCTGAGGCCTGCGGCGGCGACGAGAAGAAGATCGGCGAAATGATCCTGGGCATCGTCGCTGAGCGCGGCAAGCAGCAGAATCCTGTCACCGGTTCCGGCGGTATGTTCAAGGGTGTCGTCGCTCACATCGGCGAGGACCTGAAGAAGAAGCCCGGCTTCGACCTGAAGGAAGGCGACAAGATCGTCTCTCTGGTCTCCCTGTCCATGACCCCGCTGAAGATCGACAAGATCCTGGCCATCCACAAGGATATCGACCGCGTGGACATCGTCGGCAAGGCCATCCTGTTCGAGTCCGCTCTGTATGCCAAGATGCCCGATGATATGTCCGAGCCTCTGGCCCTGGCTGCTCTGGATGTGGCCGGCGCTCCCGCGCAGGCCCGCAAGCTGCCCCACGAGGGTGACAGCGTCCTGATCCTGGGCGCCAACGGCAAGTCCGGCGTTCTGTGCGGCTGGGAAGCTATGAAGAAGGTCGGCCCCAACGGCAAGGTCGTGGGCGTCGTCCGCAATCCCAAGCAGGTTCCCGGTCTGCTGGAGCTGGGCGTTTACACCGATGTGATCGTGGCTGACTGCACCAAGCCCGTTGAGGTCATGGAGGCTGCTCTGGCTGCCAACGACGGCAAGGAGTATGATCTGTCCATTTGCTGCGTGAACATCGAGTCCTGCGAGATGTCCGCTATCCTGCCCGTCCGCGATGACGGTCTGGTGTACTTCTTCTCCATGGCTACCTCCTTCACCAAGGCTGCCCTGGGCGCCGAGGGTATCGGCAAGGACGTTACCATGATCATCGGCAACGGCTATACCAAGAACCACGCTCAGATCACTCTGGACGTGCTGCGCGAGAACCCCAAGCTGCGTAAGCTGTTCGACGAGAAGTACTGCTAAACGAAACTGACCGAAGCTGGGTGTCCCCTTCGGGGGACTCCCAGCCTTTGGCGTACCTAAAACAACGATTTTTGTGAAGGAGAAACGACATGAAAACTCGCAATGGTCTGTTCGCTGACGTTCCTGAAAATCTGTGGAACGACTGGCATTGGCAGGTTGCCAACCGCGCTGAGACGATCGAAGATCTGAAAAAGTACATGACCCTGACCCCCGACGAGGAAGCCGGCGTTGCCAAGACCCTGGGCAAGCTGCGTATGGCAGTCACCCCCTACTACCTGTCCCTGATCGACCTGAACGATCCCTTTGATCCCATCCGCAAGATGGCCATCCCCCGGCCTGATGAGCTGGAGTATGCCGACTATGAGGATGCCGATCCCCTGCACGAGGATACCGACTCCCCCACCCCCGGCCTGACCCACCGCTATCCTGACCGCGTGCTGCTGCTGATCACCGACCAGTGTTCCATGTACTGCCGTCACTGTACCCGTCGTCGTTTTGCCGGTCAGAACGACTGCGAAGTGCCTATGCAGCAGATCGACAAGTGCATCGATTATGTGGCCGCCCACCCCGAGGTCCGCGACGTGCTGCTGTCCGGCGGTGACTCCCTGATGGTCGAGGACGACACCCTGGAGTACATCATCAAGCGCGTGCGCGCCATCCCCCATGTGGAGATCGTGCGTCTGGGCTCCCGTACGCCCGTTGTGTGCCCCCAGCGTATCACCCCCGAGCTGTGCGCTATGCTGAAGAAGTATCACCCCGTGTGGCTGAATACCCACTTCAACACCCCCAAGGAGTTCACTCCCGAAGCCGCCAAGGCCTGCGCTATGCTGGCTGATGCCGGTATCCCCCTGGGCAACCAGTCCGTGCTGCTGGCCGGCGTGAACGATTGCTCTCACGTGATGATGGAGCTGGTCCACGGTCTGGTCAAGATGCGTGTGCGCCCCTATTACATCTATGCCTGCGATCCTTCCCTGGGTCTGAGCCACTTCCGTACGCCCGTGTCCAAGGGCATCGAGATCATGGAAGCCCTGCGCGGTCATACCTCCGGCTACTGCATCCCCACCTTCGTGGTCGACGCTCCCGGCGGCGGCGGCAAGACCCCCGTTATGCCCAACTACCTGATCTCCGAGACGCCTCGTAAGGTCATCCTGCGCAACTTCGAGGGCGTTATCACCTCTTACACCCAGCCCGAGCACTATGTTCAGGATTGCCACTGCGACGTCTGCACCGGCAAGAAGAAGGTGGAGAAGACCGGCGTGGCATGGGTCGCCGAAGGCACCAAGCAGCGCTATCTGGAGCCCACCAAGCTGCTGCGTAACGAGCGTCACGTCAAGAAGTAAGAGAGAGGAAAAACTATGGAAAGCAAACTCGGCTTGAATTTTGAGCTGGTCAACCGTGCCCGTGCCTCCGCCGCCAAGATCGCGGACGACACCCAGCACTTTATCGACCAGCACACCACCGTCACGGTGGAGCGCGCTGTTTGCCGTCTGCTGGGTATCGATGGCGTCAACGATATGGACGTTCCTCTGCCCAACGTGGTCGTTGACCACCTGATGGCAAACTCCCTGCTGCCCGTGGGTGCCGCGTGGGCTATCGGCAACGCTATGGTGGAGACCGGCAAGGATCCCCAGGGCGTGGCAGATGCCGTGAACAGCGGCGAGCTGGACCTGAGCAAGGTCCCCGCCCATTCCGACGCGGAGATCCGCGGCGCTATCACCCCCGTGGTGAACGCTACCGTGGAGCGCATCAACAAGAACGTCGCCAAGCGTAACAGCTACCTGAAGGCGTGGGGTGATAAGGAAGGCCCGTACCTGTACATCATCGTGGCTACCGGCAATATCTACGAGGATATCACGCAGGCCAAGGCCGGTGCCAAGCAGGGCGCGGACATCATCGCCGTCATCCGTACCACCGGTCAGTCCCTGCTGGACTACGTGCCTTACGGCGCGACCACCGAGGGCTTCGGCGGTACCTACGCCACGCAGGAGAACTTCCGCCTGATGCGCGCGGCGCTGGACGAGGTGGGCGAGGAGCAGCACCGCTACATCCGGCTGTGCAACTACTGCTCCGGCCTGTGCATGCCCGAGATCGCCGCTATGGGCGCTCTGGAGCGTCTGGACGTCATGCTGAACGATGCGCTGTACGGCATCCTGTTCCGCGACATCAATATGCAGCGCACCATCGTGGACCAGTACTTCTCCCGTGTCATCAACGGCTATGCCGGCGTTATCATCAACACCGGTGAGGATAACTATCTGACCACCGACGACGCCATCACCGCGGCCCACACCGTGCTGGCCTCCCAGTTCATCAACGAGGCCTTTGCCAAGACCGCCGGTATGCGCGAGGAGCAGATGGGTCTGGGCCACGCGTTCGAGATGGATCCCGCCGTGGAGGATACGTTCCTGTACGAGCTGGCGCAGGCCCAGATGGCCCGCGAGATCTTCCCCAACGCGCCCCTGAAGTATATGCCTCCCACGAAGTTCATGACCGGCAACATCTTCCGCGGTCACATTCAGGACGCCCTGTTCAACATGGTGACCATCCTGACCAACCAGAAGCTGTGCCTGCTGGGCATGATGACCGAGGCCATCCACACCCCGTTCATGTCCGACCGTGCGCTGTCCATTGAGAACGCGCAGTACATCTTCCGCACCATGAAGGATCTGGGCAGCGAGCTGACCTATAAGGAGAACGGCATCATCCGCAACCGCGCCAACGAGGTGCTGACCAAGGCCACCGACCTGCTCTCCGAGATCGAGAAGCTGGGTCTGTTCACCACCATCGAGAAGGGCATCTTCGCCGACGTGAAGCGCCCCAAGGACGGCGGCAAGGGCCTGGCCGGCGTGGTCATCAAGGACGACAAATACTTCAATCCCTTTGTTGAAGTCATGAAAGGGAAGGTGGCAGCAGAATGAGCAGCGGACTGTATAACACCCATAAGATCGATTTCGATACCACCCTGGACCTGACCCGTCTGAAGCCCTACGGCGACACCATGAACGACGGTAAGGTGCAGACCAGCTTCACCCTGCCCATCAAGGATGATGAGCGCGGTGAGGAGGCTGCCCGCCAGATCGCCAAGAAGATGGGCCTCGAGGAGCCCAACGTGGCCTATCACACCGCGCTGGACAAGGAGTTCACCTTCTATGTGGTCTATGGCAGTTGCGTACACTCCGTGAACTACGAGGATATCCATGTTATTACTGTGGAGTCCGACGTGATGAGCATGGAGGATACCAATGAGTACATCAAAGAGCACATCGGCCGCAAGGTCGTGATGGTGGGTGCCTCCACCGGCACCGACGCTCACACCGTGGGTATCGACGCTATCATGAACCGCAAGGGCTTCGCCGGCCACTACGGCCTGGAGCGTTACGAGATGATCGAGGCCTATAACCTGGGCTCTCAGGTCCCCAACGAGGAATTCATCAAGAAGGCGCTGGAGCTGCACGCGGACGTGCTGCTGGTCAGCCAGACCGTTACCCAGAAGGATGTACACATCCAGAACCTGACCAACCTCATCGAGCTGTTGGAGGCCGAGGGCCTGCGCGACAAGTTCGTCGTATGCTGCGGCGGTCCCCGCATCACCCATGAGCTGGCCAAGGAGCTGGGCTTTGACGCCGGTTTCGGCGCCGGCAAGTATGCCGACGACGTGGCGTCCTTCGCCGTGACCGAAATGGTCAAGCGCGGCATGAAGTAAAACCATACGGCACCACTGGGTCAACTGCATAGGCAGATGGCCCAGTGGTTGCTGTCATAAAAAAGTAGGAGGAACAGAAATGGCAAAGAAACCTGTATTGACTGCCAAGGAAGCGGCGGCCATGATCCCCGACGGCGCCACGATTATGTGCGGCGGCTTCCTGGCTTGCGGCCAGGCCCGCGCTATCGTCAAGGAGCTGGTGGCCCTGGGCACGAAGGACCTGACCCTGATCGCCAACGATATGGGCCGCGCGACTGGCCCCATGGGCGAGGAGTTCTTCGGCAT
>OMGY01002607.1_pt1 | contig 13197 bp, 8 predicted proteins | sample 1674461 | NCBI WGS metagenome assembly OMGY01 (sample SAMN05578579, study PRJEB25193) | human gut metagenome | biome: Human Microbiome; feature: human-associated habitat; material: feces | host: Homo sapiens | place: USA:Birmingham
TGGCTCAGTGGTAGAGCGTCGCCTTGCCAAGGCGAATGTCGCGAGTTCGAATCTCGTCTTCCGCTCCAAAACGGCGCCATAGCCAAGTGGTAAGGCAGAGGTCTGCAAAACCTTTATGCCCCAGTTCAAATCTGGGTGGCGCCTCCAAGAAAAAACAGGTATTCAAAGAAAGTTTTGAATACCTGTTTTTTGTATTTTTATCCTTTTGAAATAATTATGCTTATCAATTAATGGCTTTAGCGGATATTATGCGTGCCAGTTTATACATTACTTCATATGAAGTGTGTAGTTTTTTTCTCTATCATCATAAAAAATTTTTAATTAAATGAACGTATTGAAGATGTCAAAATAAATCAGCTGGATTTTTTGGAAATAGAAGTTTAAATGTGACAATAGTTGTCACGGTAAAGGTATAAGCTATGCGTGCAGCTGCAAAGAAAAACAAATTTTAATTAGCGAAAGGAAGAAAAAATTATGGCATGTATTAATGCTTATAGAACCAGAACTATAAATGTTGAAGCTGATGTTGATATAGCTCAGACTTCTATAACTGAGCCCGCTGTGGCTAATAGTGTGGATAGGCTCCTCTTCGGAGTTGATTCTAGAACCCAGGCAAACGAACTTCTTCAGAATAACATAGAAGAGTTTGAGTGGGTGGTCCGCAACAAAATCTATCCTAATTTTTACGGCAGATATCTTGTCGGAGATAATTGCCTTACTAAAGAGGAAATTAATTTTATTCACAGTAAGGGATGCAAGATTGCTGCAATTTATACCGATGACAATGAAAAGCAGAGTGAGGAACAGGGAGCATTCTTGGCTAAGGCGATAGATATTCGGGCGCTTGAACTGGGTATCCCTGAGGGAACAGCTGTTTTCCTTGAGATTAACGAAGATGAACCAATTAGCGATAATTTTTTGAGGGGTTTTGCGGAATCCCTTATTGTTGAAGGTTATACCCCTGGATTCAAGGCGAATACCGATGCAAAATTTATATTTGACCGCGAATTTAGCCGAGGTATGCAGAACGCTAAGGATGTTTTCAAGAAGAGCTTAATCTGGGCAGTGGCCCCTACTATAGAGGATTATAATGGTATTACAACCTCTCACCTCATTCATCCTGATAATTGGGTACCTTACGCACCATCAGGTCTTATAAGAAATGAAATTGCTGTTTGGCAGTACGGAAGAGAGTGTCATCCAATCGAAAATGGTAGAGGTGATGTAACCACCTTTAACCTTAACCTTGTCCGAAACGAACAGGTTATTATTGATAAAATGTTTTAAATAGGAGGGATATTATGATCTGTGTAAATTCAGTTAATGTATCTCCCAAGTCAATTACTTTAAAAGTTGGCAGCTGGTATTATTCTGCAAAGGCTGAGGTCTGTCCCTCTAATGCTGACTGCAAAGATGTGACGTGGCATAGTTCCAATCCTTCGGTTGCAAGTGTGAATGCATCCAGTGGATATATTTACGCAAAAGCTGTGGGTACTACAAGGATATATGCAACTGCAACCGACGGAAGCGGCTGCAATGATTATTTGACAGTAACGGTGAATAATAAGGTATTAGTTACTTCTGTAACGCTTAATCGAACAAGCCTTTCTCTGGAGGAAGGGCAGTGCGCAACACTTTATGCCACTGTTTGCCCTAATAACGCAAGCAATAAAAGCTTAAATTGGACAAGTTCGAATAGTAATGTTGCGACGGTAAATAATGGCGTAATAACTGCTGTTTCTAAAGGTTCAGCAAGAATTACGGCAACTTCGATGGACGGAAGCTGTGAGAGTGACTCTTGTTATGTAAGCGTTATCGGGGATAAACTTGTCACTTCTATTTGTATTTCACCTGACACAAAAACAATGATTGTTGGAAAATCGGAGTATTTTCATGCAATAGTGTGCCCTGAGAATGCAACAAACAAGTGTGTGACATGGAGCAGCGGCGACCCTTCTGTCGCAACGGTTAATTCTGTCAGCGGGCTTGTTTATGCGAAACAGACAGGAACTACAGTAATTTACGCTACTGCCCAAGACGGCAGCGGTATTGTTGGCACATGCGATCTTACCGTTACTGAACCTATTTGTGTGGAAGATATTATACTAAGCCGTACTTATCTGGTTCTCTATAAAGGAAATACGCACCGTTTGAGTGCTACTATTTGTCCTATTGATGCCACAACAAGGAGAATTCGCTGGAGCAGCAGTAAAACATCAGTTGCTACGGTAAATGCAAATACTGGACTTGTAACGGCAAAAGCTGCAGGCCGGGCATATATTTACGCAACTGCGATGGATGGCAGCGGAATATGTTCCTGCTGTGAAATTGTCGTGAAACAAACGGCATTGTGCCCTGCAGAGGAAACTCCTATAAATAAGGTGGACGGCAGTACCTTTGCAGATCCTGTGGACGTATATACCGGCGCACATACGCTTAATAACACAATTATGTCTTTATACGGTGGTCAGGGCCTTAATCTGGTAGCGCATTATGATTCTACAAAGTTAGCCTGCGGGGTTTTCGGCTCAGGTTGGTATCACAATTATGAGAAGCATATCGAGTTAAATGAATGTGAAGCATTGGTATACAGTAATCCTTCCACCTATTCTCGTTATATTGCCGAAAGTGATTGCGGCACAAGATTTACTTGCTGCAGCGCCAACAAAAATGGCTATGTATTGACAGTGGATTGCTCTTGTCAGTATCCATATATTATTGATTGTAATTCTGCTAGAACTGAATATTACGATTCAAACGGTGACCTGGCAAAGATTGTAGATCATCAGGGATTTGAAACCCTTATATCATATTCTGATACTTTGATTACTATTACAGATGGAGTATCTGGCAAGAAGATATATCTTGAAAAGGATTCTACTTGTAAAGTCATACGTGTTTATGATGATGCTTCAAGAGAGGCGACGTTTACTTATAATGGTAATCTTCTTACGGCAATATGCGATGTAAACGGCAATACGCTCACATATGCTTATGACGAGGATGGCAGAATAAAATCTGGTATTGATTCAAAGGGCATTTGTTACTTTGAAAATACCTATGATGACTATGGACGTGTAGTGGAACAAAAGGATGCAATTCCTGGTTCTATTAAGTCCGTATTCAGTTATGATGATGATAAACGTACCACTACCAACCGAAACGGTAAGCAGAGCTATCGTGAGTATGATTGCAATGGTCTTTTGGTTAAATACACTGATGAAAACGGCAACACCAAGACGTATGAGTATGACGAGCATTATAACGTGATTACAGAAACTGATGCAAAGTGCAATTCTGTAATTAAAGTATACAACAGTTTTAATAAACCTGTTGAAGTTACTGATAGAAATGGTAATAAGACTTATTTTACTTATGATGCAGCAGGTAATGTAATAAAGATTCAATATCCTGCAGTTAACGGTGTCGTTCCTGAGGAGACCTTCGTCTATAATAGCCGTAATCAAATGACTCAGTATACTGACATTCGAGGAACGGTTACACTGTATACCTATGATATAAATGGAATGCCTGCGACCAAAAAGGTTGGAAACAAAAATGCGATTGCCTATTCCTATGAGGGCGGGCTGCTTAAATCCCAGACCGATGCTATGGGCAATACTACCATGTATGCTCACAATACTATTGGCCAGATGATTGCTAAGACTGATGCGGACAATAAAGTGACGGAGTACGTTTACGACTTAAGCGGCAACCTGCTTCGTACCATTGACGCCAACGGCAAAACTATCGTGAACACTTATGACGGCAACTATCAGAAGACTTCAATTACCGATGCTAACGGCAACAAGACTGAGTATTCCTACAACGGAAATATGAAGAATGACGTAATTACTCTACCTGACGGTAATACCATTTGCTATGAGTTTGATGGAGAGGACAGAGTGGTGAAGATTACTGACCAGGATAATAACGTCACTAACATCACTTATGATGACGGTGGAAGAGTAATCTCCAAGAGATTCGCTGACGGCGCTGTTGTTCAGTATGAGTATGATACGGTTGGCAACATGGTAAAGGAAACTAATCCCAAGGGTGCGGTTGTTATCAAGACTTATGACAACATAGGCAACGTTCTTTCTGTCACTGATGATGATGGCAATACCACTTCGTATGAGTACAATGCTATGTCCAAAGTGGTCAAAGTCACAAATGCTGTTGCTGGAACTACTGTATATGTATACTCTGTTTCCGGAGATCTTCTTTCAGAAACCGATGCGCTGGGTAATACGAAAACTTATACCTATGACGCTTTCGGCAACAGACTTACCGCAACTGACGCGAAGAACAATGTAATCACATATACCTATGATGCAAATAACAATCTGCTTACGGTTAAAAATGCGCTTAATCAAGTCACAACTTATACCTATAACTGCCTAAATCAGTGTATTTCTGTCAAGGATGCACTTAACAACACAATTCATTATGGCTATGATGCGCTTGGCAGAAGAACTACCATTACTGATGCTCGGGGTAACGTATTCACTACCGTTTACGATGGCAACGGTAATGTAATTAAGACCACTGACGCCAAAGGCAACACCATCAGCGAGACGGTTTATAACTGCCTCAATCTGCCCCTTACCGTTACAGATGCTATGGGTAAGGTTACCACTTACACTTACACTGCGCTTGGCCAGGTGGAGAGTGTTACTGATTCAATGAATCATTGTACAGAGTTTAGTTATAACTCCCGCGGTCAGAACACCTCAGTCCGTGATGCGTTAAACAATACAAGCACGGCGGCATACGATTTGCTTGGCAATACGACTCGTCTTGCCGGTCCTCTTGGCGGTGCTACCAATTACACCTATGACGATATGGGCAGGCTCATTTCTGAAAGCACGGTTTCGGGCGGTACGGTATCCTATACCTATAACGAGCTGAATATCCGTAAAAAGCTGACAAACGCGCGCGGACAGATTCATCAGTTCTTTTATGACGCGATGGGCAGAATTACCGGTTATTCGTCGCCGGAGGGTTCGGTAAGCTATACTTACGACGCCAATGGAAACGTGCTGACTGTCACCGACAGCCATGGTACTATTACCAGAACTTATGATGCGCTCAACCGTGTAACAAGCTATACAGATACCTATGGCAAGACGATTGGCTATGAGTATGACGCAGTGGGAAATCTGATACGCATTGTATATCCGGATAACACCGCTGTAAATTATGCGTATGATGCCAACCGCAATTTGACTAGTGTAACAGACTGGGCAAACCGCGTCACAGCATATACTTATGACGTGAATAACCGTGTGGTAGGAGTAACTAAGCCTGACGGCAGCGTAACGACAACTGTTTATGATAACAAGCAGAGAGTGACTTCTACAGCAGAAAAGACCTCTGGCGGAGTTATTATAACAGGATTCGAGTATATTTACGATGATTTGTCTAGGATTACTGAAGAAAAAATACTTGCAAATTCAACCAAAATATGTTACGCTTATGATAGTTTAGGCAGAGTAACAGGCAGGACAATCAAGCAGCTGAGCGATGACGTGGTAATATCTTCCGAAACCTTTACTTACGACGCTGCCGGCAACATCACCTCTGCGCCTGATCTTTCCTTCCAATATGACACCAATAACAGACTGGTTTCGTTCAACGGCAATTCTGTAAGCTACGACCTTGACGGTAATATGCTGAATAACGGTGCAGACACCTACACTTACGATTCAGCAAACAGACTGATTACTGCGGGCGGCCACACTTATACGTACAACGCAGAGGATATAAGGATACGCGATCTTTGCCTTGAGGAAGATACGGCATACACTTACAATAATAACTGCAAGCTGAGCAAGCTGCTTATGAAGACAAGCGGCGGCACGGTTACAAAGTATGTGTATGGCAGAGGGTTAATAGGCGAGGAAACAGGCAGCGAATTTAAGACCTATCACTTTGACTGCCGGGGCAGCACAGTAGCAATAACTGATATAAGCGGAAATATTACCGACACCTTCGAATATGATACCTATGGCAGGCTTACAGCGAGAACAGGCTCAACGCCCATCATCTTCGGCTATAACGGCCGGGACGGCGTAATAACCGACAAAACCGGACTCATCTATATGAGGGCTCGTTATTATTCGCCCGATATGAAGCGCTTTATAAACGCTGATGTCGTTGCCGGTAAGCTCTCGAAAGCCATAACCCTTAACCGCTACGCCTATGCCAACGGCAATCCTGTTTCCCTCGTTGACCCGTTTGGGCTGTGGAGTTTAAAAAGTGCGTGGAATAGTTTGACAAACTGGGTTGAAGAAAAAATTGTCGATCCAATAGTTGATACCTATAACAAAGTTAAAGACGCTATCGTTGATACATATAATGATGCTAAAGCGATAGTTGCCCAAGTTTATAACGAGGTTAAAGATTGGGCCGTAGATGCTTATAATGGTGTTAAGGATTGGGTTGTTGACACATATAATGATGCAAAAGAAACTGTCAGCAATGTTATTACATGGGTTGATGATAATGTGATTCAACCTGTGGCTGAGACTGTTTCTAATGTTGGTAGACATATTAAGGATGGATTCATGACAGTGGCAAACGCAATTACCGAAAATGTCGGTGTAGAGATTAGCGCCGGAAAAGAAAAAACGCTGAATAGCGATTATTACTTTTTTGCCACTGTAGAGGAAGGCATTGGGTATAATAAGGACTTTGGGCATGAAAAACCTATTACATTCTTTGCATCCGCTGGTGAAAATTGGTGGGAATTTTGGGAGTGGTCCATTGGTGTTGATGTGAATATTGACGGATATGGGGGAGGTGTTTCTATTGGTACTGAAACTTCTGTGAATATACATGCAGGTGATATTTCGCAGGAGGTTGGCATAAATGCACTTGGTCGTCTGTCTCATAAAATTGCGTATAATATAGGCGATGGATATGTATATTCTAAATACTCATTGAATTTGCCTGAGACGGCACTTGCTGTAGTTGGAATAGGTGCGCTAATATATTACGCACCGGGCGCTATTCCTGCTATAGGTGCAGCGGTTCCCGCACTAGCTGGATAGAAAATTAATCAAAGGAGATATTTTAAAATGCTTTCATTTGAAGTAGGAAATACAACTATTCATCTATGGCCTCTGATAATAGTACTGTTAGTAGGCGCCTTGGGTGTTATTATTCGTGCGTTTTGGTTATCGAATCAAAATAAGAAAATAGCAGATTTGTGTCATGCTGGTAAATACAATGAATCAATATTTATTGCTCAAAAACAGCTGAATTACTACGAACGCGTTATCAAGTTGTCAAAAAATAAGAACGCAAAATCAATGATGGATATACTACACCTATATCTTGCCATTTCCTATTTTGGTCTTTCAAATGACGATCTTTTTATCCAAAATATTTCTTTGCTAGATGATGATAATGCAGAAAAACATTTTTGGCTCGCCTTGTTTCACTTATTGAAAAATAACTTAAATGAGTTTCAGCAGCATTATGATATTTTATCGTCGAAGGAAATATCTGCAAATTATCTTTCATACTTAACGGCTCTTAAAAAGCACCAGGAAGGTAATGACGCTGAAGCACGTGATGTTTTGTCTGCCTTATATTCTAAATTTAATTTCAAATTATTAAAAGATATCTCCTCAAAAATTATAGAACAATAAGAGTGATGAAAGCCGACCTCCAAAGGGATGTCGGCTTTTATTTTCAATGTAAACGCCAGCCGCGCTTTCGGGCGCGGCCGGCGTTATATTTATGCTTGTAAATTCTATCAGGATACATTATACTTATAACAGCATGAATTTATCAGAACCTCCAGGGCTTGCACAACGGCCATTCTGTAAGCTACGACCAGGACGGCAATATGCTGGATAACGGCAGTGACGCATACGCCTACGATTCGGCGAACAGGCTTATGGCTGCGGGCGGCCACACTTATACGTACAACGCAGAGGATATAAGGATACGCGATCTTTGCCTTGAGGAAGATACGGCATACACTTACAATAATAACTGCAAGCTGAGCAAGCTGCTTATGAAGACAAGCGGCGGCACGGTTACAAAGTATGTGTATGGCAGAGGGTTAATAGGCGAGGAAACAGGCAGCGAATTTAAGACCTATCACTTTGACTGCCGGGGCAGCACAGTAGCAATAACTGATATAAGCGGAAATATTACCGACACCTTCGAATATGATACCTATGGCAGGCTTACAGCGAGAACAGGCTCAACGCCCATCATCTTCGGCTATAACGGCCGGGACGGCGTAATAACCGACAAAACCGGACTCATCTATATGAGGGCTCGTTATTATTCGCCCGATATGAAGCGCTTTATAAACGCTGATGTCGTTGCCGGTAAGCTCTCGAAAGCCATAACCCTTAACCGCTACGCCTATGCCAACGGCAATCCTGTTTCCCTCGTTGACCCGTTTGGGCTGAGCGCGGAACGTAGTAATAATAACTATTTGGATCTGCCGCCTATAATGCAGCTGCAGTTTCAGAAATTTCTAGATGAATACTATATAGACAAAACAACAGCCGAAGCATTTGTTAACGAAGATATTCTTAAGGCATTTTATGAATATATGCGTGATAGCATATTGAATGAGCCTAGACCTTATAATATTAGCAAAGATGTTTGGCAAAAGCAAAAATATGCAGAGCTTCAATTAGTAGATGATGTTCTTGGAGTTAATTCCAAGGTTGCTAAAGCTATAGATGCCCTTGGAGTTGTTGGGATTGCTTTGGATGTCGGGGTTGGTATATATGAAAACATTCAAAATGGTACTGATGCACAGCGGGTTATTACTGATGCTGTAGTGGATGCAGGAGCAAGTATTGGCGGCGGTTTGCTGGCAACAGTTGCTAGTACATCTGCGGCTGGAGCTGTAGCGGGCTCTGTAGCGCCTGGTGTGGGCAACTTGATAGGAGCTGGTGTAGGATTCATAGCTGGAGTTGGTATATATATTGTCACCGATGTGATTGAAATTAATGGGAAATCCATCGTTGGTTGGATAAAGGAAGGCGTTGATTGGATTGTTGATGGAATAGTTGGATGGTTTAAATAATAATTGAGGAGAGGATATATGTATTTGGACAATATATATCAATATGTTGCTAATGGATCTATATTTGAACAAAGTAAACAAAAATACAGAAAAAACTGCATAGGACCGTTTCTGTTGGCTATTATTGTCGGCATTGTGCCCGGAGCGGTGCTGAAAAGTTTTTGGTTGTATTTGTCTATTGCTCTTCTGGTTATTGCATTATCCTGTGTATTGGGTGTATATATAGTTACGTCAAAAACACTGACCTTGACGAAAAGCTTAATTTTGGATACTATTATATATGCCGCCTGGGTTTCTGAACTATGCATACTTGAGTTTATGTATTTTACCATGTGGAAAGGTGTGAATTTTTGGATTTTATTAATCTATATTCCCAATATATTAATACCATTATTTGCTGGAATAAAAATACATAAAGGTTTAATAAACTCAAGCTACAATGTGAAAAGAATGACGAAAAGCAATATTCAATCAGTAGGATTTTTAACTGGGATAATGGGCATGAGTTTTGCTGCGATATTTAGGAATATGGATCAGAATGTTGCATTTATAGTAGTATTATTGTGTTTCAGTATACTTAATGGTTTCATGTCATTGGGTTTATTGTCTATTCAAAAATTGTATTATATTAAAAAGTATGAACTCTCTGATACATTGAATTGAATTATCCTAAAAGGGCTATCTTGAGACATATCGAATAGCCCTTTTAATTGAATTTTAACGGAGTTTGTACACAGCAAAAATAGCTATGGAATATGGATGTTAGTGAATGGATTAGCGATACTGCCAGCGACGTTTGGGATGCAACAACGGATTTCTTTGAGGACGTAGGCAGTGCTGTAGGAGGTTTCTTTTCAGGTCTGTTTGCATAAGATTTAGGAGGTCATAGATGAGAGAGAAAGCGTGTGATTTAGTATATCTTGATACTAAAAAATATTTATCGCTGAATAATCTGCGGAGGTTCTATTGGTGCAGTATTATCATTCCATTTATCATGGCTGTAATATGTATAGTGTCAATAAAATACAATGGGATAAATTGGAAGTCGTTATTTCCGCTTGTATCCATAGCAGTATGGAGTTTGCTATATTGGATATTTGTTTTGACAGTTCAAAGTAAGCGAACAAAAAAAACATTTGAGCTGCGATTTCTAGTAAATGGTATTTTGGGATTTATGCTATCTTCTCTTATGTGGATATTCGTTGCTTCGTTTAATCTCGCTTTGACCACTCCGTTTTTGAGTTTTAATTTTTTGTTGTGGATCTTGGGCTTTTATCTGCTTTTCTCCTTAATTTATGTTATCGCAATTATTTTTTGTGTACATAAAGGAGTTTTTGCTCGGATAAAAGAAAAGGGTAAAACTAAAACGGCTCTTATAATATCGACTGTTTTTGGAGGGTTAACTCCAGTTTTCGCAGTGCTGGGAATGCATTCATCTCGATTGATGCGTGCCCATGCGAGCATAAGCACGCAATATACGGTAATGACAATAATTACTATTTTGATGATATTCATTCCGGCATTGGCTCATATTAATTTTGTTCAGTATTACTACTGTAAAAAATATGGAATTAATTGTGATGAGCATGGGAATACAACTTCGCCTAAATTGGAGAGGGGGCCCAGCAAATCTGAAATCCGAAAGGAAAGGAAGCGCGCACTGCGGGAATATGAAATGACCGCCGGAGGGTACCGGGGCGTTTTAACCCAACCAACAGAAAGCGGACAGCTTGAAGCTGAAAAAAGCGGGGCAGAGGCAAAAGCCGGTGAAAAGCAAGGCAAGAAAAGAATGCCGCTGATACTCAAAATACTGATCGGTATAGTGTCTGTTCCAATTTTAGCCTTTGTTATTACTTTCATTGTATTCTTCATAAAAGCAATGATACAGGATCTTTCATAAAAAACTACGTTGTAAACGCCAGCCGCGCTTTAGGGCACGGCTGGCGTTATATTTATGCTTGTAAATTATGTCAGAATACATTATACTTATCACAGTCTGAATTATCAGGAAGCGGAATAATCCCCTGGTTTCGTTCAACGGCAATCCTGTTTCCTTTGTTGACCCGTTTGGACTGAGTGCTGAAAGAGGAAGTTTGACTGGGGGGTTTAATAGCAGTTATTATAATAATCCGTTTTACAATCTACCAATAGAAGATAAAGTCAGCATTTTAGAAGCTACTGATGAAATGCAATCCATATATAATGAATATACTCTATATCGTAAATATGGATATCATATTTATAGAAAAGGAAAACGAGCATATGTAATTGGCGGAAAAAAAGCAGGTAAACCTCGAACATATAGGAAGTCTTTTTATGATATTCCGAAAATTTCAAAGGCAACTGATGTGGATGACTACTGGGATATCCTTAAAAATGTACATGTATCAACTGGATTAAAATCAGAACTTAGCCTGTATAAGCCTTCGGGACATCTCAATGGCGGCGCAGTTTTGAATTATGCAGGAGTCGCGCTTGATGTAGCATCTGGCATTGTTGAAAATGTTGAGGCTGGTACTGACACACAAAGAATCATAACAGATGCGGCGGTAGATGCTGGTGTTGGCGTTGGTATTATTGCGAGTTCGACGGCCATAGGTTCGGTAGTTGGTTCCGTAGTTCCTGTTGCTGGAAATATTATCGGAGCAGGCGTAGGATTTGTAGCTGGAACTTTAATTGACTTTGCAGTAAATATGGATATTATTGGAGATAAATCGCTGGTGGATTTAGCTAAAGATGCAGTCGATGTTGTTGCAGATGCTATAGTTGACACAGGTGAACGGATAGCGGATGCAGTGAGTGATGTTTGGGATAAGGCTACCAATTTTATTGAAAATGCAGGGGATGCTATAGGAGGTTTTTTCTCTAATTTGTTTGGTTAATATGGAAAAAGGAGAGAGTATGCGGGAAAAAGTGAAAAATTTAATATATCTTGATGCTGAAAGATATATTGATATAGATAGCGTTAAAGTATTGCCGTGGGCGACAATTATACTTCCTTTTTCAGTTATTATTGGAAGTAGTGCTTTACAGTGGACAGGTATGATTGTTGCGGCGTGCATATGTTTCTTTTCAAGTTTAATTCTCATTAGACTTTTAAAAAGCAACCGTATAAAAAAGACGTTCCGATTGCGTTTTTTAGTTAATGGGATCGTATCTTTATATATATTTGTGGAAATTTCGCTTTTTATGCTAATGATATCAATGGCGTTAAAGACAACAATAATGTTTTGGGTTTTGTCAGCAGTTATTGCTTTTATTGTCTTATATATATGTATAATCGTATGCATGGTACATAACGATGGCTTTAAAAGTATTCAAAAAGTAAAAACAAATAGAAAATTTCAAAAGGTTTCGATGATAGCAGGAGTATTTTTACCGGCATCTGGATCAATTGGATATTTTCTTTCAAAATCCATGAACAGAATAGATACTATTACCTCGACAATAAAAATAGATGTAGTATGTATTTTGACGTCATTTGTACTTGTTGCAATTTCACTCGGTTTTATCAATTTTGTGCAATATTTTTACTGTGTTAAATATGGTATAAATTGCGATGAAAGAGGTCAGAACCATTCCCCTTGCTTGGAATACACTCCCAAAAGAAAAAAGCAGTTAAAGGAAAATAAAAAGCTTCCTTTGCTTGCGACAATCCTTATCGGAATTTTATGCGTTTTAGTATCTTTTTTTATCATTCATTTTATTATAGGCTTTATAAAAGCTATTATAAAGTGAATATAACCTGAAACTATATAAAACAGCCGCACATAAGTGCGGCTGTTTTTTTGTTGAGTACTTGCGGATTTAATCGGAATATGTTATGCTTATGATAGTTTAGGCAGAGTAACAGGCAGGACAATCAAGCAGCTGAGCGATGACGTGGTAATATCTTCCGAAACCTTTACTTACGACGCTGCCGGCAACATCACCTCTGCGCCTGATCTTTCCTTCCAATATGACACCAATAACAGACTGGTTTCGTTCAACGGCAATTCTGTAAGCTACGACCTTGACGGTAATATGCTGAATAACGGTGCAGACACCTACACTTACGATTCAGCAAACAGACTGATTACTGCGGGCGGCCACACTTATACGTACAACGCAGAGGATATAAGGATACGCGATCT
>OMGY01002620.1_pt1 | contig 13157 bp, 11 predicted proteins | sample 1674461 | NCBI WGS metagenome assembly OMGY01 (sample SAMN05578579, study PRJEB25193) | human gut metagenome | biome: Human Microbiome; feature: human-associated habitat; material: feces | host: Homo sapiens | place: USA:Birmingham
GGGCCTGACTGATGAATTTTTCCAGCGCAGGGTTTCAACCCTAAGCGGCGGAGAACAAATGCGTTTGGCACTGGCCATGCTCCTTTTGGGAAAACACGATATGCTGCTGCTGGACGAGCCTACCAACCATTTGGATTTAAAGGCGGTAGAATGGCTGACAAGCTTTCTGTCAGGCTATAAAGGCACGCTTATGATTATTTCACACGACCGTTATCTGCTTGATAAAGTATGCACAGGCATCGCCGAAATAGAAAACGGCCGTTTGTATTACTATACCGGGAATTATACGCAGTACCGGCAAAAGAGAGAACAGGCAAAGCAGATAAACCTTAAAGCTTATCAGGAACAGCAGAAGGAAATTGCCCGGCAAAAGGAGATTATTGCGCAGTACCGTTCCTTTAACCGCGAAAAAAGCATCCGTGCCGCCGAGAGCCGTGAAAAAGCCTTGGAGCGCATGGAAATAATAGAAGCTCCTCAACAGCAGCAAAACATGCGCCTGCGTTTTAAAGAGGGGCCGCGTCCCGGAAATGATGTTCTTTCCTTTAAAAGCCTGAGCAAGCATTACGGCTCAAAGCTCATATTTGAGAATATAAGCGGTGAAATAAAGGCGGGGAACCGGATTGCCCTTATAGGCCGCAACGGCACGGGCAAAACCACCCTGCTCCGCCTGCTGACCAGTCTGGAAAGGCCCGATTCGGGCAGCATATATTGGGGCGCCGGAGTCAAAAAGGGCTATTATGCGCAGAAGCAGGAGGGGCTCTCCCTTAACAACACTGTTCTTGAGGAAATCTGGTCGGCCTGTCCGGCTATGAACCAGACTCAGGCCCGTTCCAGCGCCGCCTGCATGCTGTTTAAGGGAGAGGACGTATTTAAACCTGTTTCTTCTCTCAGCGGCGGCGAAAGAGCGAGGGTAGCCCTTATAAAGCTGGCCCTGGGCGAATATAACGTGCTTATAATGGACGAGCCTACCAACCATTTAGACATGGATTCCCGCGAGATACTGGAAGACGCCTTAAACAATTTCAGCGGCACAATAATCATGGTATCGCACGACCGGTATTTAATTAACCGATTGGCCGGCAGTATCTGGGAAATGGAAGACGGCACGCTTAAAATATATGCCGGCAACTACGATGAGTATTTAAAGAGCATTTCCCCGCAGAGCATTGCTTCGTTTGTTGCCAAACCTACCCAGACGGCTATGGACAAACAGCGCAAGCTGGACAGAGAAGCACGGGAACGCAAAAAGCAGCAGGCCGCCGCAGTGCACAGGCTGGAAGAAGAGATTTGCGCTGATGAAACGCGCATATCAGAGCTGGAGGAACTCTTTTCAGACCCTGATACCTATTCAGGCGGCGATGTATCAGGCATGCAAAAGGAATATAATACCCTTAAGGAACACCTGGACGCTCTCTATGCGCAGTATGAAGCGCTGATCCAAACTTAGAACGGAGAAAAGCCAATATGAACAAACGTATTTCCGAAGCGGTCATAAAGCGGCTGCCCAGATATTACAGATGCATGTGCCAGCTGGAAAAGGAAGGCTGTGACCGGATTTCATCCCATGGCCTCAGCAAATTGACCGGACTGACAGCCAGTCAGATACGGCAGGATTTAAACTGTTTCGGGGGCTTCGGACAGCAGGGCTACGGATATAAGGTGAGCGAGCTGAAAAATGAACTGCGCGCTTTGCTGGGGCTGGGAAAAGGGATGAATATGATAATAGTGGGCGCCGGCAATATCGGCCAGGCTCTCGCCCACTATAAAGGCTTTCCCCGCGAGGGCTTCTGCGTGCGCGCCATGTTTGATACAAACGTCCTTTCGGGCCGCACGGTGGATGATATAGATATCCTGCATACAGATATGCTGGAGCAGTATCTTCAGGTCAATAAGGCTGATATAGGCGTGATTTGCGTACCTCAGGAAAGCGCCCAGCATATAGCCGACCGGCTCTGTGCCGCCGGTATAAAATATCTATGGAATTTTACTCCCTGCGATATAAAAGCGCCAAAGGGGATAATTGTTGAAAACGTAAACCTAAGCGACAGCTTATACCTTCTCTCCTACCGTATTAACGCGCAAACAGAAACAGATAAATAGTCTAAATAATACTGCGCTTTCAGCGCGGAAAGGAAATAATATCATGAGAATAGACGCATTTCCTCAGGCTGGACAATGGTACAAAGGGAACACCCACGCGCACACATCAGTTTCTGACGGCAAATTTGCGCCCGAAAAGCTTATAGGCGAATACAAAAAGGCCGGCTACAGCTTTTTGGCCATTACCGACCATGAAATTTATTCAGACTACACTCAATACGATACCGACAGCTTTATAATGATGCCCGGCGTAGAGATAATGCTCTGGCAGGGGGACCGCAATAACGCCTTTACCACTCATCTCGTGGGCCTGGGCATTCCGGGCAAAAACAAATTCGCGCACGGCCAGAAACTGGAATATATCAACACTACTCCTACCCAGGAGCTTATAGATTTCCTGCATGAAAACGGCAATTATGTCATACTGGCTCATCCTTACTGGTCGGGCACCAGGCTGGAGCATTTCAATGAATACTCGCAGGGCATTGACGCGCTGGAGATTTATAATAACGTCTGCAATTTGGATTACGGCACAGGCTATTCAGAGGCATATTTTGATACTGCCCTGTGGGCTGACCGCCATATCCTCTGCATTGCCAGCGATGACACCCACCAGTCAGTTGCCGCTCAAAATGATTTCTGCGGAGGCTTTATAATGGTCAAGGCGCCTGCCTTAAATAAGGACAGCATATACAAAAGCATTGCGGCCGGCCATTTTTATGCCTCTACCGGCCCGCTTATAGATGAATTTTATCTGGAGGACGGCATAGCTTATGTAAAATGCCCGCCCTGCGAAAAAATCTCTTTTAACACTGATTTTTATTCGGGCAAATGCGTAATAAGCCCGGACGGCTCCCTGACTCAAGCCAGCTGGGAATACAAATGCATTGACAACGACCCCCATTTTGTGCGCTGCAAGGTAGAGGGCAAAAACGGCACGGCCTGGAGTCAGCCAATATGGCTTAAATAGAAACGCTTCGTTAAACACTATAATGGTTTAATTCTCTTACAGTAATCATACCTGAAAAATATAAAACTTCCATAAAGCAGACAGCATAAATCTTTATGCCTGTCTGCTTATTAAACATAATATTAAGAGGAAATACTTTATGAGAACAGATACACAAATGCTTGAGCTTATCCTGGAATTTGCGCGTAAATCAGAGAATATCCGTCTGGTTGGCATGGAAGGCTCCCGTGTTAATGAAAATATTCAGCCCGATTTATTCCAGGATTATGATATAACGTATTTTGTAAAGGACACGGCCCCTTTCCTGCATAACGACAGCTGGCTCTCCTTTTTCGGCAAAATTATAATGCTCCAAAAGCCTGAGGATATGGAGCTTTTTCCGCCCGAAGAAGAAGGCTATTCCTATTTAATAATTTTTGACGATTATATAAAGCTCGACCTTACCATTCTGGAACTAGATAAATTCAAAGAGTATCAGTCCGCCGACCATTTGAGAAAAATACTGCTGGATAAGGACAATTTATGTCCGCAAAATATCATTCCCAACGACACGGATTACTGGATTAAAAAGCCCAGTCCCAGGAGCTTTGACGACTGCTGCAATGAATTCTGGAATTTAACTTCGTATGTCGTAAAAGGGCTCTGCCGCAAAGAAGCACTTTTTGCAATAGACCATCTGTACCTTATGCGCAGAGAGCTATTAAGGATGCTTTCCTGGCAAATTGGCTTTAAATACGGCTTTAATTTCAGCCTGGGCAAAAATTATAAATTCATAGATAAATATATGGAAACAGACCATTGGTTAAAGCTGATGAACACCTATAATAACAATTCATATAATAACATCTGGAACGCATTATTTGCCTGCCAGGAGCTGTTCCGCGAAGCATCAAGCTGCTGCGCCAGCAATTTGGACTGCGAATATCCCAGCTATGACCAATATATGAGCCGATATACTCAGCACTTTTACCAAAAATATAATAATGGCTTTAACGCGCAAACATAACTTGCGCCAAAAGTCAGCCTGTTAAATTTACTGCATAAATAAAAAGCGCTTTTTCGAACTATCGATAAGACACCGTCGGAAAAAGCGCTTTATTTTACTGACTGCAAGCGTCCGCTTTTCGTTCTTTTAAATGATTTGCAATCATATACAAAATGAGCAGAGCAAGTATCCCCGCCGAGATAAAGACCGCAGGACCCGCCAAAATCACCGTCATATAATATCCGCCCAGCACGCCCGCGGCGAAGCTGGCTATAAATAAAAAATATTTTAAGCAGATGCGGATAGCCTGCTTATCCTTTTTAAAAATAAATTTATGCAGATATTCGGTCATAGAGCGGAGATTGCCTGTGCAGAAGGCTGTAGCGAAGGGCAGACCCTCCATCTTGCGGAAGCTGTTGAACTGTATGGCCGCTACTAGTGAAACCAGCGCGTTTACTATCATATCAGAAAATCCAGCCGGCAAGCAGCCCACCAGCACAAGCAGAATAATTTCTGCACATATGATGCAGCAGTGCCCCCAGAACGAACCCGCCTCATTTTTCCGAACGCTTTTAAGCAGCTCGCTCAGAATTACTCCCACAATAAAAAACATGATTGGGATTAGATACCTGAGAGCCGCAGCGCCCTCGCCTGAGGCCAGACCCAATATCAGCAGAATGATATTGCCTGTCTGCGCATTTGCAAATACCCCGCCGCGCGAAACATATGTATAAGCATCCAAAAAGCCGCCTATAAAGCACAGGCAAAGCCCAACCTCCAGCCATTCATAAATCTTTTTGCGCTCTAACCTGCGCCTGTACAATTCCTTCATACCCTTATATCCCTTTAAGCCTCACTCTATCAGCATATTATTGCAGTGCATATTTTGTGCAAATTATAAGGCTTATCTGTCCAGCACAACACATGGAATATCCATTAAATCGGACATCTTTTCAAACAAGCCGGCATTATGCCCTACGCTCATTGCAAAATGATGGGTGGGCGCCTCCTTGAACCATTCGTCCATATAGGTGTCGGGGTCATGCCTGAATTTTACAGGAGTCTGCGTATTGCCTATTGTCATTATCTCGCCGTCTGTAGATTGGGCTTCAGTAATGATAAATTTCAGCCGGCCGTCCACCGTCTGCGTACACCCCAGATTTGTAATATCTCCCTCGCGCACCTTGGCCTCAACCGATACGCCCGTGCCCTGCTTACCGTGATAGAGCCCCATCCCCCGCAGTATGGGCTTGCCCTTAGCAATCTTTAAATGAAAAGGTCCATCATGCCCCATGAGGATAGTGCCGTCTAAATAATCTACGGTAACTATCTCGCAGAAACTGCCCCCTTTATCCAATATATCGCATATTTTCATAGCCAGGCATGTCTTTAAATCTCCCTCTCCCGCGCAGGGTATTCCCTTAGCAGTGAGCAGAGAATGCCCGACTATAAATCCTCCCTGTATTTTTTCATAATAATTGCCGGGGGCGCCGTGATAATAATATGTCAGCGCGTCCAGGTCAAATTCGTTTACCATACGCTCCTGCGCCGCCGCAACCTTGGCCGACCATTCAAGCTGCTCCTGCGTCGGCTTCCGGGCAAGAGGATCTGCCGCCGAATGGCTGCTGGTTACAAAAAACTCTTCTATTTCCCGAAGCTTTTCGTCTATCTCGGCCTGAGTGACATTTTGAAGCTGTCTGTCTAAATCGCACATTTCAAGCACTTTTACATGCGCGCCTGTCTGCGCCTGGAACATAGTGAAATCGCTGTACATATCAAGCATACCGCTGTAGGTATTGCCTAAGAAGCCAAATCGCGCATTGCTTAGACCGCATTTTACTTTAGCCGCCTGCACCCATTCCTCTATATTTTGCCATGCCCTGGCCGCTTCAGGATACCCGCATGTAATTTCGTCCGTCATGGAGATTTCAGGCGTATAATCCAGACCCAGCAATCCGTTCACTACCCTGAACTTTATCCCCGCTCTATTAAAGGCGTTGGAAATTTCAGGCACAGGACAGGCCCCGCAATGCGCCAGCCATTCCCCGGTAGTAGTTTTTTCATAATTTATCCGGGCTGCCGGCTGCAAATTCAATATTATGGCCGGAGCTTTGCATATCTGATGCACCGGAAGCACCGAAGCGCTGGTCACATATGTAGCAGAATGAGCAAAAATCAAATCAACATTTTGAGCGTTAAAATATTTTCCCGCCTTTGCGCCCTCCTGTTCGCAGTCAACTAAACCATAAAAAAACACTTCGGCGCCAAAGCCTTCTATTTTGCGGACGATAAAACCGCCGTATTCAATAAGCCGTTCGCGCAGTCCAGGGAACTGCTCCCAATAGTGTTTAAGGCCCATTGAATAAATACCGATTCTGGGTTTTTTCTGACTTTTTGCATTTAACATAATGTTACCTCCGCACAGCGCTACCTTAGAGCGCAGTTATTATAGTTTTGCTCTCTGTTTCAATACAGCGAAAGCCTAAAATAATTCAGGCTTTAATTCTATCCTGTCCGCATCAGTTATAGGGCGGATGACTCTGCATGGATTGCCAGCCGCAAAGCAATTTTCGGGAATATCTTTTATTACAACGCTGCCCGCGCCTATAACGCAGCCCTCCCCTATGCTTACTCCGCCAATAACCGTGACGTTGCCGCCCAGCCAGCAGTTGCTGCCTATGGTTATGGGCTTGGCATATTCATAATCAAAAAGAGAGCCGTCCTCTTTAATGCGCATATTCCTATCCTGGTAACGCATAGGGTGTACAGCCGTCAGCAGCGAGCAATTCGGACCTATCATTACGTTATCTCCAATTTTGACCGGACAGGAATCCAGTACTGTCAGATTAAAATTGGCATAAAAATTATTCCCTAAAGTTGTGAAACAGCCGTAATCAAAATATATCGGCCCCTGGAGATATACTCCCGTTCCCTTATTGGGAAGCAGTTCATCTATAATTTCCTGCCGCTTTTGTATCTCCTCTTCAAAGGTATTATTGTATTTTAAGCATAAAAACGGCTGTGTACAGGTTTTTTCCCCATACACAGCCTTGTTACTTCTTATAACTTATGCTTTTGCTGCTGACATTCCGTTACTGAATTTGAATTTTCCAAGCGTCCGGACTGCTACCGCAATCTGTTTACTGCGTTCTTCTGTCGTCATGTTTTTATTACTGGTTATAAAATCTAACAGATAATAAATGATGGATGTAGAAAAGAAATCTACCATAAACGCCCGTTCTTCACTGCGGATCCCCTTCATCTCACCTGAAGCTGACAGGAATCTGTCTACCTGCTCTGCAACGATTGCCTTTGTGCGGTCTGCCATCTGCTTCCACTCGATCTCGTTTGCTAGCTTTTTATAAAATGCACGATCTGCTTCCATGGTCTCCATCAGCTTTCGCAGCCACTCTTCAAAGGTAATGTCTCCGTCAACATCAATCTCTTCCATCAGTTCTCTGCAGCATATCCACTCGATAACTGCATATAAATCCTGAAAGTGATAATAAAAGCTCTGCCGTTTCATACCTGTCTCTTCCATAATATCCTGAACCGTTATCTTACGGATGGATTTCTGGCGCATCAGTTCTTTTACAGCAAGTGCGATTTTTTCCTTCGTATTACAGCACATTTTTAGTTCCCCCTGTCACGTTCCGCATATTTTACGCATCGTAAAACAAAAAACTATTTATTAACTCCGCTATTTATTATAGCACGTTATGGTTTGTTTTGAAGTCGAATTACCGTTCTTTCTGTCGATTTGTACAAATAGCGATATTGTTAAACTTTTAACCATCTTTTTTATGCCTTTTATCTAATTCTATTTTTCTGTTTTTGTACACTTTGCCTATTGTGTTGAAAAATTGGAACGTCAGGATATTGTGCATTCCATATTATGTCAATCATTCTCATGACACTTTTTTATTTTTGTCCAAAAATTTTACTTTTTGATGACGGTTCCGTCTTCTAAATCTGTTCCACTGCCCAATTTGGTGATCAGTACGGATTTTACTGCGGAATTGCCGATAAAGTCCAAAGCTGCCTCTACTTTCGGTTTCATCGTGCCTTCGCCAAACTGTCCTTCTTCCATGTATTTTTTCGCCTGGGCGGTTGTCATATGGTCTATCGGCTGTTCTGATGCCGTACCATATTCTAAGCAGATTTTTTCTACACCGGTTAAGATGACAAGCATATCAGCATCCACTGCCTCTGCCAGTTTTCCTGCCGCAAGGTCTTTTTCGATTACTGCGGAAGCTCCTTTTAAACGGTTTTCCTGTGCAAGTACTGGTATTCCACCGCCTCCACAGGCTATGACTACCTGATCTGCATCTGCCAATGCACGGATGGTATCTATCTCTACGATTTCCATTGGCTTTGGTGCCGCTACGATACGACGGTAGCCACCTTCCACTTCTACCACATGATTTCCTTTTTTCTCTTCGGCCTCTGCCTCTTCTGCGGACATGATACGTCCTATGATCTTTGTCGGATGATAAAATGCATCATCATACGGATCTACCGTCATCTGTGTCAGCACGGTAGCTACCGGCTTATAGATTCCGCGGTTGAGCAGTTCGGTACGGATCGCATTCTGTAAGTCATATCCGATATATCCCTGACTCATGGCAGAGCAGACAGACATTGGTGTTGCCGTATACTCCGGATATATTTTGCAGAATTCGGACATTGCCGTATGGATCATTCCAACCTGTGGTCCGTTGCTGTGTGAAATGATGATCTGATAGTCCTCTTTTACAAAATCTGCGATTGCTTTTGCCGTCTTTTTCGCTGCTGCCTGCTGTTCCGGCAATGTGGTTCCTAATGCATCATGTCCTAATGCAATAACGATTCTTTTTTTCTTCATGGGTTCCTCCCTATTTTTTCGCTGCACGCGTATTTTTTCTTAGAAATTATTTTCTATATTAACACATTTCCCGCATAAGAACAATAAGCAGCTCTTATAACGGGAAATGTAGGGAGAAATCATTTTTGTTATTCAGACGGTCTTTTGCCGAGTTTTACCGTCAGTTCTTTTTCTTTGTAGGTACCATTGTCTGCTACCTGTACTTTGACTTTTACTTTTTTTCCTGCCTTATAGTATTTGAGTATTTCCTGCATATTTTCCATGGAGGTGACCTCTTTTCCGTCAAATTCGGTCAGGATATCACCTTTTTGGATCCCTGCTTTTTCTGCTGCGGAACCCTCTGCTACTTTTGTGACATAGATTCCGTTTGGCATATTATAGGTATTGGCTACGTCATCCGTGATATCTGCACCGGAAATTCCAAGATATGCACTCTTGGATTCGTCCACTGCTTCACGGTTGATCAGATCATTGATGATCGGTTCTGCTTTTGACATCGGAATTGCATAACCCATTCCTTCAACTGCAGTGTCTGAATATTTTGCGGAGTTGATTCCTATGACCTGTCCCTCGACATTCAGTAATGCTCCACCACTGTTTCCAGGGTTGATGGCTGCATCTGTCTGGATCAGTCCATTGGTTACTGTTTCTCCTGATGTCTCATCCTCTAAGGTAACTCCACGGTTCAATGCACTGATCACTCCGGTAGTTACGGACTGGCCGTATCCTAATGCATTACCGATCGCGATCGCAGTATCTCCAACTTTGATGGAATCGGAATCACCAACGGTTGCTACTTTGATCGCTTTCATGGTATCTGAAGAGATATCGGATAATTTTACTGCAACGACTGCTAAGTCACTGGATGAATCCGTTCCTTTTACTTCTGCACTGACGGTCTGGTCATCGTAAAAGCAGACGGTTAATGTTGTGGCATCTGATACCACATGGTTATTTGTTACAATGTAAAGATATTGATCATCCTGACTGATGATAATTCCGGAACCTGCACTCTCTCCTTCATAGTTCTGGACTCTTCCGAAGAAATCACGATACTGCACTTCCGTCATATTGGTAATTGCTACGATGGACGGCATTACCTCATCTACGATCCCTGAGATATCGGATGATGTGGTCGTACTGTTTTTCGTACCGGTCGTGGTTCCGGTTACTTTTGTGGTGCTGACGCTCTTCGTATCGGAGGTCTGTGCTTTGGAATTGTTATCTATCCCAAGTGCTTTCATTCCCGCATAGCCGGTTCCGACAAATACACCGCCTGCCACCAGTCCAAAAACTAATGCCAGCGCCACGCATCTTACCATTTTTTGCTTAAAGCCACCACCATGAAACCATTTTTTCTTTTGTTTCGGTGTTTCATAATGCTGATAACTGCTTCCTGCCTGATTGTAACTGTGGCCGGTGTTGTCATCTGCCCGCCATGTAGTATTTTCATTTCCTCCATCTCTTATATAACTATAAGAATAGCTGGAGTTGTTTTCATTTCTATGATCCTGATTGTCCATAAGATTGCCTCCCTCATGTTTCTCTTTTTCTTTTCAGTTTATTTTTTGTTTATATTAAGGATTTTAGCTTGTTTTTGTGTCTACTATGTGAAAAAATGCTCAAGAGTTTGTGATGAATGTTTTGATTTTGTGTGAAAGAGGGGCAGGATGAATGATACAATATACAATATAAAATATAAATATAATATTCAACCTCCTTGTTCAGTGTCGGGGATTAAGTGGCTCTAATCTCTCTGGGGAGGATGTTGGCAAGTGGACGAAACCGATGCAGATTCGCCATCCTGGCTCAGCAGCCCCTTTTTCGGACATCCGTGTCCGAAAATTTCTGATAGCAGACAGAATGTCAGGAACTTCTAAATCCCGGACATAGTTACAAGCATGATTGCTGTCAGATGAACGACGAACGAAAAACCTAATATCCACGGTGGCAGCAGGAATAAACTCTTAGCAAAACAGATCACGCAATAAATATTTATGCATTATTTATATGCTTCATATACATATATACTATATACAACATACAGAGATATGGATATGTGAAGCACTGTAGGATAGTTACGTCACATAAAATCACATAAAAATAGCAGGAATGGGAAACAAAGTAGATGCAGCCGGCACAGATCAGATATGGAAGGTTTCTTTTTGTGCAATGGAGATGAAACTCAGAAATCGTGAAGCTTATTAGCGCACACGATTTCCGGTTTCAGAGGTTCATCGGAATGCTCTGCACAAGGAAAACTGGAATATCTGATCTGTGCCGGCTGCCCCATAGCGTATAACCATAACATATAACCATAACGAATAACTGAATATAACTAAAAATCAATAGGAAAATAGGAAGAGGAAACATCATGGCAGGAATCATTGAAAAAAAAGGAAAGATCCTCGGAACCGGCACCCCGCTCATCTGTGTTCCGGTAACAGAGGAGACAAAAGAAAAAATCGTGGAAGAGATCCGCATATTAACAGAACAAAAGGTAGATATGATCGAGTGGAGGATGGACTGGTTTTCAGAGGTAACGGATAAAAAGGCAGTGAAGAGTGTTCTCGAAGAAATCCGCCCTTATGTGGAAAATACGCTGTTCTTACTGACTTTCCGTTCTAAGATGCAGGGTGGGCAGCTACAGATGAAACCGGCAGAGGTCTTAGAACTGAACGAAGCGGCTGCAAAGACTGGAGTTGCAGATTTTGTAGATATTGAATATTTTGAATATGAAAAACCGAAAAAAGCCATCCAAAGAATGAAGGACTGTGGTGTGACGGTCATCTGCTCCCATCATGATTTTGAAAAGACACCGGAGAGAGGTGTATTGCAGATGATCTTAGAAAAAATGTACCATGGCGGTGCCGATATCGTGAAACTTGCAGTGATGCCGCAAAACCGGCTGGATGTTTTAAATCTGTTAAGTGCCACGGAGAGTTTTGTGGAAGAGCATCACGATACACCGGCGATCACGATGTCCATGGGAAAAGATGGAGTGATCAGCAGACTTTGCGGTGAGGTGTTTGGCTCCTGTGTGACCTTCGGTTCACATGAGAAAGCGTCCGCACCGGGACAGATGCAGATGGATGATCTAAAGACCGTATTAGAAAAAATACATAAGAGTATCAGTTAGAAGAGGAAGAAAGATGAAAAAACAGGGAAATATTTATTTGATCGGCTTTATGGGCGTTGGAAAGACAACCGTCTCAAAATATTTGAGGGAACTGACCGGATGGGAGGAAGTCGATACCGATAAGGTCATTGTCCGGAAAAAAAATATGGGGATTCCGGAAATTTTTGAAAAATATGGGGAAAACTATTTTAGAAATTTAGAAAGTCATATATTAGAGGACTATGCAAAAAAGGGGCAGCGGATCGTATCCTGTGGCGGTGGAATTATTTTACGGGAAAACAACCGGAAGCTGATGAAAAAAAGCGGCACCGTGATTTTGTTGAGTGCGACTCCGCAGACCATTTATGAAAACGTAAAAGACGGAAAAGACCGTCCGCTTTTAAATGGAAACATGAATCCTGACTATATTGGAAAAATGATGCAGCCGTATTATGAAAAAGCAAAAGATATCGAAATTGTTACGGATGAAAAAGCACCAAAGGATGTCGCATTCGAGATCATAGAGCGGCTGCAGATACCAATGGCAGGAAAAGAGGAAGAGGCATGATACAGGATATCGGAGTGGAGCAGTTAAAAAATGAATATCATCCAAAGCCTCCGAAAGACGAGAGCAGGATCATGATATTTGACGCAGGAAAACTGCTTTGTAGGATCAACGAAGAGATGCAGATCGCATATCCTAAATACGGTGAGTGGAGAAAAAATAAGGCAGATGAGGAAACGCTCATCTACCTTTTTTCCATTGGAGAGGACACTTATTATTTGCTGTCTTCATCGCAAAAGACAGAGATCGAGGGGTATGCCTATGAAAAAATGTTCCGTTTACGTCGAACATTTCCTGAGCGTGAGCGGTTTGCAGGAGTCAGTGCCTATCATTTGTATACATGGTATGAAAACAACCATTTTTGCGGAAAATGTGGTAAGGAACTCTTAAGAAATGAAAACGAAAGAAAGCTGCAATGTCCGGAATGCGGGAATGAAGTGTTTCCAAGGATCAATCCGGCAGTCATTGTGGCAGTCAGCCACGGCGATGAACTGATCCTGACAAAATATGCAGGCAGGGAATATAAAAAATATGCATTAATTGCCGGTTTTGCAG
>OMGY01002624.1_pt1 | contig 13125 bp, 12 predicted proteins | sample 1674461 | NCBI WGS metagenome assembly OMGY01 (sample SAMN05578579, study PRJEB25193) | human gut metagenome | biome: Human Microbiome; feature: human-associated habitat; material: feces | host: Homo sapiens | place: USA:Birmingham
TCTGATATGGTAGAAGAAGTATATCATTTAAATCTTGATGATGTAGAAAATTATGCAATATATGAAACAGAAAGAAGACCAGGTCCAGGATTTATTATGATTGCAAAAGCTAAGGATGGAAAAGTTGAAAATGTTAAGAATTCAATGGAAAAAGTTTTAGAAGATAAGGTAGGGCAGGCTTTTTATCCAGAAGAACAAGAAGTAGCTGAGAATGCAACTATTGAAGTTGATGGTAATTTTGTATCATTATTTTTATTAAACAGTGAAGTAGAAGCTGATGCTGAAAAGATGTATAACGATTTAATTCAAAAATAATATTATTTTAAAATAAAGATATTTTAAAATAACTATTTATAATAAAAGGGAAAGTATAAAAATCAGCTATCAAATTAGATAGCTGATTTTTATTATCTACTAGAAATAATCAATTGTCTAATCACTTACTTTAATTATTGATAGATTAGCATTACTATAAGTTAATGTTCCAGAAGTTGGACTGGTTCCAATAATTCGTACAGTTGTTCCAGGTGAAGTTGTTGTATATACTTCCTGACCAACTATTGGAGTATTAGCGCTTGTACTTGCATTTATTGCAGTAGTTGATGCAGCTGAAGGGGTAGTTGAACCATTAAAGCTTAAACCAACAGTAGATTCAGGAACTGCAGCAGAAGGCACTATAATGTAAGTTATCTTATAAGTTCCAGGTTGTGCTAAAGTTACTGTTCCAGTAGATGAATCTAGTGTCATGTTAGAAGCAACATTAGTAGTAGTAAGAATTAAAGGAGCTGCAGTTGTGGTTAATGCTGTACTGCCTCCTGTACTTGTAAATGTTCCATAGGCAGATGAAATAGTACCAGTAGCACCAGTAGCACCGGTAGCACCAGTAGCACCGGTAGCACCAGTAGCACCAGTAGCACCAGTAGCACCGGTAGCACCGGTAGCACCAGTAGCACCGGTATCACCACTTGTACTTAACAATGTGAAGTCAGTAGAGCTGCCAGGTGTTCCTTGAGGGTTGTTAGTATTTACTAGATATAGTTGATTGTTATATCTAACGACTTGTCCTGCAGTATAGAAAGCTGATAAAGCAGGATTAAAGTTTGAAGGAGTACATGCACCGCTTGGGTTTGATCCTGTTGGACAAGGACAAGGGCAAGGGCAGCACTTAGGGAATGAACAAGGGAATGGATCGAATCCATTACAGCAATGATCAGGTTTACAAGGTTTTGCAGGAACAATAGCTAAAACAGGTGGATTACAAGAATTTGTAGATGCAATAGTAACAAGAGGTGCACGGTTTATGATGCTGTTAGAGCTTAGTGTAATGCTCTTTACTCCAGGAGTACATTGCCAACATCTTACTATTGGGGTAATATCTAGTTTGATATAGCAGCCAATATCAGATTTAAGCAATTTATAGTTAAGTGTAGAAAAATAATCTACTGCAGGTGCAGTATTCCAAGTTACGGTACTTGGATCTACAGCAGTAGTATTATTGCTTATTGATATAGATAGATTACAGTCTGTAGTAGACTGAATATTTTCTATATATAGATAAAGTACAGCCATCTTTATTGGAAATGAAAAATTAGTTAAGTCAAAGCTAATTATAGATCTATATTCATTTGTAGCTGGACAACAGGAAGATAAATTTCCTACTAGCAAACTGGAAGCTGAAGAAAAATTACTATCAGGGGTTCCGCTAGCAATATAGGTACTTCCAGTTGAAGCTATCTTTATTCCTTTTTTCAATGTTAATCAACTCCTTAATCTAAAACGTAATAAAGTTTAACTCAATATTATAGTATGAGTTTTTATTTTATTAGGTTCGAGTAAAATCGACAGGAATTGAAATAAAATAAAGGTTATATATTTGGTAAATTATGCTATTTTTGTTATTATAACAGATATGCTCCTATAAAAAAGAGTACCAGAAGCACCAGAAGCAAATACTGCTAAAGTTGTGTTAGGGTTAGTTGTTGGTAGAATTGCTTGGCCAGCTATTGTTGGAAAGGCATCAGTTAAAGATGTTTCTATGACGTATTGTGAACCTATAAGTATTCCGGGAGTAGGATTTAATACTTTAATATATATATCCGAAACTGGGATTGTACCTTGGTTTAAAGGAATTATTATATAACTTATTTTATATACACCGGTTTCTGCTAAAGTTATTATGTTAGTTGAATGATCAAGAGTTATTCCATTGGAGATATCTGAAGCAATAGGTACATCTAGTTCAAGAGTTACTCCAGAAGAGTTCAAAGGAGTACTATTGGGACCTAGTGTTGTAAAGAAGGCATATTGACTGTCGAAGGTGGCTGTAGGACCAGTGGCACCAGTAGGACCAGTTACACCAGTAGGACCAGTAGGGCCAGTGACACCAGTAGGACCAGTAGAACCAGTAGCACCAGTAGGGCCAGTTACACCAGTAGGACTAGTAGCACCAGTGGCACCAGTAGGACCAGTAGCTCCAGTGATAGATGTGGTTTGGGGAATTGGTGATAGAAGGGTAAAATCTATGGAATTTCCAGGGAGACCTAGAGGATTATTTACTGTAACTAGATAAAACATATCATTATATCTTATAACTTCTCCAGCAGCGTAGTTTTGTGATAATGCTAGATTAAATATGTTTGGAGTACATCCCAAGGAGCTAGTAGAACCATTATAGCAGTTCTGCATAGGACAGTGGTGATTACTGTTAAGTAGTATAGATATAAATGGTGGATTACAAGAAGATGTAGATGAAATATTAAATAATGAAGAGTCTGTAGAAAGTATTATTATAGGTTGAGTAATATTATTGGTAAGCCAATAGCAAATTATATTAGTAATATTTATTTTAATATATTCGCCAGAAAGTTTTAGAGGAACTTTTTTATTAAATGAGCATACAGGAGAAGTATTTGCAATGTTATTCCAGGTTATAGAGGATGTATCTATATTTGATAATGTAGTTGAGATATTTATATAAGAAGGACATGCATTAGTATTTTGATAATTTTCTATATATAAATATAAATAAGATGAATCAGGCTTATATGATAGTCTTGGAATAGTGAATTTTATAAGAGAAATATAACGATTTGAAAATCTTTTATAAGAAGGCAGCTTTCCTACAAGGAGACTTGTACTAGCTGAAAAAGTTAAATCTTTATTCTTACTATCTATATAGCTGCTGGAAATGGAAAGGACTTTAAGATTCTTACTCAAAGTAAATCAACTCCTAATTCAAAGAAAGTAATCATATATCATATTATGAGTATGATTTTTATCAAGTTCAATTTAAATTTAAGTAACAAAAATATAAACTTAAATTAATATGATAGTGGAAGAAAGATTTTAAGAGGTATTAATGAGTACCATAAGTTTATGTATGATTGTGAAAGATGAAGAAAAGGTTATAGAGAGGTGCCTTAATACAATAGTTGATATAGTTGATGAAATAATTATAGTAGATACTGGCTCACAAGATAGTACAAAAGAAAAAGTAAAAAAGTATAAAGCAGATATTTATGATTTTCCTTGGAAAGATGATTTTGCAGAAGCTAGAAATTTTGCTTTTAGTAAGGCGCGGATGGATTATATATTATGGTTAGATGCAGATGATGTTCTGGAAAAGGAAGATCAAGAGAAGCTAAAGTTATTGAAAGAAAATTTAAATAACACTGTTGATGTAATATCAATGATGTATGTATTATCAACAGATGAGAATAATAATCCAGTAGTTTCATTAAGGCGAAATAGAATTGTTAAAAGGAAAAACAATTATATATGGATAGGTAAAGTACATGAGTATTTAGAGGTTTATGGCAATATATTAAGTGTAGATATTGCTGTAAGACACTTAAAAGATAAGGAATATACTGATAGAAATTTAAAAATATTCCGTAAGATGGCACTTGAAAATCAAGAATTTTCTCCACGAGATTTATTTTATTATGGTAATGAACTGTATGATAATGAATACTATTTTGAAGCTATAAAATCCTATGAGGATTTTATAGCTACTGAAAAAGGATGGATTGAAGATATAAAGCAAGCTCTTATAAAAATTTCAGAGTGCTATGGCTTTATTGGTTATAAGGATAAGGAAGAAGAGTATTTATTTAAGGGCTTACAGTATGATATTCCTTCCAGTGATTTATGTTGTAGAATTGGTTATATATTTTATGAAAAAGAAAAATATGAAATAGCGGCGTTTTGGTATGAGAATGCAATAAATAACTCACCAAAACCAGGAAGTCTGAGCTTAGTTAATAGTTGTATGTATACTTGGGTACCAGCTCTTCAATTATGTGTATGTTATTGTAAGATAGGTGATTTTAATAAAGCTAATGAATATAATGAGTTAGCTGCTAGATATGTACCGAGCCATAGTAGTGTAATCAATAATAGGAAATATCTTTTAAATAAGGTTAAATAATATTTAAAATTCCTTGAAATTATATTATTTTAAGAATATAATTAAGTTAATAAGTCCTGTAGGGGAGTAGTTTGCAGTGAATTACTGTGATAATATCAACAATCATGGCCAATTGGTCTGGTATTATCTTAAAAAACGAGACTTACAGATAGTATGTATAGACATGCTATCTGTAAGTCTCATTTTTTATACAGGACAAAATAATGGAGGGATTTATATGATTTATTTAATTTACTTAGCGCTGGCAGCAGCATCTATATACGTTGATTTATTAGATAAGAACACAAAATTATCAGGGGCATTTATAGGAGGTGTTCTTTTATCAGCAGTAACATCGCTTCCTGAATTATTAACAAGTTTATCATCAACAGTATGGCTAAAGAATCCAGGACTTTCCCTGGGAAATATTTTAGGCAGTAACTTGTTTAACATGACAATCATAGCAGTGCTTATTATTTTATGGACTAATAACTTTAAAAAGTCCAATATATCAAAAAGCCATAGTTATACTGCATGGGTTACAGTTGCTATATATGTAGCAGTAGCCTTAAATATGTTAAATGTGCTTAACTTTGAAATATTAACAGTTTCTATTACATCAATAATTGTATTAGTACTATATATATTAGGAGTTAAGACAATGTCAGGTGATGATAGCGGTTCAGCAGATGAAGGTGAAGAAGAAGCAGCTATAACAACATCACTTTCATTAAAGCAAATAATTGTAAGATTTATTTTAGTAAGTTTTGGATTAGTATTTTCAAGTATATTAATTACATACGTTACTGATATTATAGCAGCTAGACTTAATTTAGGTGCAAGTTTAGCAGGTGCTTTATTATTAGGTATTGCAACATCTCTTCCAGAGCTTACATCATGTGTTTCTCTGGTTAAGATTGGTAACTTCAATGTGGCAGTAGGAAATGTTGTTGGAAGTAATTTATTTAATTTCTTAATTATATTTATAAGTGATTTACTATTTATTGGAGGAACAGTATATAATTTTACTGATAACCAAACAAAAAACTTAGTTTTATTTGGATTAATTAGTACAATATTGATGTTAACTGTACTAAAGATTAAAGATAAAATTAAAAATAAATACATTTTATATATTCCATCCATTGGAATTATAGTTAGCTATTTATTATTCATGATTGTATAAAAAAAGACAAGCATTTTACTATGCTTGTCTTTTCTTACAATATTTATATTAATGAAAATTTAAAAAAATGATAATGTGATTTAATTATAAATTTAATTAAATTTAACAATGAGATACAAAATAATAACATATAAAAAATAAAATAGAAAAATAGGTAAAATATGTTGATGTATAAAGAAAAAGGTGGTAATATGTAAAAAGCTTATATTAATTAAAAAAAATGAATAATTATTATGACATAGATATAAATAATAGAAAAGAAGGATATATAGATTTAAGATAATAAATTATTCTTATTTGCTCACTCAATGGGTAGGGGGATAGCAGCAAGATTTGTTGAAATGTATCCAGAGTATTTCGCAGCAGCAGTATTAAGTGCTCCAATGATGGAAGTAGATACAGGCTCTGTCAATGCTACATTAGCAAGAACTATAGCCAATTCGATGGTTAGGCTTGGAAAAGGTGTAGATTATGTATTAGGACAAGGTCCATATGAAGAAGGATATTACTTTGATACATCTAATACATTCTCGAAATCGATGTTTGACTATGCTTATGATATAATGATAAAGGAAGAAATGTTCCAAAAGGGTGGAGCATCATATAGATGGTTAAAACAAACATTTGCACTAACAGATGATTTAACTTTCTTAGAAGAAAACCTTTAATATTATGGAAAAATTACAGAAGTAAAAGATGTAAAAGAAAATTTAGAATTCACTCTGAATTTTCTTTTTTAAATAAATTTATAAAGAATTATATCTTTAATACGACAGTAGTAAATGGAGTAATATTGAAAAGGAGGAAAAGTTAGTGAGTAAAAAATATAATAAAAATATTCATAGATTTATTGCTTTAAGCCTATTTCTTATAAATTGCGTAGTTTTCAATTATAAATGTGTATGGGCTGATAAAATGGTTGAAAGCAACTTAAATGAAATATTCATAAGTGAAGATAATTATGCTTATGAAATGAAAGAAATAGTTGAACCATATCTAAACAACCTTGAAAAAAGTGGATATATAGAAGGTCAGGAAGGAATAGATATTTTTTATAAGAAATATATGGTAGAAGATCCAGTAGGTAGTATAGTAATAAGCCATGGATTTACAGAGGTTATTGATAAATATAATGAAATAATATATTACTTTTTAAAAAATGGTTATTCAGTATTTGCCATGGAGTATAGAGGACATGGAAGATCTGGATATTTAGGTAAAGATACTTCGCAAATATATGTTGAAGATTATAATTACTATATCTTAGATTTAAAAAAGTTTATTGATGAGATTGTTGTTCCAGATAGTGGAGATAAAGATTTATTCTTATTTGCTCATTCAATGGGTGGAGGAATAGCTGCAAAATTTCTTCAGGATTATCCAGAATACTTTGATGCAGCAGTACTTACAGGACCTATGATGGAGGTTAATACAGGATCATTCCCTAAGTTTATTGCTAGACCTATTACATGGGTAATGGCAAACTTTGGTTTAGGTTATTTATATGCAGCTGGAGAAAAACCATATACTGATGAATATGATTTTGAAGGAGCATGCACATCTTCGGAAGCAAGGTATTCTTATACATATGATAATATTGTTAATAATGAGTTATTCCCAAGAAGTGGTGCTTCATATATGTGGCTTAATGAAAGTTTTAAATTAACAAAGGAAATAACAAAAAAGGATAATGTTGAGAAAATAGAAATTCCAGTATTATTATTTCAAGCAGAAAAAGATACATATGTATTGCCAGGTGGTCAGAATACTTTTGCTTCATATGCAAAGAATTGTGAACTTGTAGTTATTGAAAGCGCACAGCACGATATGTATAGGGAGTCTGATGAAATATTAAAACCATACTTAGAGAAAATATTTAATTTTTATAAAAATACGTAAGATAAATTGATGATCTTGGGAGGAATATTGTGGTAGAGAATGGCTTAATGAGAAATCATATGAAAAAAGTAAATAAGATACTTATAAACACTTTTTGGGTAGGCGTGATAATGCATTTATCCTATATACTTATGGGGGGTAACTGTAAATAAAAATCTATTGAGAGTAGCCATACTAGTTTTATAAATCTACTTGCTATAGCATTAAATAAAAATGAGAGAACAGAAAGTTATGCAAAATATGTTTTAATAATATCTTTATTAATTCTAGTAGTTACGTATAATACATTTTTTGTTATGACCATATGGCTTATGTTATTTGCTGTTATTTCAACAACAATGTATTTTAATTTAAAGTTTACTAAACAGATGTCTACTATATGATTGCTTTTTAACATAGGTATTCAATTTATTATTGATGATGATGTAATAAATTGGATGGCTATCTTAAATACAGTGCTTTGCTTTGGAGTTCTTATTGTAGTTATGTACTATATAACTAGATGGAGTCAGGAATTCATTATGAAATCAAAAGAAGAAGCAGAAGTTGCTAAAAAACTTTTATCCAAGCTTGAAAAAACTATTGAAATATTAGATGAAAATACAAGAATGTCTAAAGAATTGTGTAAAAACAAATCTTTAGACATTTTAATTTTAAGCCATTATTAATACTTCGCTAGCTTTTACTACAGCAGTAACTTCCGTACCAACGGTTAAATCAAGTTCATCTACAGCCTCAAGAGTTATTGAAGATGAGATAACTACATTTGAAGGAAGTTCTACTTTTACGATAGCATTAACAGCACCTCTATTAATATCAATAATTGTACCAGAAAGCTTATTTCTTGCACTTAATGTTAACTGCCCTCTACCAATTAAGACTGATGTAGATTTAATGATAGCTGTTACTTCTTTTCCCACAGTTATATCTAAATCATCAATAGCTTCTAAAGTGATTGATGATGTAATATGTTGTCCATTAGAAAGTTCTATTTTTACAATACCATTAACAGCTCCTCTAGTAACATCTGTAACTTTACCAATAAATTTATTTCTTGCGCTTAATTTCATGACCATATCTCCTTATAAAAAATTCCTACCATAATTATACATAATATGGTAGGATAATACAATTAATTAAAAGAAAAATATATGTTCTTTAGGAAAAGTAAGCTTTATTATACTGCCTATTTTTAAAGTAAAGTTTTCTTTTTTTAATTTTATATTGATATTACCTGTAGAAATAGGAGAAGATAATGAAACAGTAATATCAAAGGGATTATCTAAAATATCTGATACCTGAAAAGTAAATACATTATCAGAACTGTTATCTTCAGACACAAGAATATTATGAGATCGTATGCCTATATAGCCAATGTTTTCTGGCACTTCATCATTTAAAAGTAGCTCATAACCCCAATCAATGGCATAAACTTTTTTATCAGAAATTTTCTTTGCTTTTGAAATGTTGTTGCAACCTGTAAGTTTTGCTTCAGTAAGGGACTGAGGGAAGTTAAATAAAGCATTTTTATCTCTTTTATTTAGGGCAATTCCCTTATTAAAGACAAGTATATTGGAACATACACGATAACATTCTTCTATATCATGAGTAACAAATATTATATCACCATTAAAGTCCTTTAAAGTATTTACAAGTTCTTTTTCCATGTTATGACGAAGATGATGATCTAAGGCAGAAAAAGGTTCATCTAATAGCAAGATTTCAGGAGATGTTATTAATGCCCTTGCTAGTGCCACTCTTTGCTGCTGTCCACCTGATAGCTGCCAAGGATATCTTTTATTTAGGCCAGTTAAATGGAATTTTTCTATGTATTCATTACAAAGTTTTTTCTTTTCCTGTTTAGATAAATTTTTTAAGGCTATACTTAGATTTTCTTCTATAGTCATGTTAGGGAATAATGCATAATTTTGAAATAAATAGCCTATTTTTCTTTCTTGTGGCGGAAGATTAATTTTTTTTTCAGAATCAAATAGAATTTTATCATTAATTACAATTTTGCCTTTATCAGGTGTTTCTAAACCAGCAATGCATTTTAAGCACATGCTTTTTCCAGAGCCAGATTCACCTAGGAATCCTAGAGAACCAGAACTATTATTAAAACTTGTTTTTAGCTTAAATGTACCAAGGTCTTTTTCAATATTAATTTCTAAAGACATTTATCTTCCCCTCTTCCCAGTAATTTTTAAGTTATATTCAGACCAGTAATTTAAAATCATTATCATAATAAAAGAAATAAAAACAATTATGGCTACCCATTTAAGTGCTGTAGACATATCGCCACTTTCCACCGCAAAAAATATAGCAAGTGGCATGGTTTGAGTTTTACCAGGAATATTACCAGCAATCATCAAAGTGGCACCAAATTCTCCCATGGCTCTAGCAAAAGATAATACAATACCTGCTATTATGCCAGGCCAAGCAAGAGGTATAGCAATTTTATAAAATATTTTAAACTCACTTAAGCCTAAAGTTCTAGCAGCAGATATGATATTAGGGTCTATTTGCTCAAAAGATGAGCGGGTAGTTCTATACATCATAGGAAAAGCAACTACAGTTGCTGCAATGACAGTAGCAGTCCATGAAAAAATTATATTAGTATCAAAAAGCTTTAATAGCTTTCCTATAGGACCATTCTTACCGCAAATAAGCAGTAAGAAAAAGCCAAGAACAGTTGGCGGTAAAATAAGAGGAAGGGTAAAGATGCCATCAATAAATCCCTTAAACCTTCCTTTGTAATTAACAACCAAGTAGGATACTATTATGCCTAATATAAAGGTAATTAGTGTAGCTAGCAAGGATGTTTTTATTGATATCCATAAAGGTGAAAAATTCATAGCATCATACCTCCTTGAAAAATTTATTCTACAGATTTATAACCATATTTTTTTAGGATATTTTGAGCTTCCTCAGTAAATAAGAAATCTTCAAATGCTTTAGCTGCATCAGTATTTTGGCTATCTTTAATAACTGCAACAGGATAAGTAATTGGTGAGTGGTATTCTTCAGAAATAGTTTCTACAATTTTTACGTTCTCGTTGCTTAAAGCATCACTTAAATATACAAAACCAACATCAGCATTTCCAGAAGCAGTCCATGCTAATACTTCTTTAACATCTTTAGCAAAGACAAGTTTATCACTTAAACTGTCTTTAATTGCAAGAGAAGTCAAAGTTTCATCAGCATACTTACCAGCAGGAACACTAGAAGGTTCACCAAGGGCGATTTTAGATACTGTATCAGAAGTTAAGCTATCAATAGAAGTAATTTCACTATTGTTGTTTGAAATAAGCACCAAAGAATTTTTTACTAAATCTTTATTAGTACCATCTAAAAGTAATCCTTCTTCATCTAAGGCAGTCATTTGCTTTTCACCAGCTGAAATAAATAAATCACAAGGTGCACCTTGTTCTATTTGTTGTTGAAGGGATCCAGAAGAACCATAGTTTACAACAAAAGATATTTCAGGATTTTTACTTGTATAGGCAGCTTCTAAGTCAGCCATAGCTTCCTTTAAGCTAGCTGCAGCTGATATATTAAGTTCAATTGATTTATCTTCTTTGTCAGTTGAAGAAGAACATCCAGTTAATAATAATGATAAGCAGCATAAGGTTGATAAGAATTTTAATCTTTTAATCATAATAAAAATACCCCTTTATTTAATAAATTTTATAAAATATAATTAGTTTTGTTATGTTTTAATATGTTTTAACATGTTTTGTTATAATCGTTAATATAGCATGAAAGTAATGAAATTTCAATAAGATAGCATGAAAAAATAATACATGATAGAATTATTATAGGCTAAGGAGGCAGAACTATTTATGGAAAATAAAGAAGCATTAAATGCCATAGAGGTGGCAGAGCTATTAAATATAACTAAAAACACTGTATACGAGCTTGTTAAGAGGGGTGAGCTTCCAGCATATAAGGTTGGAAAAAAATTAAGAATCGATAAAAGTGATGTAAAAGAGTATATAGATAATCAAAAACATAAAAAAACATTAAGCAAAAGCAACTTAAATAAGATACATGAGGTAAAGAGTGATTATAATGATGATTCTATAGTGTTAACAGGGCAGGATATAATTTTAGATATTTTGGCAAATTTAATTCAAGGAGAGGGATATAGGGTGCTTAGATCCAATATGGGAAGCTATATGGGATTACTTAGTCTTTATATGGGTGAAGTCACATTATGCACAAGTCATATGTGGGATGGCCATAGTGATACTTATAATGAACCTTATGTAAGGAGCCTTGTACCAGGAACATCTTGTGTAATAATAAATTTAGCATATAGAATTCAAGGGTTTTATGTTAAAAAGGGAAATCCTAAAAAAATAGCTAAGTGGGAAGATATAGCTAAGGATGGAGTTAGACTTATCAATAGAGAAAGAGGTGCAGGAACTAGAGTACTATTGGATGAGAAAATGAAAAAGTCACCACTCCTGTTTAATATCTTAAAAAAGAATCCATATAAAGGTGGAGTACTTCCACCGGAAAGCAGTGATTTTGTATCAGATGACAATCTTTTCAATTATCAGGCAAAGGTCATCAAGGATCTTGCCGCACAGGAGTCGTGCATTATCATTGGCCGCTGTGCAGATTATGTTTTAAAAGACAATCCGGATGTGATCCGTTTATTTTTCTACGCACCGTTGGAGGACTGTATCAGGCGTGTCGTTGACCAGAATGGTATCTCTGCAAAAGAGGCGGAGAAGAAAATCGCAAAGATTGATAAATACCGTGCAGACTATTATAAGTACTATACGGGCAATGCATGGAATGATGCGAGAAATTACGATTTCTGTCTGGATACTTCTTCGATGAGTTATGAGAAACTGGTTGCAGTGGTGAAGGATATCATTAAAATCTATCAGGAGTAAGCGGAGTTTCACTTATGAACTGCCGCCTGTAGGTGGTGTTACGGATTTTTAGATTGAATTTTATAATTTCGGTTATGAACAAAATATTGCAGTCTGACATGTTTACGAAAACATGAATGTGAAATGGACGAATATTGTGTTTCGTTGCGTTAAACATTGCGATGAACCTCTCTGATCATTTGTGTTCAGCAGAGGCTTCCACAAATGGAGAGTTTCATCTCCATAACGCAAAACGAAAACAATATTCGTCCATTTTACATTCATTATCTCATGAGTTATGAAACTGCAATATTTTGAATATACACTCCATAGAAATTCAATCTCAAAATCCGTCAATCCATGTTACGAGCAGCAGTAATCATAGTTTAAGCTCTGGGAGGTGTACCCTTTATCATCGATGAATCACAAGACATTGAAAATGACTGCATTTTGTCGTCACCTCCTTTATAGGCACTCATCCACTAACCGTGAGTTCCATAACGTAAATTGCAGATTCTGTGGTGCGATTCATAATGTTGACCGGGCATGTATAAGCGTCCTCTCACAAGTCATTCACAGCGTAAATGAAAGAAAAACGGTATAAACAAATATTATTTTCTTTGTGAGCTATGGAGATAGGATTCTAACAATCTTGGGAAGCACTGCTTCTCAAGATTGTTGCTCAGAAGCCTATCGGAATGTCCAGCGAACAGAAACATAATATTTCGTTTATACCGTTTTTCTTT
>OMGY01002627.1_pt1 | contig 13118 bp, 10 predicted proteins | sample 1674461 | NCBI WGS metagenome assembly OMGY01 (sample SAMN05578579, study PRJEB25193) | human gut metagenome | biome: Human Microbiome; feature: human-associated habitat; material: feces | host: Homo sapiens | place: USA:Birmingham
ACTTGTTTGTTTATCTATAATCGTTTCAAAGAACTCTTCTTTATGTGCTTTCGTTTGAAAAGCGGATGCAAAGGTAAGAGATTTATTTTTAACCACCAAATGTTTTCAAAAGTTTTTTTGAACTTTTTTTCAGGCGGTTGGTTGCATGCTCCAAAAGGTCTTATCCCTTCTCGCTCCCTTAGCCCGGCTAAGGTAAGATACTGGGTGCAGAATCCTTTATAAAGGAGAAACTCTCCTACGTTTGTCTCACCAAGTCAGTCACACACTGTTTCAGTGCCGCATCTCTCTCGATTGCGGGTGCAAAGGTAGGCGGTTTCAACCTAACTGCCAAACATATCATCTGATTTTTCTTACACTTTTTTGAAACTTGTTTGTAACACGCTGATTTACAACAGGACATCACAAGTACTTTTTGAAAACAACAGAACAGGAAGAAAATCGAACACACATAATTATATTGCGGGCGCGCATGTATGCGCACGTAGAAGGGTAGACAAGAAGGTTCCTAACAGCACTAGGCAGACTTAGCGCCTCCACCTGTTTCTCGCCAGCCTTGTTTTTAAACTACCCAATAAATAGAAACTACATTTCACGTACAGAAGGCAACTAATCGTCTATATCACAACTGCTTAACATTTAAAATAACATTACATATTTCGAGTTAGTTACATACGTACGTGTAAACCGATGCGTATATATGTGTAGCCCGATGGCACCGTATGTATAGTCCGATACGTACGTATGTATAACCAGATGCGTACGTACACATTTTAAATCACGATGCATGTTGCAGAAAGACCTTGATATTTTTAAAAAACATCAAAGTCTTTTTCAAAAACATCAAAGTCTTTTTAGAAAAGCTCGGCATGTTTTTTATGTAAGAGCAGATTACACCTCTCCCCACCAAGTCGGTCATTACTTCTTTCCCGTTCATCCTTACATTTTTATCAAAACATGCGGATAATCAGCCGGTTAATAATGAAAGGACCTCCTCTCATCCTCCCTTCAGCCGTGCTTCCCAAGTCCCTTCACAATCTGCCTTCAGCCTTTGTCTGTCGGAAGAAGTTTTACGAATGAAAGGAGGCTGAAAGAGTGAGAACAAGACATCCATTCATTAGCGGAGCCTCATCAACTGGGCGTTTTAACGAATAATGAAAGGAGAAAGGAAGGTACGAAACGAAGCAATCCGCATAAGAATTGAAGCAGTGCCAAGAGTGGTTAGCAATAACACACTGTCTGAAGATAAGAGTTTTATTGAAATGGGAGTGTATCAAAACTAAACCGGTCTATCCAATCTCAGCTGTAGGGGCAGGGGTTGCCTACCCGAAGACACAAAGTAAACTGTTTTCGGACGAGCAAACCTCGTCCCTACAAACTAAACGACAGCATTATCCACGTTTTGACACACTCCCAAAGAAAATATCAAAAGGCAATTACCCAGCCATACAACTTACCAGTCTAACTGCGACTAACCTGCAATCCTTTGTCAGACAATGTCATATCAACAAAACGAGCACAACTGTTAGGCGGATTTTGAGTCAATATTGCTCTGATTTTAACGGCAGCTTCGGGGTCTTTGGCTACCATATAAAGATAACCTCCTCCACCTGCTCCAGGCAACTTATAACCTAAACAGTAATCATCAATCTGACGAATGATAGCCTCAACCGACGCAGGATTAGTTCCCGAATCAAGAGCCTGATTCTGCTTCCAGCTTTTACCCACCAAACGCCCCATTTCATCGAAGTTTCCACGTTGGATAGCTTCATATAAATCAAATGCATGACTCTTCATGCTTCCCAACAGTGCAAGATGTTCTGTAGAGTTAAGGAACATACTACGTACAATCTCAGCCAAAATTCCCTTAGCAGTGCGAGTGATACCAGTATAATACAACAGATGACACTTCTGATATTCACTACCCGTAAACAAATAATCAGGCAACCAACGAACCAACGGACTTTGCTCCATACCGGCATGAGTTTGAAGAAGCTTAACACCACGAAGGACACCTCCATATTGGTCTTGCCAACCACCTCCCGTAGTAAGCAATTGTTCCAAAATCAGAGTACGGTTGCATATTTCATTCTTATCCCACTTCAAGCCACAGAAATCGGATACCGCGCCAAGCACCGTAGAAGCTAAAATAGAACTAGTACCCAAACCGGAACCTGCAGGAATAGCCGACAATAACGTGATTTCAATACCTGAGCCAAACGCCTTGAGCTGCTCCTCCAATGTAACATAAACATCTGCCGAGAATTCCGGCTGGAAACCGGCCAGCACCAAAGCCGCTTTAGGAATAGAAAAAGGAGAACCAACTTGCATAAAGTCACTCAGTTCTTCATAGGTAGTAACAGTTTCTATTGCTCCCAAGTCTATAGAACGTAAAATAATCTTATATTCTTTACAAGGCTTTACATAAACCTGCAAAGGAGGCTGTCCATTCAGTTCAATAGCAATATTCACTACATTTCCGCCTTCATTCAAACAATAAGGAGGAGTATCTGTCCATCCGCCTGCCAAATCAATACGAACCGGACTCCTTCCCCATACTATCTGATCGGAATAAACCGATAAATGAGGCTGCTGTTTTTTTGCCAATGCAGCTGCCGTCAAACCTTCACGCATCAACCCAAAGGCCCTTCTTTCATACTCCGTATAGGTTTTACCACTGAACTGCTGCACCCTGGCCCGAAACATATTGTCGCTTATCCGGGTCATCAATGGCGCAGAAAGCGGCAATGCATCCGGCAATTCCAAATGATGAATGGCAAATTCATGAGCAGCATCATCCAAATTCAACTGATAAAAAACACTACGTTCATAATTACGAGCCAACACAGGCCAGTTCATAACCCGAAAGGAATCACGCTGGGCAGCCAAACGACGAAGATTGGCATAAGCGGAAATCTCATCGGCCGACAACCGGCGAGAACGTTTCCATATTTCCTTACCTTCCTGAAGTTCGGGTTCGGAAATCATCCAACGCATTACCAGCCCCAGCTCTTCTATTGTAGAGCAAACAGGAAACAAACGGGCAGCCTGCAAATCGTGAGCACCGTCTATCTCTTCAACTGCTACTTTGCGACAAGAAAGCCATTCACGCACCGAAATTCCCTGATAAATAGTCCTTTCCTCTGTCAATGCTCCTTTAAAGGTATCATTAAATCCATAGGGGCGAGCTACGTACTCAGCCTCTCCCAAAGGTACCACATCAATACATACCCCCGACGGCACATTGAGTTTCCAGTCATTAGTCGGAACCCCTGTTATAATTGTCTGTTGACGAATGTTCCACTCCTTGCCCACACAGCTGTTTTCTATCCAGATTTCAGAATTGTCAGCAGTAAGACGATATGCGACATCAGCATTCTGCACAAACATAGCCGGATGAGGTTTCACCTTACGATGCATGATTTCACGCTGGTCGTTCACCAAATTCTGAACAGCCAACGTGGAAGAGATTAATTCCCTGCTTGTTCCATAATGATAAAACTCACCTCCGGGCAACGGCAGGATAGCCACACTCAACCCATTCAATTCTTCATCTGCAATACGCGGATGTTCACCCAAGGTCAGTCCGAACTCGGAATACATATCGTAATATGAGAGTTCACCTCCTTTTTTAGAACGTTTTATCAACAAATCAACAGCCCGATCACTCAGCAACCAAATACCGATATCCATCAGGAACAAGTGAGTTTGCATCAGTTTTCCCAACTCCTCGACCGAAGGTTTCTGAAGCATAAAGTCCAATTTATCGGGATTGCTACGCGAAGAAACAAACACCCCGTGATTCTTTGCCAAATTGGGGTCCACCCAAAGCCCATAGCACACAACATCAACATCAGGAATATCCTGAAGAGGTTGACCCGCACGTATATACACATCTCCGCTGGCTATCAATGTGCGCAGAGAAGTCGGAGCCTTCTCCATTATTTGTTCATATAAAGGAAGCTGAAGTGAGAGCAGATTTTGTTCCAAGCGCTGCCCCCTCGCCCATCTAAAGACAGGAATAGGCGTTAATATTTTACCTGACGGAGCATATCCGGGCAAACGCCGACTCTGTCCGCCGGCATGCAACAATATTCTTTTTTCTTCCCTCAGCCATTCCAAAAAGTCTTTATCGGGCGCAATATGTTGTTTGCATGCCTCAAGCAGCCAAGCCGTTCCTCCTCCCGACCCCAATTTACTACCAATAGGATCGGAAGTACAAAACCATTCATCACGATCAGCCTTTTCTATATCATAAAAAAATTCCACCAAATTAGGAGGAAGCGATAAAAGTTTTTTCATAATGCATCTTTGTATTTATAATACGCAAAGATGCTGATTTTCCCCTAACGAGCCAAGCAGAATAAGAAAAATTTAGTCGTTAAAAGCAAATACACGCTCATCCAAAGGCATCACTTCTTTCGATCCGGGCCGGGTCACAGGAACTCCGAAAGGCATCTGTGCTATTAACTTCCAATGCAAAGGCAAATTCCATGCTGCACGCACTTCATCATCTACCAACGGATTATAATGTTGCAGAGAAGCTCCCATTCCGGCATCCTCCAACATAGTCCAAATGACAAATTGATGCATAGCATCGGCCTGCTCCGCCCAAACAGGGAAATTATCTTTATAAGTGGGAAACTGTTCCTGCAAAGCATGAACAACAGACATATCCTCAAAATATAGAATCGTTCCATATCCACAAGAAAAACTACCATCTATTTTCTGTTCCGTTTTAGCAAAAGCTTCCGCAGAAATCCGCTTACGCAAAGTATTTTTTACGATATTCCACAACTTTTGATGAGCTTCACCTGTTAATAAAACAACACGTGTGGTTTGTGAATTGAATGCTGAAGGGACATATTCGACAGCAAAACGAATCAAATCCAACAATTCTTTTTCAGACAACGTGGATTTATTGTCTATCTGATAAAAAGTACGGCGGCTCTTTATAGCATCCTTGAATTTCTTTGTCATATTTAGCATATTTATTATGAGTTATTTTACCTATATAAACAAGCATACAGCAAAAGAAGTTCACTTTCTTTGCTTTTTTCAATACAATCAACTATTTTTGTTAGCTAATTATTAACATTATAAACAACACATTCAATGAAAGATTTTCTTAAATTTACATTGGCTAGTTTGATAGGCGTCATTTTAGCAGGTATAGTGCTCACCATACTGGGCCTTATCACAGTAGTAGGCATGGTAGCCTCATCAGACTCTGAAACCATAGTAAAAGACAACTCGGTCTTCGTTCTTGACTTGAAAGGCAACTTATCAGAACGTGTACAGGAAAACCCATTTCAACAGATAATGGGAGACGGCAATGGTTCTTATGGACTAAATGACATTTTATCCTCCATCAAAAAAGCCAAAGAAAACGACAAGATTAAAGGCATCTATATCCAACCATCTTATCTGGCTACTTCTTTTGCATCATTGGAAGAAATACGCAACGCACTTCAAGACTTCAAGGAAAGCGGTAAATTTATCGTAGCATACGCAGACCAATATACACAAGGTATGTATTATCTGGCAAGTGTTGCAGATAAGGTAATCATCAATCCTCAAGGAAACATTTCATGGCACGGGCTGGCATCCCAACCTGTCTTCTTTAAAGATTTACTGGACAAACTGGGCATTGATGTACAGGTTTTCAAGGTAGGCACTTATAAATCGGCTGTAGAACCATTTATCGCTACCGAAATGAGCCCCGCCAACCGTGAGCAAGTCACCGTATTCTTAAACTCTATATGGAATCAATTATTAGATGATGTTTCAGTGTCACGCAACATTTCTAAAGACTCACTTAATGCTTATGCAGACCAATGCATGGATCTCTGTCAGGCAGAAGAATATATCAAATGCGGACTGGCCGACTCAGTGTTATATAAAGACGAAATGATCGCTTATTTGAAACAACTGACCGGACGGAAAGAAGACCAGAGCTTAAACAGCCTTTTCCTTGAAGATATGATAAATGTAAAAAAGAATGTCCCCAAGGATAAAAGTGGAAACGTTGTTGCCGTATATTATGCATCAGGAGAGATTTTAGATGCTGCTTCCTCCAATTCTACCGAAGAAGTCATTGACGGTCAGAAGATGACACGGGACTTACGCAGGTTGCGCGATGACAACAATGTAAAAGCAGTTGTTCTGCGCGTAAACTCTCCGGGGGGAAGTGCTTATGCTTCCGAACAGATATGGCGCGAAGTAGTACGCCTGAAAGAAAAGAAACCGGTTATCGTCTCTATGGGGGATTATGCAGCATCAGGCGGTTATTACATCTCTTGCGCCGCAGATTCTATCTTTGCAGACCCGACAACTCTAACCGGCTCCATCGGTATCTTCGGAATGATTCCTTCGGGAGAGAAGTTATTCAAAGACAAACTAGGGCTGGATTTCGATGTAGTAAAAACTAATAAAATGGCCGATATGGGAGCCGGTTTCGGTCCACTCGCAACGCGTCCGTTCAACAACGCCGAACAGGAAGCACTTCAAAATTATATCAACAACGGGTATAAGTTATTCGTAAACCGTTGTGCCGAAGGAAGAAATATGTCAGCAGCAGATATTGAAAAAATAGCTGAAGGACGAGTGTGGACGGGCGAAATGGCCGTCGGCTTGGGGTTAGTAGATAAATTGGGAGGCATAGATGACGCATTAGCAGCAGCCGCAAAACGAGCAAACGTAGAGAACTACACTATTATCAGTTATCCTGAAAAAGAAAGTCTCTTCATGAATCTACTGAACAGCCAGCGCAAGCACTATGTCAACAGTCAGATGAAAGAATATATGGGCAGTTTCTACAGCTATTTTGAAATATTACAAAACCTGAAAGAAATCAATCCTGTACAGGCACGTATGCCATTCGAATTGAATATTAAATAACTTTTAATGGAGAATAACTTTATCAAAATACATAAGTGGCTATACCCGGTTTCGTGGCTTTACGGAGCCGGCGTATGGATACGTAACAGACTATTTGATTGGGGAATATACAAAGAAAAGAGCTTTGATATTCCGGTAATCTCGGTAGGCAACATTACCGTAGGAGGTACCGGAAAGACGCCTCATACCGAATATCTGATAAAGTTATTGAAACCCAATTATAAAGTGGCAGTCCTAAGCCGGGGGTATAAACGAAAATCAAAAGGCTTCGTATTGGCCCAACCGAATACTCCCGTAAATATCATAGGTGATGAGCCATTTCAAATGAAACAGAAATTTCCCGATATCTATATGGCAGTAGACCGTGACCGTTGTCACGGTATCGAGGAGCTATGCAACGGATATACCGCCCCCGGAACCGAAGTCGTAATATTGGATGATGCTTTTCAGCATCGCTATGTGAAACCGGGAATGAATATTCTTCTAGTGGACTATCACCGACCTATCTGCGAAGATGCTTTATTACCGGCAGGACGAATGCGCGAACCCGAAAAAGGCAAGAACCGTGCTCATATCGTGATAATAACCAAATGTCCCAAGGATATAACTCCTATGGATGTGCGGGTGTTGCGTAAACAGATGGGATTATATCCTTATCAACAACTTTACTTCACAACCCTGAATTATGGCAAATTATACCCTATCACCCGACAGGGAAAAGAGTATCCAATCTCCAACATTCATAAAGATGTACATATATTGCTCGTTACCGGAATTGCATCTCCGGCTAAGTTAATCCATGACTTAAGCCCTTATAACGAACATATTAATCCATTGACATTTAGTGACCACCATGACTTCACACCCCAAGACATGGAAATCATAAAAAGCCGTTTCAGACAACTGCCGGAAGGCAAACGAATGATTATCACCACAGAAAAGGATGCGGTGAGACTGTCATCCCATCCATTGCTGGACGAAAGCATCAAACCATTTATCTATGTACTCCCGATAGAGGTGAGCTTTTTACATGACCAACAAGAATTATTCAACTTAAATATAACCGAATATGTTAGAAAAAATCCAAGAAACCGCAGCCTTTCTGAAAGAAAAGATGCATACTAATCCCGAGACAGCAATTATTTTGGGCACAGGTCTAGGAAGTTTGGTACACGAAATTACCGATAAATATGAAATAAGTTATAAAGACATTCCTAATTTTCCCGTATCAACAGTAGAAGGTCACAGTGGCAAACTAATCTTTGGCAAATTGGGAGACAAAGACATCATGGCCATGCAGGGACGTTTCCATTTCTATGAAGGATATTCAATGAAAGAAGTTACTTTCCCGGTACGTGTAATGCGCGAATTAGGTATCAAAACACTATTTGTATCCAACGCTGCCGGCGGAACTAATCCTGCTTTTGAAATCGGTGACCTAATGATTATCAGAGATCATATCAACTTCTTCCCCGAACATCCGCTGCACGGAAAGAATATCGAATATGGTCCCCGTTTCCCGGACATGAGCGAAGCCTACTCTAAAGAGCTTATCAACAAAGCATTGGAAATAGCCAAAGAAAAAGGCATCAAAGTGCAGCAAGGTGTATATATCGGTACACAAGGACCGACTTTTGAAACTCCGGCAGAATATAAAATGTTCCATATCCTGGGAGCTGATGCTGTGGGCATGTCTACTGTCCCCGAAGTTATTGTTGCAAATCATTGCGGCATTAAAGTGTTTGGAGTTTCAGTTATCACCGACCTCGGCGTGGAAGGCAAGATAGTGGAGGTTTCCCACGAAGAAGTCCAAAAGGCGGCAGATGAAGCACAGCCACGGATGACAACTATTATGCGCGAACTCATTAACAGAGCTTAAAAAAAGAATATGCAAGAAACAAATAGAACAGAAATTGCAACCTTGGGGGAGTTCGGCCTCATCAAACATCTGACTCAGAATATTGAACTAAAGAATCCCGAAACCAAATACGGTGTGGGAGACGATGCAGCCGTCCTCGAATTTAAGGACAAAGAAGTATTGGTTACTACCGATCTTCTGATGGAAGGAGTACACTTTGACCTGATTTATACACCATTAAAGCATCTTGGATATAAATCAGCCATTGTAAACTTCTCAGACATTTATGCCATGAATGGAACTCCCAAGCAGATAACAGTATCGCTAGCTGTATCCAAACGCTTCTGCATAGAAGATTTAGAGCAGTTCTATGATGGTTTGAAGCTGGCCTGCCAACTACACAATGTAGATATTGTGGGAGGAGATACCACATCATCAGTCACAGGATTGGCAATCAGTATCACCTGCATTGGCGAGGCTGACAAAGACAAAGTGGTTTACCGCAATGGAGCGCATGACACAGATTTGATTTGCGTCAGTGGTGATTTAGGGGCCGCCTATATGGGTCTGCAACTGCTGGAACGCGAAAAAGCAGTGTTCCAGGACCAAAAAGAAGCCAATCCCGATTTCTCCGGCAAGGAGTACATATTAGAGCGCCAACTTAAACCGGAGGCGCGTAAAGATATCATTGAAGAACTTGCCCAAGCAGGAGTAAAACCGACTGCCATGATGGATATTTCGGACGGACTTTCTTCCGAGCTGTTGCATATTTGCTCACAAAGCGATACCGGCTGCCGCGTTTATGAGGAGCGTATTCCCATTGACTATCAGACGGCTGTAATGGCAGAAGAACTCAATATGAATGTCACTACCTGTGCATTAAATGGTGGCGAAGATTATGAACTCCTCTTCACTGTTCCCTTGACTGATCACGAAAAGGTTTCGACCATGAAAGGCGTAAAAGTCATTGGGCACATCACCAAACCGGAGTTGGGTTGCGCCCTCGTCACTCGCGACGGACAAGAATTTGAGTTAAAAGCACAAGGTTGGAATCCATTAAAAGAAAAATAATTCCTACTACAAAATGCTGATAATAAGTATTTTATTTATTATCAGCATTTTTTCTTTATATAATATTTGCAAGATTAGAAAACTTTATCTATCTTTGCAACCGCAAACAAGAAACAATGGTGCCATAGCTCAGTTGGTAGAGCAAAGGACTGAAAATCCTTGTGTCCCCGGTTCGATTCCTGGTGGCACCACTCGAAAGAACTTTTCACTCTTGAAATCCTCTGAAATTCAGCAATTTCGGGGATTTTTTTTATTTCTGTCACCTACAAAAAAATGCAGATTTAAGAATTTAAAAATGTCCCATTCGGTGGTTTTTCACACCCCCTTTTAAAAAACCACCACCAGCTTTATACTTCACTTATTTTCAACTATTTACACAATCATCTTTCAGGCGCTAAAGAGTACTTTTGCAGACCTGCTTGAATGTGGTGAAAAAGAGATCGGACGAAAAGAAAAAAACGCCGTATCCCGGAAATATAAATTTCCAAAGGAAATTCCGTTTTTCCTATTCCGATGGTTTTCCCGGAAAAATTCGGTGGTTTTCATATCCTTCAAATAAAAAAACCACCGAAAAGACGTCCCTTCCACCCCTTTCCGGTTGACAAAATAAAACATGTCCAACAACTAAAAGGAAACGAGTATGAAACAAGGAACAATGAACATCCTGTTCTTCATTCTGAAGACAAAACTTCTGAAAAACGGTGAGGCACCCATTCTTATGCGTATAACCATTGACGGGCATTACGAAGAGGCCAGAATACAGCGGAGCGTTCTGCCAAAACAATGGGATTCCGCCAAAGGATGCAGCAAGGGAAAGGACAGGACTGCCAAAGAACTGAACGCCTACATCGCAGAACTCAGTGCCCTGGCTTTGCAGAAGCACAAGGAACTGATGCTCGAACTTGCACTGATCACGCCCAAACTTCTTCTGAAACGGGTATTCGGAAAAGAGACGGAAATGCGTACCCTGCTCGGTACAATGAACGAAGAAATAGAAAAAATGAAAAAGGCAGTAAACATAGATTATGCGCCTGTAACCATCAACCGTTACATCAACGTGATGAAAAAGCTGCAAAAGGCCATTCCTGACTTTTACGGGAAAGAAGACATTACGTTCCATGAATTGAATTCCGATTTTATTGCCACGTTTGACCTTTTCCTGAAAACGGAAGCCGGCCTTTGCCGGAACACCATTGTCCGTTATATGAAATGCTTCAAGCGTATTACAAACATGGCCCTGGCCAAAGAATGGATGCGCAAGGATCCGTTCTACGGATACAAGATGGCACAGGACGAAACCGATCCCGTATTCCTGACCTATCCGGAACTGAAAAGCATCATGGAGAAAGAATTCACCATCCCCCGACTGGCACTGGTACGCGACATCTTTGTCTTCGCCGCCTTCACCGGGCTGGCCTTCGCCGATGTGTCCACACTGACAAAAGACAACCTCGTACAGGACAACAACGGTGACTGGTGGATCAGAAAAGGACGTGTAAAACTGGAGCGCAGACACCGGGGCATCTTCTGTCTGCAACATCCCCCTGCTGCCGGTTCCGCTTGCCATCCTCAAAAAATACGAAGAACATCCCATATGCCGGAAAAAAAGCCTCTGCCTGCCTGTCATATGCAATCAACGCATGAACAGTTATTTGAAGGAAATCGCTGACCTGTGCAATATCAGGAAGAACCTGACCACACACACGGCGAAACATAGTAAAATCTATATCTAACTGATAAACAATTATTTATAATATATCATTCTATTTATAGGTAACGATTTAGAAACGAGCGAATTACTATATTCTGTTTTCTTTTGCATTAATCAAAGAACGATTTTAACGCTGCAAATATACATTTAGCCAGCGATAAAAGCAAGTGTTTCCTGCCGCATAAACATCTCAAAACCAGCTATGGACGAAGGAGGGCTGATTCCACGCCTCCCCCTATCCAATGAGTAAAGCATTTTCCTTCCAGCAAAAAGCGGCATTACATTCTCCTTTTTTTATATTTAGTCATTACAAGATTCTTATTCTCTGAAATACAATATTTTGCGTAAACAGGCAAGTGATTGTATCTGATAATTTTGCATCCTGTAAAATTTTAAATCAGAGAGTTTATGGCTACAGTAAAAGTCAAGTTTAGACCCTCCTCCGTGGACGGCAGAGAGGGTACGGTTTATTATCAAGTGATTCACGGACGTGTGGCAAGGCAGATCAACACTTCCTACAAGTTGTTTCCAGCCGAGTGGAGCAAGCGGCATTCCCGGATTGTCATCACGCCATCCGATGAGGACAGGCGACAATATCTATTGCTATTGGATAAAAGAATAGCGGAGGATACCGACCGGCTGGAGAATGTTATCACGGTCCTGAGACGGAAGGGAGGCACTTTCACCGCTGATGACGTAACCTCCGCTTTTCACGGAGAGCATCGCGGGCTTTTCTTTCTCGTTTTTATGCGGGAGGTCATAAACGGCCTGAGACGTATGGGAAAGGTACGTACCGTTGAGACCTATACGTCCACGCTCAACAGTTTCATACGGTTCATGGATGGAAAGGACGTAGCATTAGGAGATATGGATTCCGACCTGATGACCGCATACGAGGCATGGCTGAGGTCTAAAGAAATCTCCATGAACACGATATCCTTTTACATGCGTATTTTGCGTGCCACCTACAACCGTGCCGTGGAGAAGGGACTCGTCACCCAGCGCTTCCCCTTCAAACATGTCTATACGGGAGTCGAGAGGACAACGAAGCGGGCCGTCCCCCTGCGTGTGATAAAACAGCTCAGGACGTTGGACCTGTCACTGCATCCGGCCAAAAGATTTGCGAGGGACATGCTGCTTTTCAGTTTTTATACGAGGGGGATGTCCATGGTCGATATGGCATTCTTAAGGAAGAAGGATCTTGCTAACGGTATCCTCACGTACCGGCGGAAGAAAACCGGTCAACAACTTTTTGTAAAATGGGAGCCGTGCATGCAGGAGATCGTGAGCCGTTACAATGTTTCCGAGTCCCCGTACCTTCTTCCCATCATCGTCAGGCCGGGTATGGATGAGAGGAAGCAATATATCAATGCCTCCCATCGTATCAACAGATATTTGAAGGCCATTGGGAAAGAGTTGGGCTTGTCCGTTCCCCTGACCCATTACGTCGCGCGCCATTCCTGGGCCAGCGCAGCCCGGAGTAAGAATATTCCGATCTCTGTAATCAGCGAAGGTATGGGACATGATTCGGAAAACACTACAAGGATCTATCTGGCCTCATTGGACACAACCACTATAGAT
>OMGY01002632.1_pt1 | contig 13098 bp, 13 predicted proteins | sample 1674461 | NCBI WGS metagenome assembly OMGY01 (sample SAMN05578579, study PRJEB25193) | human gut metagenome | biome: Human Microbiome; feature: human-associated habitat; material: feces | host: Homo sapiens | place: USA:Birmingham
GCGGATTCCCTCGCGGAAGTATTCAGGGCGCTCTCTTTGCAGGACAGAACGTTGCGGGCGGAATTTTCGTTTCAGAGCGATATTGCCCTGACGAAGGCGCTCGTTCCCTCCGTCTCGGTCATACAGCCGTCCGATTTTGCGCTGAACGGCTATACGTTCGCCTACGACGGTTCGCTTCAGTTTATAGGCGACGTTTCCTTTTCGGGCGGAACGCTTCGGCTGCATGCCGCCGCTCCGACTTCCGACTCCGCCGTTTTCTGTGCCGGGGCGCTGACGATGGAAAACGTCTCATTGGAGATCGGCAACAGGAACGGCGTACAGATATACGGGGGTTACGGGATTTCTTCTTTGTCTTCCGTCCGCATGGAGTGCATCGGGGCGGAATACGCGCTGAGAGCCGTCGGATGCTCGATCCGTATGGAAGACTGCGCCGTCCGCTCGTCCGGCGACGCGCTGCGCCTTTTAGACGACGGAGATCTATGGATGCGCAGAACGGCGATGCGTGCGGGCTCACATTGAAGGACAGTCAGGCGCGCTGCGACGGGAAATTTCTGATAACGGGCGGCACGGACGGGATCCGCGCAGAGGGAAGCAGCCGCACCGCCGTCTATCTGCTGGCGGGAGAAACGGACGATTCCCTCGTAAAGGGGCGCCAAAACGGCATTTCGTTCGGGACGCTCACGGGGACGATGGAGCTGACTGTATATTTTACTTTGGTGAACGGCGGCGTTTACGGCATTGAGGGCAGCGGGGAGCGGATTGCAGAATGGAAAGTCGGAGACGGCGCCTCCGTCAGGGGCGGGCTGGCGGCGTATTCCTGGAAGGAAAGCGAAATTTCCGGCGATAATTTGCTTCTCTGCGTATAAAAAAAAGATCTTCGGTGAAAAATTACCGCAGGGCGAGAACGACGATTCTTCTGTCCGTCATAAACTGATAGGGGAATACTTGCCTACGCGGAGACCGGAAATCATGATAAAACGAGGAGAATTATATTACGCCGATTTAAGCCCCGTCGTGGGGAGCGAGCAGGGAGGGATCCGTCCCGTTCTGGTCGTGCAGAACGACGTGGGCAACAAATACAGCCCTACGGTGATCGCCGCAGCGGTGACGAGCAAAATAGACAAGGCGCGCCTGCCCACGCATATCGAGCTTTCGGCGTGCGAATTCGGGCTGGCGAAGGATTCCGTCGTTTTGCTGGAACAGATCAGGACGCTGGATAAGCGCCGCCTGAAAGATCGCATCGGGCAGCTGTCGCCCAAAACCATGCAGCGCGTCAACCGCGCTCTGCTGATCAGCTTAGGCTTTTCCGGAGAGGGAAACGAACTTCTCTACGCCGGCAGACAGATCAACTGAAAACGCCCGCCTCTGCGGGCGTTTTCTTTTTGCCGCGCAAAAAGGCCCCCCGGCACCATGCGGACGTGCCGGGGGGCTTTGCAATATGGAGAAAGCAGGGCGATGCGGTACGCCCCGCCGGGGTAAGTTAGTGGATCAGCTCGTTATGAGCTGCGCCGTTGATGGTGAGCCGGGCCTCGCCGCCGTTGTGGGCAAGCACAAAGGGGGTAACGTCGGTACCCATGGCCAGCATCTCGTCGATGACAAGGCTGGACTCCCGGCTCCGGGTGCGGAACACCACCACATCGGCACCCTGTGCCTTGATGGCCCGCAGGTCGCCCAGCACAGCGCTGAGGGCGGCATCCTCAGAGGGTACCGCAATGATGTACCGGCCATCCACCACAGAGGTCTCGTAGGTCTCTGCACCGGTCACGGTGTAGTTGGGGGCCGCAGAGCCGTTCTCCTGAGGCTCCGGTGCGCCGCAGCGGATGCAGACGCCGTTCTTGTACTCGTGGCCCAGAGGGGCAACGATATTGGTGCGCTCACCGGTCTCCTCGCCGCAGACGCTGCACTTCTGTACCGTGTAGCCGCTTTCCGTGCAGGTGGGGTCAACGGTGGTCTCGACGTACTGATGGCCCGGAGCTTTAACAATGCTGGTATGCTGGCCGGTTTCCTTGCCGCAGCGGCTGCACTTTCTTACCGTGTAGCCATCCTCGGTGCAGGTGGGCTGGACTGTTACCGTCTGGTAATTATGGTACCAATCTCCAGAGTTTGTAGCGACCACTTCCACCCTGATAATCTCACCGCAGGATATGCACCGGTAGGTCTGAGAGCCAGTTTCCGTACAATTCGGGGGGACTCTCTCTGCCGCGTATTCGCCCTTCGAATGCTTGCACTTTTCCGGGGTCTGCTCCGCATTCCCCTCGGTCACCCATTGGCCGTTCTGACGTGTTTGGGTCACCGTGTTCGGGCCGTTATGGCCTATATTGGTCATTTCTACTTTTGCACCGTCCTGGATGCTCTTCTCGTCAGTTGTAAATTTATTCTCGCCGTTCTGGACGGAACCACTGCTCCCAGCAGTCGTTCCGCCATCGCCAATGGCAGCGCCCGCGCCATTATTCTCCCAGCTGCCGTGGTGCTCGGCACTGCCGGTGGCCTTGACCTGCGCTTTGCCGCCAATGATCACTTCGCCGGTGCCATTTGCGCCGCCGCCGATACCGGCACCGCCGCCGTATGCTCTATTTTCTGCCGTTACCTGAGCATTGCCCTGAATGGTGACCTTGGCGTGGCTCTTTTTGCTGCTGCTGCCTACGCCGCCGCCGATCACTGCAAGGCCAGCATCGCTGCCCCCAAATCCATACTTATATCCATAATCACTTCCGGTATCCACCTTATACGTAGCGTTCACCTGAGCGTTGCCGGAGATGGTTATGCTGGTTTTCCCGTCTCCATAGCCTCCGCCGATGCCGCCATTGGCGTCGACCACCGCATCGCCTGTGATCACGATATTTTCAGCCGAACCGCCATTCCATCCGCTGCCGATCCGGCCCTGGGTATTCACCGTACCGCCTTTGATCACAATGTTTTTGGTGCCATGGCTGTCACCACTATATCCATTTCCGCCAATGGCAGCACCGTTGGTATCTGCGCTCACGTTAAGGGTCTGGTTTGTGTCTTCTGCCGTAATGGTGAGCGTGCCGGTGCTGACATTATCGTTTTTCTGGATGCCGGCATCGCCTCCACATCCTTTCAGGGTGTTATAGCCCTTCACCGTGATCTCCACATCGCCGCTGCCCTGAATATCAATGGCTGCCCTGCCACGAACACTCGTATCAGCAGCATTCGGCTGGTCGATGGTGGCATCCTTCAGCGTCAGCTTGACCAGCGTGTTGGCGAAGATCTGGATGATGCCTCTGATCTCACTTTTCTCGCCGCTGCTGCGGGCCGGAGCCTTGCGGGAGCCATTGGAGGCGTCGTCAGAGGCGCTGGTGGAAGCCTCGGCAGAAGCCTTGGCCTCTGTTTTGGGCTTGTCCTCGTCCTCTGCTTTGGACTCCTGCCCCTCGCCAGCGGAAGCATTCAGCTCCCCGTTTGCAGGGGCATTCTGCTCCTTCTTTTCCTCGTTATCAGGGTCGCTGTTGTTATCCTTATTTTCGGTCTCGGTCTTCTGCTCAGGGTCAGTCAGATTTTCGGTATCCTTCTGCTCCTGCTTTTCCTCAGCAGCGGGGGCGTTCTCTGCCCCCTGGGTCTCCTCCGAGGTCTCCTCCTTGGCCGGAGCCTTGGCCGGGGTCACAGGCTGGTTTTCATCCTGCTGGTTCTCCTCAGCGGTCAGCGTAGCTCCACCGTAGGGATTATAGGTACCATTATAGGTGCCTTTCACCACGATCTCCTCATTGTCGGCGATGCTGGTAGAGCCCGTCTGACCTTCCTGCGTCACAGTGATGCCGTCATCATTCGCCGTGATCACAAGGCCGCCGTTGGCAAGATTAAACTCGGCCGCAAATGCCGGGGCGGAAAGGGATACCGCCATGCTCAGGGCCACGGCCGCCGCCGCGACTTGCCGGAGCAATTTTTTTCTTCGCATGATTTTTACCTCCCGTTTTGTATTTTGTGGCTTTTCTGCCAAATTTATTATACCCCCCCTACTATCTGTGCAATATAACAGTTGGACAATCTTGCTCCACTTTTTTTAGCAAAAATGACAAAAAACGCCGTTGGCCCGCACCTTTTGTGCAGGCCAACAGCGTTATCGTCCATGTATCCCGGCTAAAATATCACGATGGTGCGTTTGCCGCCCCTGCCCCGCCGGGCCGGAGCAAACAAAAAAACACCCCAAAGCCTTGATGGCTTCAGGGTGTTCTGAGCTGGAGCTGCTATCCAGATTCGAACTGGAGACCTCATCCTTACCAAGGATGCGCTCTACCAACTGAGCTATAGCAGCACACTCACAGCTCAATTATAATACCATAAACTCTGCCGCATTGCAAGCGTTTTTTGCAAAAAAATCTGGCATTTTGCGTTTTTCTGCCCGGATGCAGAAAAACGGCTGCCGTTTTTCCACGGCAGCCGTCTGCATTGTTGAAACTATCACTCGATGAGGCCGTTCAGCAGGGCCAGGCACTTGCGGCTGTGCAGCTTGCGGATGGCCTTTGCCTCGATCTGGCGGACGCGCTCACGGGTGACGCCGAAGTCGCGGCCCACCTCTTCCAGCGTGCGGGGACGGCCATCGTCCAGACCAAAGCGGAGACGGATGACCTTCTCTTCACGGGGGGTCAGGCTCTTGAGGGCCTGATTGATCTGCTGGGCCACCATAGCGCGGTCAGCAGCCTTGCCGGGAGCCTCGGCGTTCTCGTCGGCGACGAAATCGCCCAGAGAGGAATCCTCTTCCTCGCCCACGGGGCTCTCAAGGCTGGCGGGCTCCTGTGCCATCCGCTGGATCTCACGCACACGCTCGACGCTCATGTCCATGGCCTTTGCCAGCTCTTCCGGGGTGGGCTCGTGGCCGTTCTGGTAGACCAGCTGGTTGGTGGCCTGACGCATCCGGTTGATGGTCTCGACCATATGCACCGGGATGCGGATGGTGCGGGCCTGGTCGGCGATGGCGCGGGTGATGGCCTGACGGATCCACCAGGTCGCATAGGTTGAGAAGCGGAAGCCGCGGTCGCAGTCGAACTTCTCAGCCGCCTTGATGAGGCCGATGTTGCCCTCCTGGATGAGGTCGAGGAAGGCCAGATTGTGGCCCACGTGCTTCTTGGCGATGGAGACCACCAGACGGAGGTTCGCTTCGCTCAGGCTGCGGCGGGCGTTCAGGCCGTCGCGGCGGGTCTTCAGCAGCTCCTGACGGCGCTCCTCGGTCAGGGGGCCGTTCTCCACAGCCTCCATGGCCTCTTCCTCAGCGGCCTTTTCCTCGGCGTCCACGCTGGGCTTCTCGCTGCCCTCTTCGTCGATGTCCTCGGTGTAGCTGCGGCTGTTCTCGTCTTCCTCGAACGAGAAGCGGGCGCTGTTCTTCTTGATGTACTCGGGCGCACCGTACTTCTGGCGGTCGGCCTGCAGGATATGGGCAGCCTCGGCGCCGGCGTGGATGCGCTTGCTCAGGTCAACTTCCTGCTCCGCGCTCAGCAGAGGGATCTGGCCGATCTGCTTGAGGTAGTTCTTGACGGGATCGTCCAGCAGCTCATCCATCGCAGCCTTCAGGTCGGCGGGGTTCTCCTCGGCGGCTTCTTCCTCGTCCTCGCCGCCCAGACCCAGCTCGTCGCTGTTGTTCTCGGCGTTTTCCACCTCGGCGATGATGCTGTCCACGTCCAGATTCACATCGGCGTCGGCCTCATCCTCGATGATCTTGATGCCGCGCTCTTCAAGGAGCGTATAGAGCGTTTCCACATCCATCCTGCACTGTGCAGCCAAAGTTTTGGCCTCCTGTGCCGACAGGGTGCCTTCGCCTTTCGTCAACAGTTCCTTCAAAGTCATGCCCATTTCGCTCTCTCCTTCTCACTGCGGGGGAAGCGCCCCGCAAGTGAACTTGTCTCATAGTTTCGGCCTTGCTGCATCAAATCACAAGACCTCCGTTGACGCCGAACACCTGGCCGGTGATGTAGCCGGCGTCTTCTCCGGCGAGGTACAGCAGAAGCTTTGCCACCTCTTCGGCGGTGCCGAGACGGCCCACAGGGGTCTCTTCGGCCAGCGCCGCTTTGTCCTCAGCAGTGAACGAGGCCATCATATCGGTGTCGATGACGCCGGGGGCCACACAGTTCACGGTGATGCCGCTGGGACCTTCTTCTTTTGCCAGCGCCTTGGTCAGGCCGATGAGGCCCGCCTTGGCGGCGGAATAGTGTACCTCGCAGCTGCCGCCGGTCTGGCCCCACATGCTGCTCACGGTGAGGATGCGGCCCGCTTTGCGGCGTATCATCCCGGGCAGGGCCAGCTGGCAGAGGTTGAACGCACCGGTCAGGTTGACGTCCAGCATCCGCTGCCACTCTTCCGGCGTGATGTCGGTGAACAGCTTCTGCTGGGCGATGCCCGCGTTGCTCACCAGCACATCCACCCGGCCCAGCGCCTGCTCGGCGGCGCGGAAGGCCAGCTCACAGCTGGCCCGGCTGGCCACGTCACACTGGATGGCCAGTACGCCCGGCAGCTCCTTCTGCAGGGCTGCGGCGGCCTCGGCGTTGGTGTGGTAGAACACTGCCACCCGGAAGCCCGCCGCATAGAATGCGCGGGCTGCTGCTGCGCCGATGCCCCGGTCGCCGCCCGAGATGAGGACGGTGCGGTCCTTCGCCGCCGGGGCAGTGTTCCGGGGCTCTGCCGCAGGTTCCGGCTCGCGTTCCGGCTCCGATGCCGGTGTGTTCTCCGGCGCAGCGCTGACCGGCGTTTCCCTCGTTTCCTGCACCGGCGGTGCGGCCACAGCCGCTTCTTCCGGCTCGGGCAGGGTCGGCCTGCGCTGTTCTTTCTTCGGCCCTGCGTCTGCAAGGTCAAATGTCAGCTCAAATTCGTCGTTGTACAAGAGTCAAACCCTCCTGTCCACTATTTTCGGCCGCAGCGCCTCTTCGTGTCAAAGCCTCTGCGGCGGGAAAGGAAACAGCTTCCCCCACCCCGCCGGAGCTGCGCTCTGCTCACTTTTTCCGGTCTAGTCCGGCTCTGCGGCGCGCCCGGCGGCATTTGTGTGGTTTCGACAAGTTTCCATTGAATAATATAGCACAATCGGGCGAAAAAATAAAGTGGTCACCGGTGATTTTTTCACGCAGTTCCCACTTTTTTCACAGATTCAGGGGTTCACGGGCGGCTTCCAGCGGGGCTTTGCGGCCCGTCTGGCCCGCAGTGAAACGAAAAATTCCTGCAAAAGCTGCTGTGCCTCATCGGCCCGCAGTCCCTTCTCGATGACGGGGTGATGGTTGAAGGGCTGGGCGAAGAGGTCTGTCACCGAGCCGCAGCAGCCCGCCTTGACGTCGGCGGCACCGTACACCACCCGCTTGATGCGGCTGTTGATGATGGCGCCGCTGCACATGGGGCAGGGTTCCAGCGTCACGAACAGCTCACACTGCCACAGCCGCCAGCCGCCCAGCTTTTTGCAGGCCGCGTCGATGGCCAGCAGCTCCGCGTGGTGGAGGGCGTTTTTCTCCGTTTCGCGGGTGTTGTGGGCGGCAGAGATGATCTCTCCGTCCTTCGCCACGACCGCGCCCACCGGCACTTCGCCCAGCGCAGCGGCCTTCCGGGCCTCTTCCAGCGCCGCGCCCATCAGCTCAAAATCGGTCATCCCATTCCCCTTTCTGCCAGCCGTGCGGCAAACACGAGGCAGTTATTTATAATATGTAACGCGCTGCCGGGCCATACGCTTTTCGCTTTCTGAGCCGCCCAGCCGAAGATGAGCCCCATGCCCAGCGCATAGGCCCGGGCCGTCCAGCTGCCGTGCAGGGCCGCAAAAATCACCGCCTGCACCACCACAGCCCCTGCGCCGCCCAGCGGCTGCAAAAGATAGAGCGCCCCGCCCCGGAAGGCAAGCTCTTCCGCCAGAGGGGTCACAAGGCAGATGCGCAGCGCAGCCCACCCGAGGGCCGCGCCCTCGGGCAGAGCCGTCTTTTCCGCCGGGAGCAGCAGCTGTGCTCCCGCCGCCAGCAGCGCCCAGAGCACGGCCGCCTCGGCCAGGACCCGGCACTGAGCCGGAAAAGACGGTTTTTCCGTTTCCCTTATCAGTCTTTTCACGGCGCACCCTCCTGTCGGCGGACATTGTACCATACTGCCGCCCCGTTTTGCAAGCAGTTTTTCGTTCATGCGAAGAAATTTCACTCAAAAGATTGACATACCGCCCGGCGTTCTGGTATACTTTGTACGACTTTTTTATGGATTTGTCGTTTTACCAAAGACACACGATGAACGCACCCATGGAGGTACGAACTATATGATACGCATTCTTACCGATTCCGCATCCGACATCCTGCCCGCCGAGGCCGCGCAGCTGGGTGTGGACGTCATCCCCCTCAACGTCACCCTCGAGGACGGCACCGTCATCCGGGACGGCGTGGACCTGACCCCCAGCGAGTACTACGAGCACATGGCCGGCTGCAAAAAGCTGCCCACCACCAGCCAGCCCAGCCCTGAGCTGTTCGAAAAGTTCTACGCCGAGGCTGCTGCCGCCGGAGACGAGGTCGTGGGCATCTTCCTGTCCCATGAGCTGTCCGGCACCTATCAGTGTGCGAAGCTGGCCGCAGACCTGGCCAACGTGGACAACGTCCTCTTCGTGGACAGCACCAATGTCTGCCTCGGCGAGGGTCTGCTGGTGCGTATGGCCGCACACCTGCGGGATGAAGGCAGGTCTGCCGTCCAGATCGCCGCCACCCTCAAGCACGCCAAGGAGCACCTGCACCTCGTCGCCGCCATCGACGACCTGAAGTATCTGCGCAAGGGCGGCCGTCTGCCCGCCGCCGTCGCCGTGGCCGGCGGGATGCTGGGCATCAAGCCCCTCATCACCATCAAGGAGGGCAAAGTCGCCATGGCCGGCAAGGCCCGGGGTCTGCCCGGCGCATACGTCGCCCTCTTCAAGAAGATCGAGGAGCTGGGCGGCGTCAATCCCCGTTTCCCCTCTCTGGCCGGTTACACCATCAGCCCCCGCGAGGTGAACCCCATCCAGACCTATCTGGTGGACAATCTCGGCCTTTCCGAGCCGCTGGTGCGCCAGATCGGCTGCGTCATCGGCACCCACGCCGGTCCCGGTGCGTTTGGTCTGGCCTTCTTCGATAACGGGCTGGTCATCGACTAAGAGTATATAGGAAGAGGCTGCTGTGCATCTGCACGGCAGCCTCTTTTCGTTTTTATCGCAATTTTCAAAAATAGTGCCTATCGAAATGGCATATTTGCGATATGCAGTTTGCGGATGTTGCTTGTGCATTAAAAACGCAAACTGCTATACTTACAGCATATCCGTGATGAGCTTGCCCAGCAAAAGCACCAGCACCACGAGCATCATGGGGCGGATGAACTTTGCGCCCTTTCTCAGGGCGAAGTGGGAGCCGATGATGTTGCCGACGATGTTGCTGATGGCGCAGGGGATGCCCACCGGAAAGACCACCAGCCCGCTGCTCAGATAGGTGAAGAGGCTGGCGTAGTTGCTGGCGAGGTTGAGCACCTTGGCGTTGCCGTTGGCGGTGCGCAGGTCGAAGCCCATCAGGCTGGTGAAAGCGATGATGGCAAAGGTCCCGGTGCCAGGCCCCACCATGCCGTCGTACAGACCGATGCCAAAGCCGATGGCCAGGGCCAGCAGGGCCTTTTTCAAATTCAGGGAGCCGTCGTCCCGGTTCTCGTCCGGGAGGTTGCGCTGCCACAGGATGATGACCGCCGCGATGGGCAGGATGATGAACATCATCATCTGCAGCACCTCATCGCTGAGCATCAGGACGATGTGTGCACCCAAGGCACTGCCCGCAAAGCTGCCGATGGCGGCGAGGATGCCCACCTTGATGTTCATCGCGCCGTTCTTGAAGAAGCTGGCCGTGGCGAATGTCGTGCCGCAGGCGGCGCTGAATTTGTTGGTGGCGTAAGTATAGTGAGGCGGCAGGCCCGCGAAGAGATAGGCCGGCAGACTGATGAGTCCGCCGCCGCCCGCTGCCGAATCGATAAAGCCCGCAAAGCCGGTCATGAACACCAGAAATGCCATCATCGGCAGGCTGATTTGAATACCCATTGTTATGATTCCCCTTAATATTCCTATTTTTTCCACGATTTTACTTGTACAGCTCGCCCTCGCAGGCCAAGATCTGGTCGAGTATCATCCGGGACACCCGGGCGCCGTAGACCATGGAGGGATGGTCATTGTACTCGATGATGTCGTGGAAGTCCTTGTTCATCAGGACGATGACATACTCGCCGTAGGGGGTGTGGACGATGCCGCCGTCGTTGCGGCAGGCATTCATGCTGCCGCTCTTGCTGGCCACCCAGATGAGTTCCGGTTCGCCGGTCTCCTCGCAGTCGAGATAGAACTGAGGGAAGTCGTGGGTCAGCATGGTATTGTAGTGCTGCTGACGGAAGATGGCCAGCATCTCAGCGCTGGCCTCAGCGCTGACGAGCGTTCCCTTTGCCACCTGCGCAAACAGCGAGGCGTAGTCCCGGGGCGTCGTGGTGCCGAGGTCGTTGTAAAGATCAAAGTGGAGCGGGTTGTGCAGGACGGTGTGGGCAAAGCCCATCTCCCGGATGCAGGCGTTGATGGTGTCCAGCCCCAGATAGTCGATGACCATGTTGGTGGCGATGTTGTCGGAGCAGATGATCATCATGGTGGCAGCGTCTTTAACTTTCAGACTTGCGCCCACGCCCAGCGCCCGGAGCATCCCGGAACCGTCCACAAAGTGCTCGGGCTTGTAGGTGATTTTTTCCTCGAGGCTGGCTTTGCCCCGGCTGGCCTGCAGATACAGGGCTGCGAGGATATATGCCTTGATGGTGGAAGCCGTCTCAAATTCCTCGTCAGCGCCGATCTCGACCGTGTGGCCGTGCAGGTCGTCCACAAAGACGCTCATCTTCCCCTGATAGGAATACAGCTCGGCGGCAATACGCTTTTCCAGCGTCATGTTTTTATCCATTTTGGAATCTCCCTGTCGTTTTATACATTATTTAGAGGTTTTCTTCGAAGAACCGCCGGGCGTTGCGGTAGAAAATGGCCTCTACCTCGTCCTCGGTGAAGCCCTCGCGGCGGAGTGCGTCGGCCAGCAGCGGGAGCTTGGAACAGTCGTCCATTTCCAGCTTGCCGCCGATGCCGTCGAAGTCACTGCCCAGACCGATGATCTCAATACCGCCCACCTGCTTGAAGTGGGCCGCGTGCTTTGCCATCAGGGCCGTGGTGCTGCGGCAGAGCTTTTCTTCGGGCTGGTTGTCGAGGAAGCCGCTGCAGTAGTTCAGACCCACGAGGCCGCCCTTGTTGGCGAGGGCGCGGATCATCTCGTCGGTGAGGTTGCGGCAGTGGGGCGCGAGGGCGCGGCAGTTGGAGTGGCTGGCCGCAAAGGGGCGGGTGGAGTGCTCCACAATGTCCCAGAAGCCCTTGTCGGACAGGTGGCTCACGTCTGCGATGATGTGCAGACGCTCCATCTCGGCCAGGAACTCAAAGCCCTTCTCCTTCAAGCCCGTCTCGGTGTTGGGGGCGCAGGGCCAGATGTTGTGGCCCCCGCCGGGGATGACGTTGGGGCTGGCAAGCTCGTTCTCGTGGTTCCAGGTCAGGGTCATCATGCGGACGCCCAGCTCGTACATCCGGCGCAGCACGCCGATGCTGCCCTTGCAGCAGCCGCCCTCTTCAATGGTGAGCATTCCGCTGATCTTGCCCTCGGCGGCGTTCTTGCGGATGTCAGAGGGTTGATACACCGGAGCAATATCCTCCGGGTATTTTTCCATGATGCGCACCAGCTCCGTTAAAAACTTATCTTTTGCTCCGTTTGTGTTATTGCGCAGAGCCGTGAAAATACTGGCTGTCCCGTGGTTCATCACGGTCAGCATCCAGTGAATGTGCGGCCACTTGTTGATGTAGGTCATCATGGAGGAAATGCTTGTGCCAGTTTCCGAGAGCGTCCCGGTGGCATCCACCTCAAAAGTAAAAATCCCCACCGTATCCAGCCGGTCGCCATAGTCCCGCAAAGCCTCGTACATCCGAGCGTTCTGCATGAACGACCAGACCATGCACCGCCTTCCTTTTAGATAGTCCCGGTTCAAAACCGATCACCGCCTTCCTGCATTTCCTGAAATTCAAACAGCAACCGAGCGGATTTATGCTCCTCTAATGTCACTGGATGCTTGCTGTCCCCGGCAGCCGTGTACTGAAAGAAGCCGCGCTTTTCCGTGGGGCTTCCATTGAGCAGGCATTTCCGGGAAGAAGCCAGAAGGGTCAGCTCATCCCCGGCACTTACCGCAGCAGGGAAAGCTGCCTTATGTGCGCCCGCGCCCAAGGCCGCAGAAATGCTGCCCGCCGCCATGTCCTGCACCGGGTAGAGATAGCAGTCCAGCCCCGCCGTATCGGAACCGAGGTTGAATAGCACTACCGTTTCCCCCGAGCGTACCACGCCGTTGTAGAAACGTGGCGGAACAATGGAGCCATCCTCTCGGTACTTTTGCAGAATCGTTTCTGTATTTATCACATAGCCTGTGAGCCTGTCGCCTTCCTGAACCATCAGGTCGGTGAAATAAATCCGGCCAGTACAATCAGAAATCATCGGCTTCACGGTAATGCTTACCACCCGTTGAGCCTGCTTTGTCAAAATCGTTTCTGAAAATCGAGTAAATTCCGCCGCCATATCTGCCTCCTTAGCCGTCCAGCGTCCACTGGATTTCGCTGGGATGGCCCACCCAGCCGGTAGCAATGGAGCCACCCTGCACCATAATGTCGGTAAAATACACCCTGCCGGTGCAATCCGTAATACAAAGCCGGATGGTGATGGAACGCAGCCGCCCGTACCCCTTAGGGGACAGGTCGGTGGCAGTTTGCGAAAAAGAAGCCATAGGCCGCTCCCTTCTATATTAAAAGAGGTCGATGAACCGCGTTTCCGTGGAACCGTCCTCATATTCAAAGGTTACTTCAATACCGACCTGCCCGCTGGGGCCTTTCTGCAAATCCTCCGAGGCAATCTGCGCTGAAAAGGTATAGCTCCGGCGGCTGGCCGGGTAGACCGTCTGTGTCAGGCTTTTTGTCATTCCCAAAACGCCCTCCGCCTTGAAGGAGGCCGTACCGGAAACGCCGTTTTCCGCATCTACCTCAAAGCCGGAGTTCGTCCAGTAATTCATGCCGCTGTCGGCGCGGGAATTACGCAGATG
>OMGY01002639.1_pt1 | contig 13074 bp, 9 predicted proteins | sample 1674461 | NCBI WGS metagenome assembly OMGY01 (sample SAMN05578579, study PRJEB25193) | human gut metagenome | biome: Human Microbiome; feature: human-associated habitat; material: feces | host: Homo sapiens | place: USA:Birmingham
ACGGACTCATTGTATATCTCCATGCAGGCGGTTTTCGAACCGGAGATAAGAGTGAGGACAAGGCAATGCTCGAATGGCTCTGCTCCCTGGGCTATGTGACAGCGGGAATCAACTACACGCTGAACAGCGACAAAAACCCCGCTGCCAATGTCTATACCATGTCCATGGAGATCAAGGAGAGTATGCCCTTTGTGATCGAGGAAGCCGCAAAGCTGGGCTACAAGATTGACCGAATGGCGATGTCCGGTGGCTCCGCAGGTGGCTGTCTGGCGCTGCTGTACGCCTACCGGGACGCGGCGGAGTCCCCCGTTCCCGTGAGAATGGTGTTTGAGGGTGTCGGCCCCTCCAGCTTCTACCCGGAGGACTGGAAAAGCTACGGACTGGATAAAAATTCAGAAGCGGCTGCCGCATTTTTCAGCATGATGACCGGCAAGCAGGTCACTTCTGATCTGTTTGGTACAGATGCCTATGATGAACTTGTAAAGGATTCCTCGGCACTGTATTGGGTCGATGAGAACACGGTTCCGACAGTCATGGCCTATGGCGCACATGATACCTTCCAGCCCTATGAAGGGTCTGTCAGATTGGACGAAAAGCTGACAAAGTACAATATTCCCCACGAGTACATCGTGTTCGAGCACTCCGGACACGGACTTCAAAATGACAACAAGCAGATGGTGCAGTACAGCGAAGCTATTCTGGAATATTTGAACCAGTACATGGCCAATTAAGAGAAAAAAATCATGAAAAAGGTGGCAAAAATAACTTTGATTGTGATAATTTCTATCATTGTTGTGGTTGCTGTTGTAGCTGCAATTTTGATTGGGATATCCAAGAAGCAAATGAATGATTTGATGTATCGCAAAGAAATCACATCGAATCCGAAGATAGGAGAATGGTATCGTATTACACCGGATGGTGCGCTCAGCTCCGACGGTTCCCAGTGGCACGGATTGATCAAATTAGGCGACGAGGATAAAGTTGCCATTTACTTCTATGGCGGCGGTGTCAGCGTAGATGAGTACACAGCTGCTTGGCCCGAGGGGACGGAGGCCGGCGGAGGATTTTATAATCCTGCTATCCAAAATGATGGATTGGAAGCTATGGGCTTTGGTAACCCAAGTGGAAAAAATCCATTTAGAGATTGGACAATTCTTGTATTTCCATATTCTACTGCCGACTTCCACTGCGGTACCGGCGATTATCCTTACACGGCGAAGGACGGAACACAAAAGGTTCTGTATCATCACGGATATACCAACATGACTTTATTTATGGATAAAGCAATGCAGTATGTAAAGAATCCGGATACGGTTTTGATTACCGGGTTCTCTGCTGGCTCGTTCGGAACATCACTATTGGCAAATGATATTCTGACTGATTATTTTCCTGATGCCGAGAATACAACCATATTTGCAGATTCTTCCTTACTTCTGAACGATAATTGGAAGGATATTGCTGAAAATGTATGGCACGCTCCTGAAGTCATTGTAAACCGCCTTCACTCAAACAATATTGTACTGGATAGCTTGCAAGCATTGTCAAACGATCATCCGAATACGAAAATATTGTATAGCTGCTCAGTGCGAGACAGTGCATTGACATCCGTTCAGAATTACTTTGATATCGGTGATGATATCGCAACAGAAGAAGGCGGGGCAAAGTTCCAAGCCAACTTAAAGGAAATGGTAAGCGCTGTAAAAGAGCTGCCCAATTCCGGAATCTTGATTTGGGATGCCTATCGAGACGCAATGATACCGAGTTTAACCGGGCATACCATTATGATGTTGCCAACCTTTATCGAAGAAGGTATTATCCCGGGTATTACAGCAGCAGATTGGGTCATGAATGGTGTGAATGGCAACATTCAGGATTACGGTCTGGAATTGCTTGATCAAAATTAAATTTGGAGATATTTTCTGCTGATTAATATTGGAATTAGGCCTTAAAAGCAAAGCCGCCCACGAACTGATTATCAGCCTATCCTTTTTGATTTTTCCTTGACCAGCCGTGCCTTCTCCGCCCGGATACGCTCCAGCAGAGCCTCTGCAGGCTCGTCAGACGGGTCTTGTGGTACCAGTTTGCCCTGCACTGCCTCTTGCAGTATCGACTTCTTGAGAGCTTCTGGGAAGGCGGTGATGAGTATCTGAGCCTTATCGTAGGCATTACTATATGCCGCTATCAACGGTTGTAATTCTGTGTACTTCTGTACGATCCTCAGTTGCTCTTGAATGGGTGGCAGCGGGCACAACTGCCTTTTGAGCATTTCTTGCGTTACTTGATTGATAGTTGTAGTAGTTGCGCCCTCAAGCTGTCCGCGGAACAGATAAGAATTTATAAATAGCTGGATATAAGGGTTACATGAGCTGCGGTAAATAGCCATGAACGCTCCGAAGGCCATGCCGTCAGCGTCTACAATAGCGGATTTGCCAACCAGCGCGCGGCTTCCGTTTCTGGCGCAGATAAGAATATCCCCTTTATGAGCATAAGCCCGTTCGGGTACTGCACAGCTTACATATAGCAGCTCAGAGTAGTCTATCTGCCCGTTTTGGATATTATTTGAGCGAAGTACAGGAACCCCATCACTTGTAACATCGCTTGGCTTATAGGTCAGCCCAATATTCGTTTCACCGATGTTGCCCAGCCGCACCCACTCCCACGAATCGGGGATGTCAAACGGTACCTCATCTGCAAGCGACCGTACTTCATCGCCGATTTTCTCATAAGGAGTATTATCGGCACCTTTGAAGATGACGGAGGGGTTCTTTTCGCGCTTGATTTTCTTCTCTTTGATGAGCCGCTCTTTCTCTGCATGGATGCGTTCCAGCAAAATGCTAGCGGGTTCGTCATTTGGGTCCTGCGGCACAAGCTTGCCCTGAACAGCCATCAGGAGAATGGAGTTTTTCAGTTGCTGCGCAGTCATTCGGCGGCCTCCTCCGTAATGTCAATGCCAAGGATATCGGTGATCTGGGCAAGGATGCGGTCAATGTCAGCATTCAGGCTGGCCCGTTTTTCCTGATACTGCAGAATCAGTTCCTTCGGCGGAAGGATCTCCTCCTCTTCATGAGGATAGCCGCAGAGATCAATATTGTAATTCCGCGCCTTCAGATCTTCAACAGAATATTTCTTCGCCTTGTCAAAGCCGCCAATAGTGATCTCCTCACGATTGTCCCACCACTCAACGGCCGGAGCAAAATGCTCCAGCTTCATGGGCTTCGTCTTGGAGAAGTTCTTATATCCTTCCGGCATATCCAAGCGGTAGAACCAAGTTTCCGTCGTGGGATGCGTCCGATCGAAGAACAGAATATTTGTCGTGATAGAGGTGTACGGTGCAAAAACGCTATGCGGCATGCGTATAATAGTGTGAAGGTTAAATTCAGATAGCAGTTTTTCCTTAATTGCAATCTTTGCATTATCAGTGCCGAACAGGAAACCATCGGGGAGAATGACAGCGGCACGGCCATTCTGTTTGAGCCGATACATAATCACGGACATGAAGAGGTCGGCAGTTTCACTACTTGCAAGATCTGCAGGAAAGTGATTCTTGACCTCTGTTTTTTCATGTCCGCCGTAAGGGGGATTCATAAGAACTACATCGAACTGATCTTCCTCGGTATAATCAAGCACATCCCGCAGAAGTGAGTTGTCATGATACACCATCGGAACATCAATGCCGTGCAGCAGCATGTTCGTGATGCACAGAGTATACGGGAAAGGCTTCTTCTCAATCCCATAAATAGAGGTTGCATACTCCTGCTGGTCTTCTGCCGTTACGACCTGCTTACTCAGTTCATTCAACCAACTAGTCAGAAAGCCCCCTGTGCCGCACGCAAAGTCTGCGACCTTTTCGCCGAGCTTCGGTTTAATTGTCTTCGCCATAAAATCAGTCACAGCACGAGGCGTATAGAATTCACCAGAGGATCCGGCGCTCTGGAGTTCCCGTAAAATGGACTCATATATTTCCCCAAACGCATGGCTCTCCTCGTAATCATCCAAATCCAGGTCATCGATGATATTGATCACTTGGCGCAGCAAAACGCCGTCCTTCATGTAATTGTTCGCATCCTCAAAGGTTGTCTTGACAATAGCTTTTTTGATGGGTGTTGCTGCAGTCACATTAAGCCCCTTCAGAGTTGGGAAGAGTTTATTATTCACAAAATCAAGAAGCGTGTCGCCCGTCATCGCCTTACCCGACTTATCATCAGCGGCCCAGTTATTCCAGCGGCATTCTTCTGGAATAATTGATGTATAGGGCCGATCTGTATATCGCCATTCCTCTTCCTTTGTATTGTAGACTTTCAAGAAAAGGATCCAGGCCATCTGCTCAATGCGCTGAGCGTCACCATTCACTCCCGCATCATTCCACATGATGTCCCGAATGCGCTTTACAAAACCTGTTAAACTACTCATGATTAACCCGCCTCATATAATTCATTCTCAAGTTCATGAACAGCTTCGTTATACTTATCCTCGCCGCCGAAGAACTTGAATATCCTCTGGATCTTCCCAAATTTTGCGAATTGTGGAGTTGTCAGAATAGCTTCATGCTCTAACTCGTAGATTCCGACATTCATATACTGATCCAGAAGCGCTTCCAAGACTTCTCTTGCCACCCCGCTATACTTGCTGAGGAAATCCCGCTTCTTCACATTGTTGGCTCTCTCTTTTCTGGTAAGTGGCTTTTTGTCAAAGGCAACATGGCAGATGAAATCGAAGTCATCTACATCGCTCATATGCTGATCCGCTTTCAGTGCTTCAAGGTCAATCCCCTTGCTGGCCAACAATTCTTGAATCTTCTTTTTCTTTTCCTCGGATGTCCACTGCCGAATAAAGTTGTCGAGGGAAGCGTATGTACCAATAATATTCGTTTTGGTGTAATCGACGATGCTCTCCTGCCGCAGGAGTTTCCCATTCGTATCATACACAGAGACCGTTTTATTGATTATGCGGACACGACACCCATTTTCATCAACAATGGGCTTTTCTTCTGGTGGATACGGTGGATCAACTGGGTCAGGGTCGGGATTTGGTTTAGGTCCAGGAGGACAGGGACCACGCTTTTCTCTCCCATAATCTTCATCAATTTCAATCGGGCCATCCCAATCAGGATCAGCAAAAAGGGCTGTAACACCGCGAATGTCCATAACTATAAAATGGGTCTTTCCATCTTTTTCGCGTATTCTTGTGCCTCTTCCGATAATCTGCTTAAACTCAGTCATTGAGTTGATCCACTCGTCTAAAACGATGAGCTTTGTCATCTTGCAGTCGGCTCCAGTTGACAACAGCTTAGATGTCGTTGCAATGACCGGCGTTTTCGACCCGACCGAAATGAAGTAGTCGAGTTTATCCTTGCCAAAAGTATCGTTGCCGGTAATGCGTACAACATAGTCGGGATACTTTTGCATCATATCAGGATTCTGCCTTGCGAGCTCATTTCTCATACGAAGTGCAGCATCTTCTGTTGCGCAGAACACAATGGTTTTGGACATCCGATCAGTCGCTTTGAGGTAGTCTGTAATTTCTTTTGCGACTTGGACAATGCGGTCTTCAATTATGATGTTATAGTCATAATCCCTGTTATTATAAATTCGGTCAGGGATCTCATGCCCGTAAATATCAAGTTGACCTTTCCGTGGGCGCCAACCATCGCCAATGTCGGTCGTTATATTGATGACTTTGAAAGGCGCCAGAAAACCATCCTCGATGCCATCTTTCAGGCTATAGACATATACCGGCTCGCCAAAATAATCTATGTTGGAAACATACTTAGTCTCTTTTGGGGTTGCGGTCATGCCAATCTGGGTTGCCGAGGAGAAATACTCCAAGATCTTCCGCCAATTGCTTTCCTTCTTGGCTGAGCCGCGATGACACTCATCAACGATTACGAGATCGAAAAAGTCTTTGCTGAATAGCTGAGCAAGACGTTCGACAGTCTCATCCCCATCTTCTGTATCGTCATCGTCTTTTCCCGCAAGTTGTTGGTAGAGTGAAAAGAATATCTCGTGCGAGGTAATCGTAAGAGGATCGTCCTTCACAAAATTGACTTTATGAATCGTTTTTTCGAGCGGAGCAAAATCCTGTTGGATTGATTGATCGACCAAGATGTTACGATCAGCCAAATACAATATTTTTTTCTTCATTCCGCTCTTTAGAAGGCGATATACAATTTGGAATGCAGTATAGGTTTTGCCTGTACCTGTGGCCATCACCAGCAAGATGCGATCTTGACCTCTGGCAATCGCATCAAGAGTCCTATTGACAGCGTTACGCTGATAATAGCGAGGGGGATATGTATTCTGCCCTGAATAGAACGGCTGCCGAATGACGGATTCCTCTTGCTGTGTGAGCCCTTCTCCATGGTTGGCTCCAGCCTTGAATCTCGCATAGAGAGCATCAGGAGCTGGAAAATCCTCCATAGAAATGCTGCGCTCTTCTCCGGTGAGGAAATCATGCTCCATAAAACCATCACCATTAGAACTGTAGGCAAATGGAATGTCCATCATTATGGCGTATTGCATTGCCTGCTGCAGCCCATCTCCGACAGCATGCTTGTTATCTTTCGCCTCAACGATTGCAATCGGAGTGCTTTCGTTCAAATAAAGAATATAGTCTGCTTTCTTGGCTTCCTTGCGGGAGACCATATTTCCTCTCAAGTTGATTTGTCCATCTGTAATTCTTGTCTCCATTGTAATAAGACTAAGCGCCCACTTTTTTGTTATGGCAGGCGTAATAAACTGAAGCTTGATATCCTCTTCAGTCATCTGCCTTTTCGATAAGACTGCTGCCATGCGATTATCCTCCAAACTTCCGATAGTTGCTGATTATCAGAACTTGATGCATATAAGAATTATTCTACGATTCTGCAAATTTCGGCAACCTCATCCAAGGTTTCGGTTCTTGGGGTTAATCTCATCCACCAAATATTTCTTGGTGATCTGCGCATAAAGAGTATCGTCCTCAGGAATAACCTTTCCATCTTTGATCAGGTTGGCCATAGCCAAAAGGAGCAGGGAAACGGTCGTAATGCGTTGCTGACCATCAATGACGAGGTAGTCAGAACTACTGCCCATAGGATCGCTAACAGAGACAATTCCTCCAAAGAAATGCCAACGTTTTCTATCACGAATGGTACGAACAAGATCCTGATACAGTTTCCTGCAGTGTTCCTCGCGCCAATCATAGTTTCGCTGATAGACAGGAATGATCAGCTTGTCCGCGTTTTTCAAATAATGAGTAAGAAGTTTTCCTTGGCCGTTCATGATTTACCCTCCAGCCCATCAGTGGCGTTCTTCTTTCCGGGTTTCTTATATTTCTCGGAGTAACCGATATACTTTCCGCTCTTTATTCTGGCATCCACTGGCTTTTCTGCGTCTTTCGGAAGGAGCCAACAATAACCAGCACGCTCTGCGCCCGGTATCCGCCCTTGAGAGCAAAGCGTTTGAATACGCCTGTTAGATAGGTTCCATTTAGTTGCTGCTTCGCTTATGGTCATATAATCCATCTCGACACCTCACACATAACAAAGAGGTCCTGTCGTGGCAGAACCTCTAAATGGCTGCCAAAGTACGCAGCTGTAAAACTATCAAGTATCAAGTTAATAATACACCATCATGCGAATAATATCAAGCCAGCTATGTGGATTAGCTACGACCATTTCGTGAACAATCGGCACAGACTCCCCGGTTTGCACCTCCCTTGCCACCGTAATAGGACATCTGCGCATCCTGCTTAATTCGGCCGCAAACCGTACACATGATCCATCGCCGATTGTAGCGATCCACTGTCCATTCATCAGAGGTCGGGTCATAGCTCTGGCAGATCCGGATATATTCCGCATCCAGATCCTCTTGCGTAGGACCGGATGGGACCACATGCCTAGCAGCATACGGTGTTGGACGAGTATAGACTGATCTTCGTTCGAAATATCTTTCTCGCTCTTCGCGCAGCAGGATCTCTTCTTCATTCGTTCTCCTGATCTTATCGATGTCGGATAGCCGATCTTGCAAATCTCTCTTGAAGTCTTCTTTCTTCTGGATGCCGGCCTTGGCGACACAGAGGCAGGCTGGAGGCTCAGCCACATTGAATCTGCAGTATGCGCAATCGACCCACCTTGCCGAGTATTTCCCTTTGTAACGGCCAATGGAGATGGGGCAATGGTATCCGCTCCCATGTCCTTCAGGCTCAATGGCTACCGCATAGTATTTCTCTTTCCAGTGCTGTTCAAGACGACTGAATACCCACTCCGCTTTCTCATAATTCTTCAGAATGGTCATAATGCGATCAGGTGTAAATTCCTGATCCTCGTCCAACTTCGGCATAGCATACTTGAGCAGTGAGTAACCGTCATTCTTCGCCTCGGTAGCCAACGAAGCGAGATCCTCACTGTCATAATAATGGTTGAAGTCAAGGAGGATGCGTAAGCAACTACCCTGTGCTTTGATCGTCAGGAGGGGCGGATAGGCAAGCGGCTCGCATTTGAACTCCACAGAGTCAACACGGACAGTTTTGACGTTTTGGAGCAGCTCATCTTTGGACCATGCAGGGAAGCGCAGCATCACGGGAGGAAGGGTCAAACAATCCGTCTTTTCCAATTCGGCTGCCAAAGCCTTATAGATAGCAACCTCACTGGCATACATGCACTCATAGTTGGAGACATGCGCAAAGTGATGTCGCCGAATCGAGCCCTTTCTCGCTTCGAAGGGCTGTCCGCAGGCAGCACAAACACAGTTGCACTTCTGGCCACTCGGAACTTTGGAAATGTGCATGATCTCCCCTGATTTGCTATGTACGCCAAAGTAAATATGGCTTGCAGATCGCTTTTTTATATCATGAGCCATTGCAGGATCCTCCCGTAAACCCGATGGAAAGTATCTCCGTCATATGATCATTATGCAGAATCAAAGCTTTCTGTCTGACTAGACAATCATGCCTCAAAAAGAGATCTGTACTGCTCAAGCGTCGCTAATACCTCAGTGCAAATCGTTATGTTATATCCGTCATCTCTGAACACCTTGCCGTGGCTCTTGCCTGCATCCGTTTTCATCGATGTAAAGTTCCCTCTAAAGTCCCTTACATACACATCTGCGTGCCCCTCGGGATCCTGACAGCGAGCTTCCAACTCTGGCCTACACACAAAGCCACGTTCCTTCTGCAGTTGCAAAAAAGCGCGAATAATTCTATGGTTATTCTGATTTGGCGCAGCTGCCCAATCAGGAATCTTACGAATTGCCTTCCACTCCTGTTTATCTGCTGGTGGCATTGAAGTAGGCTTCAATTTGCATTGTGAGGTCGTAACCGCAGAGACTTCCTTATGCGTTGGTTCAACTTTTGTGGCCAGATTATAAAGCTGAAGTCCCCTCATGAATAATTCTGAAGTGTCTGCCACAGCTGATGCCTTTTCTACCACTGGATACATGACCTCGGAGCTAAAACTATCATTGCAATGCAGGATTGCCTTTATGTTCAGCCCGTTGTCATGAAGTAGTTTAGAAATCTCATCAAAGAGAGGAACTAAAGCCGTTTCGATGGCAGGAGTTATTTTGGGAGATACGAAAAGCACTTCCCCAGTAGACATGCAGAAATAGCCATACAGGCAGAGCGCTGTTCGGATACACTTTTGGGCGATCTTTGTTATCGTCTCATCCTTTCCCCCATAATTCAGGCCGCCCTCATGATAAGCTACATCAACCGCGTAGATATACGGTGCTTCCGTGGAATACGCAATACCAATTCCATCAATTTCTGCCTGCTTGAGGAACTGTTCCAGACTGCACCCTTTTGAAATATCCAAACTATGTTTTTCGAGGAAATAGTTCCTACATATGACGAAAAGATCCTCAATTTCTTGACGATTTTCAAGTTCCCAGAAGGGAGAGACTTTCCAATTAGTTTGCACCAACTGACACAGCTTCTCATGTCTTAGCCAGGAGTAAATTAGGGATTCGCCCATTTCAATCTTCATGTTCCGTCCCTCCATTGTGATGTGCTCGATTCCACGGAGAAAGGTTAATATATAGTTTTTTCAACTCGTCCATATTCCAATTCTCCTTGTGAATCGTTTCAAATAGCTCCTCTTGCCGAGGCTGACCAAGCGTAAGCCGATAAACTGAGAGCACATCCATCAGATGGTCATATCTGCAACGATCCTGACTATATGGGTACATGGGAACGATGCGCTCTATCTTATATTTAAAGGGAAAATCATCAGGCAAGCACCAGTAGGGGATCAAATCTGAATGGTTCTGCTTCAAGGCCACTGTCGCACGATCCATGGTCTCCTTCCAAACGCTCTTTTCAAATGGGAAAGCTCCGAATTCGCTGTCTGCCAGGTTCTGACGGATCGCATGGCAGAGATAACGGTTGATCCGGCCTTCCCGTTGCTCCAGATCAATTGGGTTTGATGGCAGATTCCAGTGCATGATTTTTCTGCAGTAGTTATGGAAGTCCAGTCCTTCTTGCCCGATAGATGTTGTTGCCAGCACAAATGGACGGAAGGGGGAGTTGAAGGCGCTTCGGATGTTCTCAGTTCTCTGCATGGTCTTCTCATTGACCTGAGCGTTAAAGTAGCCCACTGCAAAGTGTGTGCGCAGCCTGGATTTCTCCCGATGGCCAAGGAAGGATTCCCGCGTTTCAATCTGGATGCTCGCAGTATCAACAAAGCCTGACTTCATCTGCCGCAGCAACTCCAAGTCACTCCCGCCCCCCAAAGTAAAGGCATATTCGTCAAGAACGGCCTGTAGGTTTCCCTCAACACAGTAGCTGGCCACATTCCAGTAATAGGCCTCATCAGAATCCTTATTGCCATATAGCACATCGATGATTGCCATCGACTCCTGCTTATTAAAGAGGGCAATGAATTTGTCCGCGAGGTCCATCGCCATCGTACCTGCCATAGATGCCCCTTTGAACAATCGATATGCGCAGATCGCCGGCGAGCCAATGGCCAGTTCTGTCAGCAGCTTCTCCGTACCAGCTGCAATACCTTTCAGTTCATAGCTCGGCTCTTCGCCATCTAAGGTCTGCATGAGTGCCACTACTTGTGCAGCGCTCTGTCGAACAGCATGAAGTTGGTGCGTCTGCCGGAATTCCTGGAGAAGCTCCTGGACACGACCACATACGATCCGGCGTACTTCATCGACCGACCTATCAGCCAATTCCAGCGGCTCATAGAGCTTTGCCAGGGTTCTACATGGGTAAGTAAGAACCTCCTCCATCTCATCGCGGAGTCGCACAACCACTTTGCGCCGTTTTCGCTCCCCTTCAGAACTGTCCTGGGCAAAATATCGCATTTGTTTGGCATCTTCTCGGTTTCCGAGCCTGCCTACGGTAAGCCGCTCCGCCTCATATGAGGTAAGTCCTGCAATCATGCGGGGAACCATCTCCCAGCTGGAGAAGACCAGTGTCTTCGAATATCCTTTATTTTTATCGAAAACACTTTTCGTCGAATAATATGGACGAGATGCAGGAATCCATAAGAGCAATTCAGCGCCATTGCGTTCTCTGCTAAATGCCTCATTAAAGAGTGTCTGCAGGCGGCCATTGTTGCAAGGGATCTTTTCGTAGCGATTGATTCGGGTTCTACGCAGCAGCATGCTTGTGGATTGCTCTACAAGTCGATAGTCTCCCTGTTTCTCCAACGCATCGACAATCTTATCCTTGACCCGGTAATTCATAAATGACAACAGATATGGTGCCGACTTCACATACTCGATAGGAAACTTTCCGAGTGACAAAGAATCCATCAGCATCTGCAATTCGGTATATGACCGAATATCCTCGGTGGTTATCTCGGTCATCTCCGTAGCTTTGCTGCGGTCGAAAATAGCATCGCTCAATCGCTCTGTCCGGCAGACGCAGCGATACATTTCATCCTCTGCCCGCGTCTTTTCTGCGACCAGCACGGTGTAATGTTCTGTCTTAATTTCAGCCAAATGGCGAGAATAGTCACTCCATACCTGATGGAATTGATGTTTCTTTTGGTCATCATTCATCAGGAAATCCATGACCTGCATGAATTCCTGATAATGCCCTTCGCCTGTTTCTGAGAGCTCTTCAAGTGTGGAATAGGGCTTGTAGGGCGTCGCAGACAGCAAGAGCACCTTCACATCATTATCTTCGATCAGGAACTTCCTTGCCAGCATGCCACTTTCCGAATTGTCTCCAGCAATCAAATCCTTGAATCTCTGGAACTCATCCATGATGACCAGGTCGGGTTTAAGTCGATCCAGACTAATACTCGCAAACATCCGGCGTAGCCCATTAACGGCTTCTCGCCGACGCCGGTGAGGCAGTTCCATCACCTCCGGCTGCTTGCAGATATCCAAAATTTCATCCAGAAAGGCAGGCTCAAGTTTGAAATATCTGCTGATTGCATCCATCATATCAGAGAGGTAGTTTCCGGTCTCTGCATCGCATTCATCAATGCGTTTGTTATACTCGTCAATATTCCAATCCCACCACTGCAGCGTATGTTCATATTGCAGCAGTTGTTTCAATGGGTCCTGATACGACTCGAATACGGGATAACGATGCAAAACAGCATAGATCAATGCACGCTCATGCTTTGACCCTTGGCCACCCGTCATGGAAAAGGAGGTCGCCGGGGTCATTGGTATCAACTGCATGTAACTGTGATCTCTCCCTGCGCTCTCATAGATGCGAAGGTGCTGCATCGACAAACGACTCTCCTGAAAATCAAGGCAGTCCTCTTCCGGTATGCCCAGCTTCCTGCAGTTCTGATTTGCGATGTTGATATTGGAGCAAATATAGACGACCTTGAAATGGTCATCCCAAGCAGCATGCAAATCCGCTACCTTCTGGATGACCGCGCTGGCGATGATCGTTTTTCCAAGGCCAACCTCATCTGCCAGCAGAACGCGATACTGTTTCTGCTGGTAAAGCTCCAGAATACGATTTGCAGTAGCCTCCTGGAAATCCAACGGTTTCAATGCCGACATGATCGATCACCTCCTCTTCACAGCTTCCCGGAACGTTCTGATCAACATGCGGAAGGAGTCATCAACCAACTCAGGTGATACCCGTTCCATGATTTTTTCTACTTCATCAAGCCGTTTC
>OMGY01002646.1_pt1 | contig 13044 bp, 11 predicted proteins | sample 1674461 | NCBI WGS metagenome assembly OMGY01 (sample SAMN05578579, study PRJEB25193) | human gut metagenome | biome: Human Microbiome; feature: human-associated habitat; material: feces | host: Homo sapiens | place: USA:Birmingham
CCGGTCCCGCGCTGGAGGGCGCGAAAATCCGCTTCGGTATGCGGGGAGAGCCGGGGGCCATTGACCACGCCGCGCTGGTGGGAAATACGCTGTCCCTGTCCGTGATCGGCGGCGGGGAGGCCGCTGGCATTTGCGGCTCCGGCCTGATTGACATTGCCGCGGTGCTGCTGGATGCGGGCGTGGTAAACGCCCGGGGAAGGCTGGCCGAGCCGGGGACGGCGCTTCCTCTGGGCGACCGGATTTTCGAGACGGAGGGGCAGCGGTGTTTCCGCCTGACGGACAGCGTTTATCTGACGCAGGACGACATCCGTCAGCTGCAAATGGCCAAGGGCGCATCTCCGGCGGAGGCGGACAAGCCCGCCGACCGTTACGGCAGCATCCACGACGTGTTCGAGAGCCACGACGCACTTGAATAATAAATATCCCCCGGCCGAAGGCCGGGGGATATTTTCTTGCTTACACCGTGCCGGTGACGGTCAGCACCGCCGTGCCGGGGGTGGTGCTGTACGCGCCGGTGGCGGCGTCCTGCGTGAAGGTGGCCGCGGGCACCGTGACCACGCCGGCCGCCGTGGCGAATACGCCGGTAGCCGCGTCATAGGTGTACTGGGTGGGTGCGGTCAGCGCCGTGCCGTTCAGCGTCACCGTCAGGTCCGTCAGCCGCGGGTCGAAGGTGTCGGTGATAACGATGGCCGCCGCGGCGTCCGCCGCCGTGTTGCCGGTGTTCTGGATGAAGGTGTACGTCAGGCGGCTGTTCTCCGTCACCGTGGTGGGGGAGAGGGACTTGTTGATGGTCAGTGCCGGCGCCGCCTCCGGTGCCACCGTCTCCGTGGCGGTAACGGGGTTTGCCAGCCCCGCGCCGGTGACGGACGCGCTGTTGGTGACGGTGCCCTCCGCCGTCGGCGGCGCGAAGGCCGTGGGCACGGCCTCATAGGCGATAACGGCATTGCCGCCCGCCGGCACGGTGATGCCGGTGAACGTCAGCGGCGGCCCGGCGGTGACGGCGGGTGCCGCCTGCAGAACGCCGTTCTGATAGTACCGCACAGACCCGGCGGTGTAGGACAGGGGATACACCGTCCCGGCGTTGAAGGCGTAGCCGCCCAGATCGTCGGTAATGGTCAGCCCCGTCAGCGGTGCGGTGCCGCTGTTGACCAGAGAGAGGATATACGTCACGCGGCCGTCGGTGCCGTAGGTGGGCACCACGGCGGTCTTGGCGGCGGTCAGCGTCTCCGTCAGCTCGCCCACCGTCACGTTGGAGGTGGTGGTCTGGCCGTTATAGGTCAGCGTTGCCTGGTTGGTGAAAGTTGCCATGATAGGACCTCCTGTGTTTAATTTCGCGGGTCGTGCCCGCAGTCCAGTGTATGCGCCGCGGTCCCCGACGGTCCGTACTTGCCAAGCGGCGGCCCGTCGGGTATAATAGAAGCAGAAATACGCGGCGGCCCGGACCGCCCGGATACAGGAGGGTGTGATAGAAGCATGGAACTGAAAAAATTGCCCCATATCGAGATCGAGGTGGCGCCCCTGCCGGGCAAAAAGCTGCCGGCGGCGGTAAATACCCTGCGTAAGCTGGATGTAAAAAAGGTGGGCCTCATCGCCGGCGGTACGGCGGCGGTGCTGACCGTGGTCTCCGTGGCCGGCCGCTACGGTATCTACCGCGGCGCGGTGGCGGCGGAGCTGAAGCGCCAGCTGGCGCCGCTGCACCGCAAGCTGGACCAGCTCCAGGCGGAGAACCGTATGCTCCGTGCCGAGCTGGAGCAGCTGAAAAAAGAAAAGACCGACGAAAACTGAAAAAAAGGAAGCACCCTTCAGGGTGCTTCCTTTTTGCCATTGTCACAGCGCCGCGGTGACCTCCCGCAGCCATTGCCGGACCTCCGTCGGCACCAGCGGGGCGATCTGTGCATACACCCGCCTGTGATAGCCGTTCAGCCAGTCCCGTTCCGATGCCGTCAGCAGCGCCGGGTCCAGGGCGTCCCGGTCGAAGGGCGCCAGCGTCAGCGTCTCAAAGCGCAGAAAGCCCGTCGCCTCCGCCGGCTGCACCAGCAGCAGGTTCTCGTGCCGTATGCCGAAGCGTCCGGCGGCGTAGTATCCCGGCTCATCGGAGATGACCATGCCCGTCTCCAGTGCCGGGTGTGCCAGCCCCTCCGCAATGCGCCAGCGGAAAGAGGGCGGCGCCTCGTGTACGCTGAGCACGCACCCCACGCCGTGCCCGGTGCCGTGGTCGTAGTCCAGGCCCTCCCGCCACAGCGGGCCCCGGGCCAGTGCGTCCAGATTTTCCCCCATGACCCCCTGGGGGAATTGTGCCATGGCCAGCTGTATGTGGCCCTGCAGCACCTGTGTGGACCTCCGGCGTTCCTCGTCCGTGATGGGGCCCAGCGCTATGGTGCGGGTCACGTCCGTCGTGCCCCGGGCGTAGTGTCCGCCGCTGTCCACCAGCAGCAGTCCCTGCGCCTTCAGCGGCACGTCCGTCTCCGGTGTGGGGGCGTAGTGGACCACGGCAGCGTGGGGGCCATAGGCGGCGATAGTCTCGAAGCTGTCCTCCAGAAAATCCGCCTGTTCCGTCCGGTACCGATGCAGCAGCGCCGCGGCGGACAGCTCGGTGTACGCCTCCGGCCGTGATTTCATCTCATACAGGAAGCGGCACAGCGCCGCGCCGTCCTGCAAGTGCGCCTGCCGGAAACCTGCCTGTTCGCTCCCGGCCTTCACCGCCTTGCGGCGGGCGGCGGGGCTGGGCGTGTCTGTCCACGCCGTGTGGGCCAGACATTCCGCGATGCGGCTGTTGGCCGTGGCGCTGTCCGCCAGCACCCGCGCGCCCTCCGGCAGCGCCCGCAGCGCGTCGTAGATATCCCCGTAGGGCCGCAGCGCTACGCCGTCTGCCGCCAGCGCGGCGCGTATCTCCGGCGCGAAGCTCTCTGCCTGGGCATATAGCGCGGCGCTGTCCGTGCCCACCAGCAAAAAGCCCAGGAATACCGGCGTGCATGCCACGTCGCCGCCCCGCAGCTCCAGTGCCCAGGCCACGTCCGTCAGATCGGTCAGCAGCAGCCATTCCGCCTTCTGCGCCGCCATGTCCTGCCGCAGGGCCGTCAGCTTCTCCCGCCGCGTCACCCCGCTGTCGAAGGCCCATACCGGCGCGGCGGACAGGTCGGGCCGGTCCGTCCAAACGCCCGCCGCCGGGTCGAAGCCGCCGTCCAGCCGGATGTGCTTGTCCGCCAGCGCCTTTTCCAGCGTCCGGTGCAGCCGTGTGCTGACGGTCCGGCCGTCAAAGCCCAGGGCTCCGCTCTCCGGCAGCTGCTCCGCCAAGAATTGGGACAGCGTCGGCACGCCCGGCTGGCCGGCGCGCATCAGCTGTATGCCGCTGCCCTCCAGCTGCCGTTCCGCCTGCAAAAAGTATCGCCCGTCCGTCCACAGGTATGCGCCCTCCCGCAGCACCGCCAGCGTTCCCGCTGAGCCGGTGAACCCGGACAGGAACTCCCGGACCTTAAAATGCGCCCCTACATACTCCGAGCCGTGAAAGTCGTCGGTGACGACGATGCAGCCCGCCAGTCCGCGCGCCTCCATATTCTGCCGCAGCGCGGCCAGCTTTTCCGTAACGGTCATGGTGCTCACCCTTTCTTACCATCGATTGACAAGAGGAAACACGCCTGACAGCGTGTCTTTCCGGCGCTTTTTGTCCTTTTCGTCTTGGCGGGCGTCAGCCTCGCTCCAAAGGAACGTCGCTCGGCAGCATCGGCGAGAATATGCCGACTCAGCCCGCCTGCATCTCAAAAGCCAAAAATCACTCGAAAATACATCGCTGGCAGGTGCATAGCAGTTTTGTCGGAGCAGAAATGTGTCCAGACAAGAAAAGGCCCGCAGGTAATACTTGCCGTATTGCCAAGGGGTTTGACGCAGTATGGGCACATTTCTGCCCGTCAAAACCGTGTCTGCCCTTGTCAATCGATGGTATGGAACAGTATAGCACACTTCCCGCAGAATTCCACCCCTGTCTGCGCAATTGTGCGCTCCGCCGCCCGAACATTCATATACCGCGTATAAACATATACCAAAGGTGTATATAATGCCGCGTAGAGGTGTATAAAACGTACACGATAGATATGTGAAAGAGAAAGGGAAAGAAAGGGGAATGTTCAATGAGAAAAGAACGGGAACGCCGTACCCTTGAGACGGCGGGAATGCTGTTTACCCTGCTTTTCGGCAACCTGCTGCACTTTGTCTACGACTGGACCGGTCAGGCCGGCTGGGCCGCGTATCTCTCCGCCGTCAACGAATCCACCTGGGAGCACATGAAGCTTTTGGCTGTTCCTTGGCTGGTGTGGACCGTCGTCACGATCGTCGTAAACCGTTGTGCCGCAAGCGCTTTGCCCAGGGCCATCGGCCTGCTCGCCGGCCTCGCCGCCATCCCGGCCCTGTTCTATACCTACACCGGGATCCTGGGAAAAAGCGTGGGCGTGGTCAACATCCTGATCTTTCAGGCCGCCGTGCTGCTGGCATATTTTGTCAGTGTCTCCCTGCAAAAGAGCGCCCGTCTCTCGTCTATTCTTTTCCAAATATTGGGCATTCTGCTCCACCTGCTCGCCGCCCTCGCCTTCCTTTTTTTCACGTCCTCGCCGCCCGCCCTTCCCCTGTTTGTGGACCCCACAAACGGCACCCGCGGTATACCGCCAAAAACGCTGTGATACCAACGGTTTGCAGCTGAAAGAAGACGGCGCTTCCCTCGTGGAGAAGCGCCGCTTTTCTTGTAAAAAATTTGCCTCTTGACAAACGTACAGCTGTTGATATAATAAGCTTGTGATTACAAAAATGCACTTGCTTAGGAGGTGGCTGTGTGACCCGAAGAGAACGGCAGCTGCTGGAATGGATACGGGAAAACCCGTGTATTTCCCAGCAGGAGCTGGCCGACAAGGCCGGTATTACGCGGTCCAGCGCCGCGGTCCACATTTCCAACCTGATGCGGAAGGGCTACATTGCCGGCCGCGGCTATCTGCTGCGTGAGGCGCCCTACATCGCCGTGGTGGGCGGCGTGAATATGGATATCGGCGCGGTGTCCGACGCGCCGCTGGTGGCCCGGGACTCCAACCCCGGCCGGGTGACCACCTCTCTGGGCGGCGTGGGACGGAACATCGCCCACAACCTCTGCCTGCTGGGTGAGCAGGTATCCATGATCACGGTACTGGGGCAGGACGGATTTGCCCAGTCTGTGCGGGAGAACGCGGCGGATATCGGCCTTGACCTGAGCCACAGCGCCACCATTCCCGGCGGCCGGACGGGCACCTATCTGTTTATCGACGGCTGCGACGGCGACATGGCCCTGGCGGTGAACGACATGGCCATCTATGAGCACATCACGCCGGAGTTCCTGCGGCAGCGGCTGGATTATATCAACCATGCCGATCTGGTGGTGGTGGAGACGAACCTGCCGGAGGCGTCTATCCAGTGGCTGTGCAGCCACTGCACCGCGCCTGTCCTGGCCGACCCGGTCAGCACAATCAAGGCGCCGAAGCTGCTGCCGGTGCTGGATAAGCTGACGGCGCTGAAGCCCAACCGCATGGAGGCAGAGCTGCTCAGCGGCGTGACCATCCGCGATGAGGCAGACGTTCAAAAGGCCGCGAAGGTCCTGCTGGACAAGGGCGTTCAGCAGGTGTATATCTCCCTGGGGAGCGATGGCCTGTACGCCGAGGACCAGGCGGGGCGGCACGTGCGCCTGCCCTGCCCGAAGGTGCAGGTGGTGAACGCCACCGGCGGCGGGGACGCCATGGCGGCGGCGCTGGCCGCGTGCATCGCCCACGGGAAACCCCTGGCGGAGTGCGCGCGGAAGGCCGCCGGGGCCGGTGCGCTGGCCTGTACGGCGGCGGAGACCATCCACCCCGGCATGAGCTGGGAGAATGTAAAGACCATGGCCGGTGTATGCGGCGTCACACTGCTGCTGACCTTTTTCCTGTCCAAGCCCATCCGGGCGTACCAGCTGGGCGAGGTCTACGCCCAGAACATGGGCGTCCCCCTGCGGGCCTTCCGTACGGCGCTTATCCTGCTGTCCAGCGTGCTGTCCGCCTGCGTCACGGCCTTTGCTGGCCCCATCTCCTTTGTCGGCATCGCAGTGCCGCACCTGATGAAATCCCTGTTCAAATCGGCGGAGCCGCTGTGCATGATCCCGGCCTGCTTCCTGGGCGGCGGCGTGTTCTGCCTGTTCTGCGACCTCATCGCCCGCACCGCCTTTGCCCCCACAGAGGTGAGCATCAGCTCCGTCACGGCGGTATTCGGCGCACCCATCGTCATCTACATGATGATCCACAGAAAGGCGGCGTGAGTATGGCATATCTGGAAACAAAAGGCCTGACCGTGGGCTACCACGGCAAGCCACTGATCGAGGACATAGCCCTCCATGTGCAGCGGGGCAGGATCGTGACGCTCATCGGCCCCAACGGCTCTGGAAAATCCACCATATTGAAAACCATCATCGGCCAGCTCTCCAAGGTGTCCGGCACGGTGTTTCTGGATGGAAAAGCCATGGAGGCGCGCAGCCGCAATGAGATCGCCCGGCGCATGGCCATTTTGATGACGGCCCGCATGGATCCGGAGCTGATGACCTGCAGGGACGTGGTGAGCAGCGGCCGCTATCCCTATACGGGGCGGCTGGGCATCCTGCAGCCGGAGGATCAGGCTATCGTGGAGCGCTCTCTGGCGCAGGTAGGCGGCATGGAGTTTGCCGACCGCCCCTTCTCCGCCATCAGCGACGGACAGCGCCAGCGCATTCTGCTGGCCCGGGCGCTGTGTCAGGAGCCGGAGATCATCGTATTGGACGAGCCTACCAGCTTTTTGGACATCCGCTATAAGCTGGAGTTGTTGACGGTGCTCAAGCGCATGGTGCGGGAGAACGATCTGGCGGTGCTGCTGTCCCTCCACGAGCTGGAGCTGGCGGAGCGCATTTCGGACACGGTGGTGTGTGTGGCGGGCGACCGCATCGACCGCATCGGCACCCCGGAGGAGATCTTCACCCGCGCATATATTGCAAAGCTGTACCGGATGGAGCACGGGAAGTATGACCCCTGCTTCGACAGCCTGGAATTTGTGCCGTAAGGAGTGCTATCATGGAAAAACAGGGTGTTTTTTACGCCGTCAGCGTAGGCCCCGGCGACCCGGAGCTGCTGACCCGGCAGGCCTGCCGGGTCTTGGCGGACTGTCCTGTGGTGGCAGCCCCCCGGATGAAGTCCGGGCGGATGCTGGCGCTGGACATCGCCGCCGGTGCGGTAGATATGCAGGGCAAGACCATTTTGCCGCTGGACTTTACCATGGAGCGAAGCGAGGCAGTGCGGGAGGACAGCTACCGCATGGCGGCAGCCGCTATCGAAGCGGAGCTGTCGGCAGGACGGGACGTGGCCATGGTCAATCTGGGCGACGTATCCGTGTACGCCACTGCCTACTATATTCTGGAGCGCATCCGCGCTGATGGGTTTGAGACGGTGATGTATCCCGGCGTCACCAGCTTCTGCGCCGTGGCGGCGCGGCTGGGACGGAGTTTGACCCGCATGGAGGAGCCGCTCCACATTCTGCCGGGCAGCACGGATCTGGACAACGCGCTGCCGCTGCCGGGAACAAAGGTCGTGATGAAATCCGGCAAGGCCATCTACAAAGCGGCAGCGGCGCTGGAGCGCCACGGTCTGCTGGCAAATGCCGGGATGGTGGCAGACTGCGGACTGGAAACGGAGCAGGTCTACACCGACCTGCGGCAGCTGCCGGAGGAGATCAGCTATTTTGCCACCATCGTGGCGGATTGAGAGGGCGCTATGGAGCAAAAAGTCCCCCGGCTGGTGCTGGCCGGCACCAACAGCGGCTGCGGCAAGACCACCGTCACCTGTGCCGTCTTGCAGGCGCTGGTATCGCGGGGCCTGCGGGTAGGCGCGGCGAAATGCGGCCCTGATTATATCGACCCCATGTTCCACAGCCGGATCATTGGCGCGAAGAGCTCCAATTTGGATGCCTTCTTCTTTGATCCCGATACCCTGCGCTATCTTCTGGCCCGCAACGCCCGGGGCTGCGATGTCACGGTGATAGAGGGGGTCATGGGCTATTATGACGGGCTGGGCCTCACCTCCACCCGGGCCAGCACCTACGAGGTGGCGCGGGAGACCCAAAGCCCCGTGGTGCTGGTGGTCAATGCCCGAGGGGCGGCCCTTTCCGCCCTGGCGGCGGTGGAGGGCTTTCTCCACTTCGCGCCGGACAGCGGCATCCGTGGTGTCATCCTCAACGGGTGCAGCGCCATGAGCTATGGCCCACTGGCACGGGAGCGGGAAAACCGTCTGGGCGTCCGCGCCTGCGGCTATCTGCCCCGTCTGCCGGAGTGCGCGCTGGAGAGCCGCCACTTGGGGCTCATCACCGCGGACGAGGTGGCGGATCTGCAAGAGAAGCTGCGCAAGCTGGCGGCCGAGGCGGAAAAAACGCTGGACATAGCCGCTCTGCTGGAAATCGCGGCTGCCGCGCCGCCCCTTCGATTTACGCCGCCGATGCTGCCGGAGGCAGGCGCGCCGGTGCGTATCGGCGTGGCGCGGGACCGGGCGTTCTGCTTTTACTATGAGGACAGCCTCGACCTGCTGCGGCAGCTGGGGGCGGAGCTGGTACCCTTCAGCCCGCTGGCGGATGAGCGGCTCCCCGACAGCGTACAGGGCCTGTACTTGGGCGGCGGCTACCCGGAGCTGTACGCGGCGCAGTTGGCGGAAAACCGTACCCTGCGCGGGCAGCTTCGGGAGGCCGTACACGCGGGGATGCCCTGTATCGCCGAGTGCGGCGGCTTTATGTACCTGACGCAGACCATCGCAGGCCACGCCATGGTAGGCGCGCTGCCCGGTGACTGCTTTGACACGGGGAAGCTGACCCGGTTCGGCTACATCACCGCCACGGCGCAGGAGGACAGCCTTCTCTGCCGCGCCGGAGAGCAGGTGCCGATGCATGAATTTCACCATTGGGACACGCCCCTACCGGGCAGGGCTTTTCTGGCGGAAAAGCCCTCCGGCAAGCAGTGGCGCTGTGCGTATGCCACGGATACGCTGTACGCTGGTTTCCCTCACTTCCATTTTTACGCCAAGCCCGTCATGGCACAGCGCTTTTTGGCGGCTTGCAGAAAGGAGACGCTATGACGGAACAGATGAAGCCTATGGATATCGAGAAGCGCAGCTTCGCCATCATCACCGAGCTGCTGGGTGACCGGCGGCTGGATCCGGAGAATGAGCTGGTCATCAAACGGGTCATCCACACCACGGCGGATTTTGACTATGTGGATAACTTAGTCTTTTCCGACCACGCGGTGCAAAAGGCCATCGCCGCTCTGCGGGCGGGCTGCGACATCGTGACCGATACCCAAATGGCCAGAGCCGGGATCAATAAGACGATCCTCGCCTCGCTGGGCGGAGAGGTACACTGCTTCATGTCGGACGCGGACGTGGCGGCGGAGGCTAAGGAGCGCGGTGTGACCCGTGCCTTTGTATCCATGGAGCGGGCGGCAGCCCTGCCCAAGCCCTGCATCTTTGCCATCGGCAACGCGCCGACGGCCCTTGTCTCGCTCGAGGCCCTGATGGAAGCGGACAAGCTGTACCCGGCGCTCATCATCGGTGTGCCGGTCGGCTTCGTCAACGTCATTGAGAGCAAGGAGCTCGTCATCGCGAACTGCCGCGCGCCCTATATCGTCGCGCGCGGGCGCAAGGGCGGCAGCAATGTCGCCGCCGCGATCTGCAACGCGATGCTCTACCAGATCCGGCGCTGAGATGGAAGAATATGTAATCAAGGACGGAAAAAAGCTCCGTCTCGGCTATACGACCGGCTCCTGCGCCGCTGCCGCCGCGAAAGCGGCGGCCTGGATGCTCCTGACCGGCCACGAAAAACGAACCATCGATCTGCTCACGCCAAAGGGCGTCTCCCTGACGCTGGACGTGCTTGAGATCACGAGAACCCCCGATACCGTCTCCTGCGCCATCCGCAAGGACAGCGGCGACGATCCGGACGTCACGCACGATACCCTCGTGTTTGCAGCCGTCCAACGCACGGAAACACCCGGCGTCACGATCGACGGCGGCGCGGGCGTGGGCCGCGTGACGAAGCGCGGGCTCGACCAGCCGGTCGGCGCGGCGGCCATCAACTCCGTCCCGCGCCGCATGATCCGCGAAAACGTCGAAGAGGTCATGCGCCTCTGCGATTATTGCGGCGGCCTGGCCGTCATGATCTCTGTGCCGGAGGGCGAGGCGCTCGCAAAAAAGACCTTCAACCCCCGCCTCGGCATTGTCGGCGGCATTTCCATCCTCGGTACGACCGGCATCGTCGAGCCGATGAGCGAGCAGGCCCTCGTCGACACCATCCATGTCGAGCTGCGGCAGCGTCGGGCGAACGGCTCGGACTATGTCCTGCTCACGCCGGGCAACTATGGCGCGGATTTCATCCGCGCGTCCATCGGCCTCGACCCGCGCACCGCCGTTTTGACCAGCAATTTCATCGGCGACGCGCTGGAGATGTGCCGGGAGCTGGGCTTCCGAGGGGCGCTGCTCATCGGTCATATCGGCAAGCTGGTAAAGCTGGCGGGCGGTATGTGGAACACCCACTCCCGCTACGGCGACTGTCGCATGGACATCCTGACGGCCTGTGCCGCCGCAGAGGGGCTGCACGGCGGTGCGGCGGCGGAGATGCTCTGCTGCGCCACCTGTGACGACGCCCTGCGGCTGTTGAAGGAGCAGGGACTTTATGACGCGGTGCTGCACCGGCTGGCCGGGCGCATCGACGACATGATGCATTATAAATGCAGTGATATAGAGACGGGAGCCATCCTCTTTTCCAAGGAATATGGCTATCTCTGTGAGACAAAGGACGCAGCGGCACTGCTGCGCCGGATAAAGGAGGACTGACAATGGTACATTTTGTGGGAGCGGGCAGCGGCGCTGCCGACCTCATTACGGTCCGAGGCGCCAAGCTGCTGGGCGAGGCCGACGTGGTGATCTACGCCGGCTCACTGGTGAATCCGGCGCTACTGGACTACACCAGGGAGGGCTGCGAGATCCACGACAGCGCCAAGCTGACGCTGGAAGAGGTCATCGCCCTCATCGAGAAGGCGGAGGCCGCCGGCAAGACCACCGTGCGCCTGCACACAGGGGATTCCAGCATCTACGGCGCAGTACGGGAGCAGTTTGACGAGCTGGAAAAACGCGGTATCGCCTACGATGTCTGCCCCGGCGTCAGCGCCTTCTGCGGCGCGGCGGCCGCTCTGCGGGCGGAGTACACCCTGCCAGATGTGAGCCAGACCGTCATCATCACCCGCGCCCCCGGCCGCACGCCGGTGCCGGAACGGGAGTCCATCCGCTCACTGGCGGCCCATCAGGCCACCATGGTGCTGTTTCTCAGCACCTCGCTGACGGAACTGCTGCAAGTCGAGCTGCTGGCAGGTGGCTATGCCGCCGAGACGCCGGTAGCAGTGGTGTATAAGGCCACGTGGCCGGAGGAGAAGATCTTCCGCTGCACTGTGGGGACGCTCCACGAGACAGTGACGGGCAACGGTCTGACCAAGACATCGTTGATCGTGGTGGGCAACTGCCTGGGCGACAACTATCTCCGGTCGCTGCTGTACCACCCCGATTTTACAACGGAGTTCCGCAAGGGGGCCCAATGAGAGCCGTCCTGTTTGCCTACAGCCGGGGCGGCTGTGCCACAGCGCGGCGGGTACTGGAGGCGCTGCCGGAGGAGGTATGGATGTGCTATACCATGCCGCGTTTTGAAGAGCCGGGCTTTCTGCCGCTGGACAGGGCGATATATGGTGTGTGCTTTTCCTCCATGGACGCACTGATCTTTGTGGGGGCCTGCGGCATCGCCGTGCGGGAGATTGCCCCCTATGTCAAAAGCAAAAAAACCGACCCGGCGGTGGTGTGCATCGACGAGGCGGGCCAGTTTGTGATCCCCCTGCTCTCCGGCCACATCGGCGGCGCCAACGCGCTGGCGGAAAAGCTGGCGGAGAAGCTGGACGCCACGGCGGTGGTCACCACCGCCACCGATGTCCGCGGCAAATTCTCCGTGGACGCATGGGCTGCCCGACACGGCTGCGCCATTTCCGACATGGGGCTTGCCAAGGTGGTGTCGGCGGCGATCTTAGAGGAGGATATCCCCCTTTGCAGCCAGTTTCCTCTGCCCGCCCCCCTGCCGGAGGGTACGTTTGCCGGGGAGACCGGCCCTCTGGGTATTTTCATCGGCTGGCACGTCAGAACACCCTTTGCCCGCACCCTGCGGCTGATCCCTCTCGTATTGCGGGTAGGCGTAGGCTGCCGGCGGGGCATCTCTGCCGAAGCGGTGGTGCGTGCGGTGCAGACAGTGTTCGCGGAAAATGGCCTGGACACGGCGGCCATTTGCGGCATCTACTCCATCGACCTGAAGCAGGACGAGGCGGGACTGCTGGCCGCCTGTGAGAAAAACAACTGGCCGGTGCATTTTTACACGGCGCAGCAGCTGCGGGATGTGGCGGGTGACTTCACTCCCTCCGACTTCGTCCGTTCCGTTACCGGCGTAGACAATGTCTGTGAACGGGCGGCGCTGCTGGATGCCGAAAAGCTGATCGTACAAAAAACAGCGCGGGACGGCGTGACCGTCGCCGTCGCCGCGGAGCATTGGGAGGTGCGCTTTGGGTAAGGTAATTGTAGTGGGCATCGGCCCTGGCGGCTATGAGGATATGACCATCCGGGCAGACGAGGCCCTGCAGGCGTGCGACGCCATTGTGGGGTACCCCGTCTATGTGGATCTGGTGCGGGATCGCTATCCCGGCAAGGAACTTCACTCCACGCCCATGACACGGGAGACAGAGCGCTGCCAGCTGGTGCTGGAGCTGGCGCGCAGCGGCAAGACCGCCGCCATGGTTTGCTCCGGTGACAGCGGCATCTACGGCATGGCGGCGCTGGTCTATGAGCTGCGGGGCGAGACGCAGGAGCCTGAAATTCAGGTGGTGCCTGGTCTGACGGCGGCTTGCAGCGCCGCAGCGGTGCTGGGTGCGCCGCTGACCCACGACTTTGCGGTCATCAGCCTCAGCGATCGGCTGAC
>OMGY01002650.1_pt1 | contig 13037 bp, 8 predicted proteins | sample 1674461 | NCBI WGS metagenome assembly OMGY01 (sample SAMN05578579, study PRJEB25193) | human gut metagenome | biome: Human Microbiome; feature: human-associated habitat; material: feces | host: Homo sapiens | place: USA:Birmingham
AAAAGCCATAAATTTGTATAAAAAACCATTGGGGAATGATCTCCAGTGGTTTTTGCTATTATTTGGTCCGACAACGAAAATATTACACCGCGTGAACTGTTAGAGTACAAATTTCCTTGAAAATAGGAAAATTTCCCATTGCCAAAGAAAAAAATATCATGTATAGTTAAAGAAAAGAGGTTTGAAACCGCTTGCAAAGGACAACTTGAATAAAAATTGCACAGCGGGTGACAGAAAGGCATGGTACATTTATGGCAAAAGAGCGTGCGAATATTTATACAATCGCAAAAGAGGCTGGTGTATCTCCGGCAACAGTTTCGCGCGTGCTGACCAATAACGCCAGAGTCAGTAAAGAAAAGCGTGAAAAAGTACAAAGCGTGATACAAAAATATGGATACACACCAAATGCGCTGGCACAAGGTCTTAGTAACTCAAAAACAAGGTCGATTGGTCTAATGATTGCTGATATTTACAGCCCATTCTATTCAGCGGTAGCGACAGAATGTGAAAAAGCAGCAGATAAAGCAGGCTATCTGCTTTTGATGCTTACGTCGTTGGGTGATCCAGAGCTTGAAAAAAAGCAGTTAATGAAGTTGTATGAGCAGCAGGTGGATCCAATTATTGTAGTTGGCGGTGTAATAGACAGAATTGCGGTAGATGAAGAATATGTAGAACAGCTTAATCATATCTTGGAAAGCACACCAATTATAGCAACAAATCGTCCTGTAGGTGTGAGAAATTGTAAGATACATCTTGATGAGGGCGGCAGCATGGATCTGGCGATGGACTATTTATTTAGTCTTGGTCATGAAAAGATTGCAATAATTGGCGGACGAAAGGATGCGAAGTCTACACTGGAAAAGCGTATGCGATATCGCACAATGATTAGGCAAAGAGGAATTGTATATCGTGAAGATTACGTATTTGATTCCATTGATTATTCTAATGACAGCGGTTACAACTGTACGAAAGAGCTTTTAAAAAATCCAGATCGACCAACAGCAATAGTGGCAATCAACGATTTTACGGCAGCAGGTGTACTTAGGGCAATTCACGATGAAGGACTTCGTGTTCCGCAGGATATCTCAGTAGTAGCATTTGATAATACGTACCTGTCAGGTGCATTGACACCGGCATTGACATCAGTAGGAGCCAACTATACAGAGTTTGCAAAGCATCTTGTAGAGGCAGCAATCCGTGCATCAGAGAACGAGACATGCCCTGAGGACTATATGGTTCCGGTTGGTATTAGCGTAAGAGATTCCTGCACACATGTGCCTGAAGAAAATATTTGAGGAATATGAAAGTGGTTTCATAAGGTCAAAGGAAGACAGAAAATAGGCAAAATAGGCTAGTATAACAAGAAATCAAGGAGTGACATATGTTCACTCCTATTTTAATTGTAAAATATGCATAATAAAAAGGCTTGTATATTGGTGAGTTATTACAAAGATGTTAGAATGCGCAAAAATATGTTGACATATCAGATAAAAAATATATAATAAAGCTATGAAAAGGGTTTCAGCAAGGATAGTTGAAATGCACGAATGAAACCTCACCTTTCTGATAGAAAATATACATAATGTGACATGAATTTATTTTTTTATGAGAAAGATGAAAGCGGTTTCATAAATGCGTCAAAATAACTTTATAACCGCGAGCGCAGCAGTGGCTGAAATTCAAATTTTATTCTTTATTATTATTAAGGAGGGTAACATGGCAAAGCAAACATCAACTTTACCTCAGTATCAGTACAAGAGAAAGCATGGCTTTTTCTATAACCTTAAAAAGTATCGTGTACTGACACTGATGTGTGTACCGGCAATCGTATTCTTCTTTGCATTTAACTACATGCCGCTCCCAGGTATCTATGTGGCATTCGTTAAGTACAATTACAGAGACGGTATTTTCGGAAGCAAGTTTGTAGGTATGAAAAACTTTGAGTTTCTAATGCAGTCTGGAAAGCTCCTCGGCCTGACAAAGAACACGATTCTTTACAACTTGGCTTTCATCTTCTTAGGAAACATCATTGCGATGTTAATGGCAGTTTTGTTAAACGAGATCCACAATAAGTATTTTAAGAAGGTTTCACAGACATTGATGTTCCTTCCATACTTCATCTCACAGGTTCTTGTTGGTTTCCTTGTATTCAACCTGTTAAACTACGATACCGGATTTATCAATGGTATTTTAGTAAAGCTGGGTATGGAAAAATGGCAGCCGTATTCCGATAAGAGTGTATGGCCACCAATCTTAATTGCCGTATATCTGTGGCAGGTAACTGGTTATAACTCAGTTGTTTATTTCGCATCTATCTGTGGTATTGATACTTCTATCATCGAGGCAGCAAAAGTGGACGGCGCAAACTGTTTCCAGAAGATTCGCTACATTATTCTGCCAAGTCTTCGAAGCACAATCGTTATCTTACTTTTGTTCGCACTTGGTGGTATCGTAAAAGGAAACTTCGGTCTGTTCTACAACATTGTTGGTACAAATTCACTGTTGTATGATACAACGGATATTATCGAGACATACGTATATCGAAGTACAATCACAGACTTTAACTTCTCAACAGCATCTGCAGTCGGTCTGTATCAGTCAATCATCGGATTCTGTATCGTTATGGCAAGCAACTTTGCTGTTAAGAAGATCGATCCTGAGTACGCATTATTCTAAGGAGGGAGAAAGAAATGGCAAAATCGACAGTAAAAGGTACGAAAATCAAGCTGGATCGCTCCGATATCATAATCCGTACAATAGGATATGTAGTAGTTACACTTTATGCGTTGGCTTGCGTGTTACCATTCCTGATTATTATTGGAACCTCATTTACAGCTGAGGAAGTGATCCGTATAGAAGGAGCACAGCTGTTCCCGAAGCAGTTTACAACAAAGGCTTATGAGATGGTACTTCAGGGTGGTGCAATCTGGAAGTCTTATGGACTGACTATTACGATGACCTTAACTGGTACACTCGTTGGTCTGGGCATCATTTCCATGACTGGATATGCTTTGCAGAGAAAGGATTTCCCATTCCGCAATGCAATCTCATTCTACATCTATTTTACAACACTGTTCTCAGCAGGTCTGGCTCCGTACTACCTGTTAATGACACAGACCTACAAGCTGCAGGATAACTACTTAGCAGTATGGCTTCCGCTTCTGATGTCATCTTGGCTGATCATTTTGATGAAGAACTTTGTAAAGTCTATTCCTCATGAGATCACCGAGTCTGGTAAGATTGATGGAGCTGGTGATATGAAGATTTTCACAGCATTGATTCTTCCAATGTTAAAGCCGGCACTTGCAACAATCGGTTTGTTCCTTGCAATCGGTTACTGGAATGAGTGGTATCAGTCATCACTGTTTTTAAGTGAGAAGATGAGTGTTTATCCATTGCAGTATACTCTGTACAAGGTCGTAAATAAGGTAAACAGCTTAAAGAGTACAGTAGCAGGTCAGTATGTTGACTTGTCCGATCTTCCGTCAAATGGACTTAAGATGGCAAATGCAGTCTTGGCAACTGGACCAGTTATTCTGCTTTATCCATTTGTACAGCGTTACTTTATCGGCGGTATCACCGTCGGAGCCGTAAAGGGCTAATGATTTTTGATTAATAGCAGGATAGTCTGCATTAATAGATACTTAACAAAGAAAGCAAGCGAGGAGAAGACTCGCACAAAGAAGGAGGATTTTAATATGAAGAAGAAGTTTCTTGCATCCGCATTGGCAGCATCTATGGTAGGAACAATGTTCGCATCAATGCCGGCATTCGCAGAGGAAGAGTCCAGCAGCGCAGCAGCAGAAGAGGTTACAAGCGCAGAAGCAGAGGAAGAGTCCAGCAGCGCAGCAGCAGAGGCAACTACGGGCGAGGTTCCAAATTATGATGATGTCTGGGCAGAGAAGTGGGCAGATGTTGATACATCTGAGCATGTAGTTATCAATTACATGACTACTGGTGATGCACCGACAAACGATGCAACACAGAAAATGTTAGATGAGCTGAATGCAATCCTGACAGAGAAGGTTAACGCAGAGCTGCAGATTTACTACATTGGTTGGACCGATTATCTGTCAAACTACAACCTGACTCTGGCTCGTATGGATGGTTCTGTAGATTTAGTTGGTACTGGTACCGACTGGCTGGATGCATGGCCAAACGCAAAGAATGGTGCTTTCCTTGAGTTAGACGAGGAAATGCTTGCTAAGTACGCACCAGTTACTTATGAGACTGTTCCGCAGGAAGACTGGGATCTGTGTAAGTACAATGACAACATTTATCTGATGCCAGAGGATAATTACGCACAGTGGACAAATCATGGTTTTGCATATCGTCTTGACTGGGCAAAGGAAGCTGGTCTTGAGGATGGCGTTCACAGCTGGGAAGATATGACAACATACTTTAAGTATGTATGCGATAACAAGGATGAGCTTGGCGTTGTAACTCCTTGGGATTCTGATGGCACACAGTTCTCACAAATGGCAGGCGGCTGGATTTCTTCCCATAGCGATTTCGTATCAATTGATGGTCTTGCAGCAGCAGCTTACTGGGGCGGAACAAAAGATGATCTGTATACAATTGTAAGCCCACTGTATACTGATACCGATTCTCTTGTAGAATTTGCAAAGATGATGAAGGAATGGGATGAGATGGGTGTTTGGAAGACAGACGTTCTGAACAATACCTCTTCTGATAATAGAGAGGACTTCAAGCTTGGCAAGACTGCTGCTGAACAGCATCATACCGAGACTTGGACTGATCTTGTAAGTAAGACTCCAGAGAACGTACCGGGTGCTGAGGTTGGATTCTTCTGGTTTGGCGAGGAAGAAAAGAATGTTACTGCTTTGAATATTACTCACGGTGCAATGGCAGTTTCCTACGGTTCTGAGAACCCAGAGAGAGCTCTGATGGTTTATGATTTACTGAGAAATGATGCTGAGTGCTACGATCTGATCAACTATGGTCAGAAGGGTGTTCAGTGGGATGTAAACGATGAAGGTCTTCGTATTACTCCAGAATCCTATAATTCTGATACTGATGGTATTACAACTAACTTCTGGTGGGGACGTAACGATCTGTTAGAGATCCGTGACGCTACAAAGGATTGGGACAAGATTGATGTTATGTATAAAGAATTAGAAGATGCAGCAATTGATTATCCTTATGGTAAGTTTGTTGCAAACGTTGATGATATTCAGTCCTATATCAACAACATCAACGAAGTTAACACCAACTACATGAAGCAGATCGCATATGGTAAGTACACTGGCACCGCAGAAGAGATCGTTGCTGAGTATCAGCAGGCTCTGAAGGATGCAGGTATGGATATCGTTATCGAAGAGCTTCAGAAGCAGTTAAATGAAGTTTACGGTGACGCAGAATAATAAAAATAGTAACTACCCACAGTAATGGGTCAGTAAACGCGTAAAGGGCGGGGTGACCTTTGGTCATCCTGCTCTTTTTTGTAACATAATTTAGAAAGAGGAGCAATGATGACACATACATTTGAGATCAAAGACAATTTTTATCTGGACGGCAAGCCATTTCAGATCATCTCTGGTGGAATCCACTATTTCCGTGTAGTTCCGGAGTATTGGAAGGATCGTCTGGAAAAATTAAAGGCGATGGGATGCAATACAGTTGAGACTTACATTCCTTGGAACATGCATGAACCAAATAAGGGCGAGTTCCATTTTGACGGAATGCTCGACATTGCAAAATTTGTAAAAACAGCACAGGAGTTAGGTCTGTGGGTGATTATTCGTCCATCACCATATATCTGTGCAGAATGGGAGTTTGGCGGACTGCCGGCTTGGCTTTTGGCAGAGGATGGCATGAAGCTTCGCGGCTGCTATAAGCCGTTCTTAGATCATATTCGTTCTTATTATAAAGAATTGTTCAAGGTTTTGGCACCGCTTCAGGTAAACTACGGCGGACCAGTCATCATGATGCAGGTAGAAAATGAGTATGGCTACTATGGTGATGACACAGAGTATCTTGAGACAATGAAGCAGATCATGATCGATTTTGGTACTGTTGTACCTCTTGTTACATCAGATGGACCTATGCATGAGTCTCTTTCCTGTGGTCACTTAGAAGGTGCTCTTCCGACTGGAAACTTTGGTTCACGCACCGAGGAGCGTTTTGAAATATTGAAGCAGTATACAAATGGCGGTCCTTTAATGTGTACCGAGTTCTGGGTTGGCTGGTTTGACCATTGGGGCAATGGCGGCCATATGAGAGGAAATTTGGAGGAGAGCACAAAGGATCTTGACAAGATGCTTGAGCTTGGCCATGTCAATATTTACATGTTTGAGGGCGGCACAAACTTTGGCTTTATGAATGGATCTAATTATTACGATGAGCTGACACCAGATGTTACTTCCTATGATTATGATGGCGTACTTACAGAGTCTGGTGATATAACAGAGAAATATCGCCGCTATCAGGAAGTTATCCGCAAGTATGCACCGATTCCGGAAGTAACATACAGCACAAAGATCGAGAAGAAAGCATACGGAACCTTACAGTATGATGCAAGAGTTGGACTCTTTGAATCTCTTGATGATCTTTCAGCACCTGTAAAATGCAAGTTCCCGACTTCTATGGAGCGTTTAGGACAAAATTATGGATATATTTTGTACCATACAAAGCTTGAGAAAGAGCAGAATCTTGAAAAGATCCGTTTGTATGAGGCAAATGACCGTGCAAATCTCTTTGTTGATCAGAAACCGCTTGTAACGCTTTATGACAGACAGCTTCTTTCTGAGGCAAAGGCAGGAGAGGACTTTGCAAAGGAAGATGGAAAGCCAGTTACCTTTAAGAAGGGTGCACCGCTTGATATTCTTGTTGAGAACATGGGACGTGTAAACTTCGGACCAAGAATGGAGCATCAGAGAAAAGGTATCGACGGACACGTACAGATCAACGGTCACACTCACTTAAACTGGGAAGAGTATTGCCTGCCGCTTGACAACATCGAAAAGCTCGATTATACAAAGGGCTATACAGAGGGACTTCCGGCATTTTATCACTTTACGCTTGACGTGGACCAAAAGGGAGATACCTTCCTCGATTTCGAAGGATGGGGTAAGGGATGCATTTTCTTAAACGGATTTAATCTGGGACGATTCTGGGAGATCGGACCACAGAAAAGACTTTATATTCCGGCACCGCTGTTAAAAGAAGGACGAAATGAAATCGTCGTATTCGAGACAGACGGCAAACAGCCAGGAACAATAACCTTAAAAGATGAGCCGGATATCGGCTGATGAAGCTGGGGCGGACATTGTAATGTGTCTGCCCTTTTTTAATAGGAGAAAAAATCATGGATAGAACATATATTACACTGAACGAGAACTGGAAATTTCACTACGGCGAGGTGCCGCAGGCATGGTACAAAGGATACGACGACAGTGCGTGGACTAGCGTTACGCTGCCACATGACTGGTCAGTACACATGCCGTTTGAGCAGACTAATTCCAGCGGAACTGGATATTTAAGCGGCGGTATTGGCTGGTATCGCGTGCGTTTTTCACTTCCAGAAGCATATAAGGGAAAGCGCGTGAGAGTTGTATTTGATGGAATCTATAAAAATAGTAGAATATGGTGCAACAGCTATCACATTGGAAAGCGTCCTTATGGTTATACACAGATCAGCTATGATATTACTGACTTTGTTCAGTTTGGCGCGATTGATAATGAGATTACTGTGCGTGTATGCCATACTGATTTAGCAGATTCACGCTGGTTTACAGGCTCTGGTATTTACCGCAAGGCATACCTTGTAGTGGAGGAGCAGGTTCATGCTGTATGGAATGGTGTTGCCTTTAATGTGTCAAGAGCAGATGAGCAGTCAGCGGCTGTTTGTGCAGATGCAGAGATTGTAAATGAGCTGGATGAGCGTGTGATTGGAACATTGACTGCTAGTCTAAAGCTATGTGGAAGTGATGAGGAGTCGGTTGTTTTTGCTAGAGTACCTGCTGCAATGGAGGCACATGAGAAGAAAACCTTCTATTTAAATGGAATGATTGGAAAACCAAAGCTTTGGTCTTGTGAATCACCATCATTATATGAGCTTTGCATTTCATTTGAAAAAGAAGATGAAAATGTGATTGTATTAGATAAAGAGCGCGTTGGTATCAGAACATTTTCATTTGATGCTGATCAAGGCTTTTTCCTGAATGGAAAGGAAACAAAGTTTAAGGGCGTATGTGTTCATCATGATGGCGGCTGTCTTGGTGCAGCAATGTATCGTGAGGTATGGCTTCGCAGACTGCTTAAATTGAAGGAAGGTGGCTGTAATGCAATCCGCTGCAGTCATAATCCTCATATGCCAGAGTTGTATGATCTTTGTGATGAGCTTGGACTTTTAATGATGGATGAGGCATTCGATGAGTGGGAAAATCCGAAGAATAAGTGGTCTACCGGTCATAATGTATATCCGCCAAAGCATGAGGGCTACGCAGAAGATTTCCCAGAGTGGCATGAGCGTGATCTCGCCGATATGGTACGCCGTGACCGCAATCATCCCTCCATCTTCCTGTGGAGTATCGGCAATGAAGTAGATTATCCGAATGATCCCTATTCCCATCCTATTCTCGATGGAGCACAAATCAACCAACCTATGTTTGGCGGCTATAAGCCCGATGCACCCGACGCCATGCGTATCGGAGTGATAGCCAAACGCCTGGCAGCCCGCGTACGTGCTGTCGATACTTCTCGTCCTGTAACAGGAGCTCTGGCAGGTGTCGTGATGTCCAATGAAACAGAATATCCTGATGCTGTTGATGTAGTAGGATATAACTATACAGAAAACCGCTACGATGAAGATCATGCCACTTACCCTAAACGTGTCATCTACGGCAGTGAAAACGGTTCCGGCCTTGATGCCTGGTATGCAGTGAAGAACAAAGAATTTATCTTTGGACAATTCATCTGGACAGGTACGGATTATCTTGGTGAATCGGGAGCATGGCCTTCCCGAGGGCTCTACACCGGATTGCTCGATTTCGGTAGCTTCCCCAAGCCTCGCGGACATTTCCGTGCTTCACTGTGGAGTGAGAAGCCGGTTACTTATATCGGTACCTATCCCATACAAGCCAGATTCAAGAACTCCCAACGTACTTTCCTGTCACCCGATGCATGGGACATCTGGAACTATGATTCCGGTCAGGAGATACGCGTAGTTTGCTATACCAATGCACCACAAGCGCGTCTGTTGCTCAACGGGAAAGTAGTAGGCGACATGAAGCCCTATGACGAAAAGAGTGGTATCATATACTGGGATATTCCCTATCAGACAGGCGAACTGAAAGCTGAAGGTTGCGACACCAACGGAAATATTGTTTCAAGCTATTCGATTCAATCTTCCGGTCGTCCTTATGCCCTTCGGGTCAGTGCAGACCGCACTACTCTTTCCTACGACCGTGCCACGGTGCATCTCATTGTAGAAATCATTGACGAGAATGGCACAATCGTGAAGCTTGGAGACAATGATATCACTTGCACTATCGAAGGTCCGGCACACCTGTTAGGGCTCGAAGGTTCCGATAACAGGGATATGAGCGACTATACCGACAACCATCACCGTGCTTTCCACGGCCGTTTGCTTACTTATGTACAGACTACCGGTGAAAAAGGTCAGGTTCGTGTAAAGTTCACTTCACCGCTCCTGCAAGGAACAGAAGTTCTTTTGAATGTTGAATAACCTTTAATATATAAAACAGAAAATGATGAGATACAAAGTATTATTACTCGCTTTAGCAATAACTACTTCGTGTTCGCCACAAGCAAATATAAACTACCAGATTGTTCAGGAACAGCCCCTGCAAGTCATGGAGCATTTCAGTGCTTCGGATGCTTGGAGCATGCACATCATAGGCAAATGGCCCCAAGAGAAGCAAAACCAAGTGGCAGACTGGTTATTCAGTACAGAAAATGATGCTAATGGAAAGCCCATGGGAATCGGGCTTTCCCTGTGGCGCTTCAATGTAGGTGCGGGAAGTACCGAACAGGGCGAGGCGAGCCAGATAGGTTCTCCCTGGATGCGCACTGAATGTTTCTTACAGCCGGACGGAAGTTATAACTGGGACAAGCAGCAAGGCCAGCGCAATTTCCTACGGTTGGCAAAAGAACGGGGAGTCAATAAATTCCTGGCATTTTTGAACTCTCCCCCAGTCTACTTCACCCAAAACGGACTTGCTACCAATACCGGACGCAACGGTACACTTAACCTGAAAGATGAACATTATGAAGACTTCGCCCGCTTCCTGGCCAATGTGATAAAAGGAGTGGAGGAGAAGGATGGCATCAAGTTCGATTACCTTTCGCCTTTCAATGAACCGGACGGTCACTGGAACTGGATAGGTCCGAAACAAGAAGGTACCCCAGCCACCAAAAAAGAGATAGCACGTGCCGTACGCCTCATCAGTAAAGAGTTTGTGAAAGAAGACATCGATACGGAAATCACCATTTGCGAATCATCGGATTACCGCTGTATGTTCTCTACCCACATGACTAATCACGAACGCGGATACGAGATACAGTCTTTCTTCTCACCGGACAGTGTGGATACTTATCTGGGAAATACCCCGAACGTATCGCGCCTCATCGCAGGACATAGTTACTGGACAAATACACCGCTCAATAGCCTGAGAGATTACCGTCGCCAGTTGCGTGATACATTAGATAAATACAAGGTTAACTTCTGGCAAACGGAAACCTGCATCATGGGAAATGATGAAGAAATTGGCGGTGGTGGCGGGTTCGACCATACTATGAAGACAGCACTTTACGTAGCACGTATCATTCATCATGATATTGTTTACGCAGGGGCGCGTAGTTGGCAATGGTGGCGAGCCATAGGCGGTGACTACAAAGATGGATTGATACGTGAATACACGAATCCGGATTTGCAGGATGGAAGAGTAGAAGACTCTAAATTGATGTGGATCTTAGGGAACTACAGCCGTTTCATCCGCCCAGGCGCTGTACGCATGGCTATTACGGCAACTGATAAGTCCGGACAGATTGTTCCTGAAGGAGATACCAACCAGAAAGGTCTTATGTGTTCCGCCTATAGAAACACGAACGGGCAATGGGTGATGGTAGTCATCAACTATGCTGATCAGGAGCAAGAGTGCACGTTACGTGTGAATGACCCGAAAGTCAAGTCATGGCAAGGTTACCGTACATCCGATACACCAGGTGAAGACTTGCTGCCCATTAAAAAGCTGAACAAGAAACAACTGGCAGTTATCCCTGCACGTTCTGTCACTACTTTCGTTTCCGGGGATTGAGAAGAGTTACAAGCTACAAGCTACAAGTACCTTTCGACGTGACAGCACAGCCACTCGTAGTTTGTAGCTCGTAGCTCGTAACTTACCCGCAAACACTCGCGCGATGAATATCTACTACCGGGCTTACTTTATCCATTCTTCCTAACAGCGTTTCCGCATTATGGGCAACCTTGAAATTCATTTCCTCTTCATACAGCGGAATTACCTGATAGAAGTTCACCTCTTCACCATTAGGTAACCGGCAGACATCCGCACCTTTCTTCACAGTCTCAGGATTAATCAGCATCACACCGGAGAAGCGGGTGTTTTCGGCAAACGGTTCACCATTCGGCACTGTATGCCGCCAACCCAGCCAAGAGTCTTCTCCTATTGGCAGGCGGGCAAGTATCTTCAACCAACGCAACGGCCAATAATTCTTTTCCGAATGGTCATACACATTCCAATCGGCAGGAAGGTATATCACCAGCTCCGCACGCTCCAATTTATACTCCGCCAGTTCTTGGGGAACATTCATCCGATGAGCGCCCATACCACTAGTAATCAACGTATAGTAATTCCTCTTACGCGTGGGTTCGATAATATAGATATCCACATGAATATCGGGTGAGGCTATCTCATGGAAGACATTCTTCGATTTACCGAAATACTTGTCGATATGAGCTTCAAGGGCATCCATCTCTTCAGGATCATACATTTCAGGATCATAGGGCGATTCTCCGCTTTTACACAAATCAATGAATTCCTTCACATCGTCATCATCCGGATCCAACTCCAGAGAACGTTCAAAAGCCTTCTGTGCCTTTTCCAACTGATTCATATAATAATAAGCATATCCCAGACGATAGAACCAAAGTGCGTCTTTATCTTCTTCTTCTACAGTAAGAAGGCAATCAATAGCCTTGAGATACTCTTCCTGATTATTATAAGCGCGTGCCAGAAGACCTATTAACTCTGCATTCCACTCTTCTTCGGGAATTGCCAGAATGGCATCCACTATCTTCTGCTCCTCATCATCCGTATGCCATTGCTCTATCTGCTCGAGCAGTTTGTCATACTTATCTTCCTTGCTTGCAGTCAGATGTTCGACAAAGTCTGTAGAGAAAGCCATAGCTTCTTCTTTTCCTTCACACGAGATTGTGAAAAGGGTAAATTGATGTTCGGTGATAATCTGGCATTGGCACACATATTCACTGTCGCTTCCATCCTCTTCGCCACCCAGATCGTAAAGCCTGCATTTACCGTTATTGAAGAATTTCTCCTCAACCAGTACATTTTCATTATCTTCCAGATAGTTCACCTCATCATCAGGAATGGAATAAGCCAACGTACGCACCACATGCCAGTTTTCATCTACTCCATCATAATAACCACGGGAATCTTCTTCTTCAAAATAGAGGTAATGGCCCGGAAGGTCAAAACTAAGATTCCCCAGTTTATACGTTACTTTTCCCTTATGGTAGCCTATAGGGAACTCATGCACATAGTCCGGCAAGAAAGAAACATCTATCGGTTCTTGTTCCGCTAAACGACAAAGCAACAGGTAATCCTCTTTCGGGAAAGGAAGGGAATCATTCATTTCGACAGCTTTCTCCAGATTCCCAATAATAAAGGCACTGATTTCCTCATCTGCATCACTGCGGGCGGAAGGCATGAAATAGCAATCTTCCCACAGGGCACTCAAGGCAATATTTCGATAGAACTGGGCATCACGTTCTTCATTATTCCACATGAAGAACT